>Ga0210399_10000063_pt1 | contig 75252 bp, 120 predicted proteins | sample IncBWC14MmetaG_FD_150865 | JGI IMG/M metagenome (GOLD analysis project Ga0210399, IMG submission 150865) | Forest soil microbial communities from Barre Woods Harvard Forest LTER site, Petersham, Massachusetts, United States - Inc-BW-C-14-M | ecosystem: Environmental > Terrestrial > Soil >...
CATGCCGTTAGACGGTGGCTGGGGCAGTGAGGCACCGCTGCCGATGGAGACTCCCATCCCCATCGCTATGCCGAGACTACCGCGACGTTTTCGCCGACTTATCCGCACGCTCTCACCGTTAGTAGTAGCCCACGATGCCCGTAGCCCCGGTCCCGGTGTTGTAGACCTTCGTGACGCACAGTGGGTGGATGATTCCGGCCGCGAGGGCACCTGACGGGATGACGATGCCCGTACTTCCCCCGACGGTGTCCACTTTCAGGGCACCAGCTACGGCGAAGCTGATGCCGCGAGTCGTCGCCGCGAGGTTCGCTCCGTCGTTGGGAGTTATGAGGAAGCAATTCGGTGCCGGCCCCGCTGGCTGGACGAACGGGTCCGCCGCTGTGCCGCTGCCGGCTTGGAGGGAACTGTTGCCGCCGCTGGTGCCGATATTCGCCCCTGCCATGTCTCACCTCTCAGAGGATGGATGCGAAGTAAGCGTTCCACGCCGTGATCTGGGCAGGAGAGAACGCATAGTTGAACAGTCCGAGTTGCCGTATCTTTGCCGCGAGGAACCCGGTCCCTCCGCTCGGTGCCCCCTGCCCGACGTAGACCGGGAGATTAGCCGATGTCACTGTCAGCCCGGCCGGAGTTCCGCCGACTGACACCCCGTTGCGGTAGATAAGGTCGGTCCCAGAACCGTTGCGGGTGCATATCAGGTAGACCTGGCTAGAGATGTTCTCAGCCACCGAACTTGAGCAAATGCCAGAACCGGCAGTAGTCGTCGTCACTTGGTCAAGGCTGCCAGCGGTGTTGATAGTCAGCGAAGCCCCGTTGTTTCCCGACTGCGTGTTGCCGAAGATGAGCGGACTGCTGCTGGCGAACCCGGTGAACTGCAAGAGAGCCGTGAACGTGTAGGCGTTCCCGATAGGGTAGTTGTTCGACGACACCATGAAGTCGTCGGTGCCGTCAGACTGCAAGCATGGGTGCCCGTTGAGCCCGGCCGCGTGGTAGGTGAACTGATCCGCCCCGACTGCTTGAGTGAACGGGTTGCCGAGCACGTCGGTCCACGTCGGCACTGCCGCCCCATCTGCCACGCCGACGCCCATGCTCGCGTCGAGGTAGAACAGCGGGTTGTAGGTGCTTGGGAAATACGGGGCCGGTGCGACCGTGATGCCGTTGTCAACCATGCAAGAGCCGTACAGGAAACGCAGGTTGACCGTGGCGTTCGACAGGATCAGGTCGTAGCTGTACTCCCCTGAAACCAGAGCCGAGAGCAGCGATTGAGCCGCGAGCAGCGTGATCGTGCCCGAAGCTCCCCCAAGCGTGATTGTCCCCTGCCCTGCCGATGGGGAAGATGAGAACGCGAACACCAGCGGAGAAGACTGCGATTGCCCATTGCGGATTTGCAGGAGTGCCGACGTGTAGCTGGTCAGGTCGAAAGGTGCCCCCAGGTTCAAGGCCGACGCTGGCAGGCTGTTCGCTGGAGGCGAGACGCAGTTGAGCACCAGCGAGAAATCGCCGTTGGCAACGATGATCGGGATGTCGAGGCGTCCTGCAAACATGCTCACACCTTACCGCTATCGCGGCACGAATTCCAGCACGATCAACGGTATACCGTCACCGTCACGGACGGATTGAGGACCACGACCAAGTAGACGGCCGTGGGCGTCGTGATGACGAGGTTGCCGAAAGGCCACTGCTTGACGGCCAGGTTAGGCTGGGGCATGTCGGTTATACCTCGAAATACGCTTGTTCACTTCCGCTGTTGAAAATCCTTGTGGTACAATTGGGGCGGCCAGCGTCAGCAAACAGGAGCCATTCTAATGAAACGCCGTGCATTCACCCTCATCGAACTGCTCGTGGTCATTGCGATCATCGCCATCCTCGTCGGAATGCTGGTGCCGGCGGTCCAGTCCGTCCGCGTTGCTGCCGCCCGCACGCAGACGGTGAACAACCTCAAGACCTGTGCCCAGGCCAGCATCAACTTCCACATGCAGTACCGATTCCTGCCCTGCAACGGGTCGGTGGTGTCCAACAATTTCATCGTCTTCCAGAAAGTCGCCCCGAACAATTGGGCCTGTCAGTCCGACGTTGAGTCCGGTTCGTGGGCTTACCAGATACTCCCATTTGCCGAGAATTCGCAGCTGTACGGCGTCCCCCACACCGGACCTTGGCTCCCGTCGTCAATGCCATACTTCCGGCTCCCGCAAGCGAGCGTGCAGTGGATGTCAACCAAGGTCTTCTGGCTCCTCGACCCTGTTCGCGGCCGGGCCGGTTCGTACACTTCCGGCCAGTTCCAAGGTAGCCAGACGGACTACGCCATCAACGCTTGGCTCAACTCACCCACTGGAAATCTCGGCGACACTGACAGCCATCTATCACTCATGGGTATCAGGGACGGCACCAGCAACACTATCCTGATCGGCATGGCGGGCATGTCAACCGACGACTACTATACCGGCGTTACCTCCGTCTGGAACCGAACTTGGTGGGTCGGCGGACTTGCAGGCACAGGTCGCAATCTTCCAGTGAGCGAGATGGATGTCAAGGGTCCGAACTCCGCAGGCCAGTGGGGTTCCGGCTACTCGGGCACAATGCCGTGGTCCTTCTGCGATGCGTCCGTGCGGTCAATCGCTTACGGTGTCAACCTGCAATCGCTCCTCACCCCGAATGGTAACGATTCGATCCCGGCGATTGATTGAGCCCTTTTCCCCAGAAGTACAGGTCGTGATGGTCGCGGTCAATCTCGGCCGCGAATCGCTTGAACGCTCTACCTATCTCAATCGCCTGATTTATCGACAGCGGGCGATAGAAGTCCTGCCACCCCTCGCGTGCCGCCGTCCCAGGCGATGCGTCCGGGTCGTTCGCCACCGTGCCGTGTTCCGGCCTGCCATTCGCAGCACAAGTGAAGAGGAACAATCCGTCAGGCTTGAGCAGCTCGACGATCCTCTTGACGGACTGCTCAAGCCGCTTGTCGTGCTCGAATACCTCCGTGCAGATGATCGTGTCGTAGATTTCAAGCTGGCCCGGCAAGTACTCCTCAATCAGGCAGACTTGATCGACGTTTTCACCTTCCGCTAGGTCGATGCCGGTGTACTCGCAGTTTACGAATAGGCCGCGATTCGTGCCGTTCACGTCCATCGACCCGCAGTCGAGTACTCGCTTGCCGACGAATGATCGTGGGAACACGGACTGAACTCGGCAGCAGAAATTCCGCTGTGCGTCATGAGCCATAGCTGAACCCTTCAACCTCGAATGGGAAGGTAAATATCTGCGGGCCTTCCCAGAGGAACCCGTTGCGACAGCAGAACGATTCGACGTGGTGCCACCCCTCCGACCCGAGCCACGTCTCGACGTACATCCGGTCCCGCCACGAATGCCCGGCCCATCGCATGTCTGGTCCGTGCCGCCGACGGTATTCTTCCGGACTCTGGAGGGAAGCTATCCAGTCACAGCGTGCCATCCAGAAGTTCCCGCAGAAGTGGGGGAAGTCTGGCAATTCCTGCCACGACACCCCGCACATATCGGCCACGGCGAGCAATTCGAGGTTCTTCCGCCAATCGGCGATTACGTGCTTTGCCATCACCCGCCGCCACTGCCGCTTGATAGGACACCCCTGGGCAGATACTCCCTTGGTGTGGAAGTACAGGACCGCCCTGTCTTGATTTTCTTGAGCGAACTTGTGGAGCTTGCACAGCGTCGGGCCTTCGTACAGGCTCAGGTCATCGTTTACATAGCGGACGAAGATTGAGACATCGAATGTCCTCGCAAAAGCCGTGAGCCACGTCGCGTCGGCTATCGTGCCGAGCACGCAAGCGGTCGCTCCCCTCAGCCCGACGTGTGCCATGAGCCGTAACTGCTCCTCGACCACTTGCTGCCAGTTCCCCATGCAGGAGACGTGGTAGAAGACGGAGAGCTGACTCGGCGGTTTCAGATCGGCACGCCGCAAGGCCATCCGGCTCTCAAACGCTTCCCTATTGTGGTAGTCGCTCGTAGTACCCTCCGATCAAGTGCGGCGTGCCTGTGTTGATGGACTTCCCGGGCCAGTGTGGGTCGTAGTCTTCCTCACGCATGACGCGGAAGTCGAGGGACACGCGGGTCTGGCCGGACTCGTTGATCTTGTTGCCGTGCTTCAGGTCCACGCCGGAGAAGATCGCGTATTCGCCAGGAGTGAGCAGCAATGGGTAGGCTTTCGGAGACTGCCGCTGCGATTCGACCCATACGGTGTTCTGCTCGTTCGTAGGCGTCAGCGGCAGCCAGACGTTCAAGGCTCTCGGCTGGTGCCCGTAATCGCGGTCGCGGTGCCACTCGCCCACAGCGACATTGCCGGGGAAGTGTATGCGGATGTTAGGCGTCTTCTGGTAGACTAGCCTGCCGCCGCCGTCGATGTTGTGGGCTATCCTGTCCTCAAGGAACGAATGGTACAGTGGCAAGAGGTCAGCGATGCGGCTGTAGAACAGCTTGTGGAATTCCGTGCTCTGGTCGGTCGCTCTGGTCAGCGGAGCGTCCAAGAGGACTCGCGTATCGTAGTGCAGTCTGTGGAGGCAGTCTACGCCGAGCACGTCTTCGATGATGTCCGAGAATGGGTGTTTCTCCGAGTCGTACTTGAATCTCCGCATCCCTACCTCCTGATTGTCGCCAGACACTCCTCGACCGTCCCCTTCGCCACGATGACATCGGCGTCGGTCGCCTGCCTCAGCATATCGGCAGTCACGCCATGATGCCACACCACCGCGATGCCGTTGGCTATCCTCTCGCACTCCATTTGTAGCGTCTTGACGATTGTTCCGAGCTGGCCGATGTCTCTGCCGTTCGCTTCCCACTCGCGGAGCCCGTTGTCGAGGTCCGTCACCGGGTCTCTCCAGTACCCGGTGTGCCACCCGTAGGAGCGTAGCTGTGAGGCTGTCGCACGGCCGGTTTCTAAGAGGACGATGAACCTCTTCGGGGCAGGAATCATCGGCCGCTTTATGCTGGCCTGAATCTGCTCACGTGCCTCCTTGATCGTCGGTGCCATGATGAGGACCACCGGACCAGCCCAGAATCGCTTGACAAGTTCCACGGTGACTTGTGGGTGCCAGATTCCAAGGTAGACGTTCTCCTGCGAGACGCACTCCCATTGCAGGTCGTGCAGCCATCGCACGAAGGCGTTCAGGTCCGGCTTGTCCTCCTTGAAGACTGTCAAGAGCCCGTTGTCGATATCGGACGTTGGGTTCCGGTCGTACCCGGTGTGGATGCCGGATTCGCGGAGTGCGGCGACAACTTCCTTTGGGCAGTCGAGCACGAAGACGTGTTCCTCACCCTTCGGGCTCTTCCAGAACTTCGTGGGATTCACCCTGCCGTTGATGTCGCTCTGGGACTTTACTTGCCCGAACAGGAACGGGTCCGGGGCGTAGACGTTATAGCCAGGTTGCAGTGGACCCATGATATGGTCGCAGTGGGTCTGGCTTGAGGGGGCACGCCAGATTGAGTACAGGTCTCGCATGAACCGCCCGCGTATGGCGTAGGCGTGCGTCCGCTGACAGTTCATGCACCTGACAACCCCGTCGCTCACCTTGCGTGGGCCCTGGATATGCTGACCTCCGAGCATGAGCTGCTCCCAATCCGACGGCACGGCAGCGAAGAATCGCTCGCAGTCTTCAAGGAAAGTTGACATCACCGTAGCATCGTCTTCGAGGACCAGCAGCGACTTCACGTCGTCTAGGATGGCGGATTGGAGGATGGTGACGTGGGACTGGAGGCACCCGTATACGGCGTCGGTCGATTGCCACCCACGAGGAGTCGGCACGATCTTCCCATCGACGGCAGGGAATATCTCGGGATCACGGAATGGCCAGCCCTTGGCGAGCACGTCAGTGCGGAACGCGGCAAGGCGGTCAGGCCGACGCCGCAGGTTGATGAGGCAAACACGGTCGAATAGGTCTCTCATTCTTTCCATTTGCCTAACGGACACTTCTGCTCTGCCCATCCGGCCTTGACATACATGCCGCACCCGCATTCCTTGCACGACAGGCGTTGCTGATCGAATCGGTCACACCCTTTGCAGATCGTGAGCCGCTGTTGCCTCATTTCTTCCGAGACTAGCTTCATGCCGCTGGTGACGTGTTGCCAAGTAGCTTTGCCAAGATTAATCGCCTTCTGGAATAGGCCGGGCTCTGGCCTATTTCCGATTGCATCCCAGTGCTTTCGGAAGCCCGGGTTATTGCGGTATCGGTCGCAGAAAAAGCAGTCAGGTTTATCGCAAAGACATGGTCTCATGATGTTATGATAGCGTCGTTGAATCCGACTGCACAAGGATCGCACACAGTAGTCCCGGCTCCTGGGCAAAATGTGCAAAGTGATATATCCGTCTGGCACGCTAGCGCACAACCCATGTCTCCATTGTTCGCGGCCGGTTCAATTGCATAGAAGGTTGCTGGATTTTGTGGAAGAGTCCAAGAAAACGGGACGCATGTAAACGAATCTCCGCTAGTCGTCTCTTGGTCACAAAATGTCGGGTTAACGCATTGCGTTTGACAAGAACCTTGGATTGCAAAGTCGCTATTTCCGATGCACTGCATGAATAAGGCTAGATACTCAGTACAATTGAAAGGCCCTGGTGGAGGTGTGTCGCTTGCATAGCAGGCGGAATACCATCCTGACTCAATGCCCCAAGGATTAGATGGATAGAATGGGTTTGTCAAGTGGTATATCAGAGGTATCGGATTCGGAAGCGTACTCCACGTCATTGCCCATCCTGCACATATAAAAGGCAAAGTTAATCCTGAATATGATAAGTATAGAGTCGGCGGGTTCTCGGCGAACGCTAAGCCGCACGCACCCGCCATGCAAGGATTATACGGACCTATCGACGATGCCGCACTTCCGGACGGATGTATGATGGAACCTGACCTGGCGATTGACCTAGAAGCACTTGATGAACTTGACGAAGAACTGCTCGATGACGACCCAGGACAGCAGCAAGAGCCGTCGTATGTCTTAGTTACCGTGTATATCTTTCCGGGCGTCATATCAGCAGTGACCTTGGCTTATCGTCGTGCCCGGTGGGAAGCACACGCAGATGTATGTCTCAGTGACTACAATTTGCCCGTTGACGCAAGCTGCCGTGACGCCGACGAGCAGAGACGTACATACGTTAGAACTTGAACCGGACGACGTTGGTGGTGAGCCGCAGCAAGCATCGAATTCGTAGGTCGGATTTCCGCCGACCATTGTCTTGAACCGCATCCACCGAAAAGATGGGAACGGCACTAGGTTGTTATTCGCCTCAGTCGCTCCACCGCTGCCGATTGCTCCGGGCGTCCCAATAGTGACTGCCGCTGACCCTGATCTTGCCCCCGCTTGAGGCTGTGGTGTTCCGGTAGCGTCGTAGACCTGTTCGTTCCAGTCGTAGACGTAGATGCCGTTGACGAGCGTAGCGGCAGTGATTTCGGCGAGGAATATTGCCTCAAACCACCCCGGCCCCTTGTCGTCGTCGTAGCTGCCGAGTCCGCTCATGTCTCACCCATTGGCCGCACAGTTGATCGCTACCGGACTGTCCGGGTCCATGAACAGCAATTCTACGGGGAACGACAGGTAGTAGGGTGGGCCGAGGTTCAGGACGTTGCTCGCCCCGAGCGTGACCTGGATCGAGTTCGCTACCGGCGTGCCGCTGCTCTGCATGTAGTTCGTGGCGTAGTAGTAGTTCCGGTCCTGCCACGGTAACAGGTTGTGTCCCCCGATGATCCAGTTGTAGTTCCACGATCCCCAGGGTGCCGAGCCTGGTGGGGGGAAGTTCGGCGTCGGCAGGTTCGTCCCGATCCTTCGCGTCTCAAGGAAGATGAGGTCGATGTCAACCAGCTTCTCGGCCGTGAATATGCCTGTCGGTCCCGCTGCGGTCGGCCACGGCATGAGGCTCTGCGTAGGCTGGGTGTACGTCGTCGGCTTGTAACCCATGTAGAGCAGTTCGCCTGGATTCCAGTCCCACCAAGCGTACTGGTTGACCCGCCCCCGGTAGAACTGGAGGAAGCTGTTCGCGGACTGGATGTATCGGTAGGGGACGTGCTCCCACCGCATCGTGACCAAGCTGTTCGGCAAGAGGAAGAAAGGTTGTCCGGGGAACACCGCACCGTTAGGCGGTTTCTTGACGTGCGTTGCGTCTAGTTGAGCGGCGAAATTTATCTGCCCCTGCTTGAAGTTGACGACATCCTCTTTCGGCAACCGCTCGTAGTTGCAGTACCTCCACCACTCCGTAGGGGCGGTGTAGACGACCGACCCACCGCTCGGGGTGTAGTAGGTGTTCTCGATGGTGCTGATCGAACTGTCTTGAAACAGTGGATACTTGAGGTTCTGGAAGTCGAGTGTGATCTTCACGACCGGGTACAGCCAGAACTCAGGGACGCACGGAACTTCGAGGTCGCCTACAGTCGCCGTGAGTTCGGCACCGTCAGCAGCACCTGGCAGCGGCGGGTCAACCGCGTTCGGGTCCGACTTGGAACGGTTCATGATGAACTGGATGTCGTTGATCCCCACGCAATAGAGCCACTGCATGATCGGGTGGGCCAGCGGCATGACGCGGTTCATGACGCCGGTCGCTGAGGGGAGCGGATTAGTAGACCCCATCACATCGTCCGGCAGGCTCGCCATCTGTGCGGCGGTCAGTGCGGCGTAGACGGCAGGGGGGCCAGAGGATGTCTGGTAGACGGCGTAGTAGGGAACCGTGGCCCGCTGCTGCTGCCAGTTGACGGTTATCTTGTTCGGCGAGACGGTGTCGCGGACTTCGATGTAGGTGAGGACGGTCATCAGAATCCCCCTAGAGGATTCAGTCCGCGAAGAAAGCCGGCCCGTGCGTCCTGGAAGGCGTTGATTCCACCGGCCACAGCACCGGGGACGTTGCGAGGATTCAGCCCGGCGACTTCACGGAGGGCGTTGACGATGATCCGCTGCAACTCCGACGCGAGGTCTCTGTTCTGCACCGAGTCGATCCCCCTGAGGATGTCCGCCAGGTAGTCCTCCACTGCCCGCTGCTGACCACCGCCAGCCTGCACTGACGCGATGGCGAGATTCTTGCTGATCTCCTCGAACCCGCTGATACGCACGTCCTGCACTGCAATCGGGGCTGGACTCCGCGGACCCGCCAATGCCTCGCGTATGCGGCCTACCAGTTCGCCCAGGCCGACGAACTTGAGTAACAGGGCGGCGAACGTCGCCAGCCCTTCAACGACGCGGTGGAGCGTTGCACGGAACGCCTCCATGTCGCCAGCCCCACCGAAGAAGTTCCGCAGGATGTCGCTGAACGTCTTGATCATGACGGTGATGCCCGCATTGAGGGCACGCACCAGGGCGTCTATCGCCGGCCTCAACTCCTCGAAAATCTCCATAATCGGCCGCATCGCTTCTTGGAACAGCACCAGCGTAGCGAGTAGTCCGCCGCCGACCAGCGTAGCGATCACCTCGAACACTTGGGCCACTTGCGAGATGATGTCCGCGAGGAACTTGAACGACGGGATGAGCAGTTGGATGGCCGATGAGAACTGGCCGCCTATCGTCACCATCAGCTCGCCGAATATCTCCGCGACCGCAGCAACGACTGGCGACAGGGCCTCCATCGCCGGGTACAGGATGCCGGCTATCTCGTTTGCGACTTTGCCGAGCACGTCGAACAGCGGCACGAACGCTACGCCGAGGGTCGCGTTGAGCTGCCTGACCGCGTAGTCGAACTGGAACAGCGTTGCTGGGCTGAGGGCTTCCACCCACTTGCGGGACTCGCTCACTGCTGACTGTACGATGTCAATCAGTCCCTCGAAAGCGATGGCAACGAGTGCGGCCGGCCCCGCAATGGCAGCGAGCCCGGCGTCAGCCCCGGCGGCAGCTACCCCTTCCGTCGCACCGCCAGCAGCAGCGGCGACGGGTTCCACGGCAGACGCGGTGGCAGAGCCTACTCCCTGGATTACTTGTGCGAGCCCGGTGGTGAAGTTCTTGAACAGGTCAACGGTCGCCGAGAACGTGCGGCTGAATTGGGCGAGCGAGTCTTGGAACGCACGCACCGCCGGCGAGTCGAATATCTTGTCAAGAAAATCCGTATTCGTCGTCGGGCTATTTTGGACTTTGGCCATTGGTCTTCGCCGCGTATTTCGCCCTGAGGAAAGCCTTGTGCACTTCCGCCTGTGCCGGGGACAGCCCGATCATCTGGTTCGACACCAGCCCGTCGATGACCGCCAACTCCTCTTCCAGCGTCCAGCTATCCTTGACCGGCATCGGCCTCTCCGGCCACTTGAGGGAACCGTCCTTCGTGCGGGCGTGGAAGTACAGCTCGAACTTCTGGAAAGGGCTGAGTTCCGCGATTGCCTTTATTTCGAGCCTGACTTCCGTCGCAAGGTGGGCATAGATGGCCTTGCGGAAGAGGGCATTGAATCGCAGCACCTCAGCCGGGTCTAGTTTTTTGAGTCGTCCCCTTCCTTGAGCCTCTTGGGTGTGGCGAGCGATTGGTTCGTCACCAGGGCCAACATGCTCATGATCTCCGTGCCCTTCGCCTCCATGAGCTTGATCATCTCAACGCGGTCCTTGCACCCGAGCATCTGCATCCCGAAGAAGATTCGCCCCGACGGAGTCTGCAAGTAACTCTGGCAGATCGGACCTTCAAAGCCGAACTCGCCCCGCTCGAACCGCTGGTTGCACGCCTTGAGTTCCTTGGCGTAGGCCGCGTCGTCAGGAGCCAGTGCGGATTCCGCAGTAAGCGTGATAGCGTCAGCGTAGCTCTTGAGCAAGCTGTTCCGCTTGGCGAGGTCCCCCACGTCAGTAGGGACCGGTTGTGCGAGGAGCCCGGCGTGCATCCGCCAGTTGTCGGCAATGACCTGCAAGGCCCTGACGTGCTGCTCGCGTCTGTCCTCGTAGGTCGCCTCGATCCGCCGCCGCTCGTTCTTGAACAGGTGAATCTCGAAGGCGTTCATGATGCGGTCGTTCAGGACGGAGAGCTTGTAGGTCTTGCCGTCGTACTCGATCGAGAACGCCTCGCCGCTGTTGCCGAGAATCTGCGTGAGTGTCGCGGTCATTCTTTCCCCTTAGCTATGACAGGCTGATCGTGAAGGATCCGGACGTCTGGGCCGTAACCGCCATCATCGCTGCCCCTTCAATATCATCCTCAGGTTCCAGTGATTCGATCAGTGCCGTCACCTGCAAATTGATCATGCTGGTGATGCCGAGCGTGAACAGATAGCTGTTGCCGATAGTCATGGGCATGTTGCCCACGTCGTAAGGCCCCGACAAACTCACGGTCGCGGAGAGCAAGCCGGTGACGAGCTGCTGGAACCCGCTGGTGAAGTTGTTCACCGGGACCAGCTTCGCCTTGTAGGACAGCTTCCATTTGGCGAAAGCATACGTCAAAGTCCCTAAAAGCGTTGATCCTTGCTTACCAGCGATGGGATTAAAAGCCATGTTTTATTCCGGCTTTAGGCCGCTCCTTACGTTGTTGATCCGAATACGATTACCGTGAGGACTCCCGTGCTGCCGCCGTTGTTCGTCACCCGCAGAGTCCGGTGGGTCGCGTCTACCACTATGCCCGTCACCGTGTTGTTCTCCGCGTGCATCTCCATTGCTCCGGGATTCACCGTCACGCCGGCGGCCGGGAGGAACCACGCCGCGAGTCCGTTCGTCGTTCCGGGTGCCAAGAGAAACTGACCGGGATTTGCAGCGGCGGCTATCACGAGGATTGCGAACACGTGGGCGAACCCGGTCGCGTTCCCTACTTGGTCCGTGAACGAGAACAGGTCGAACTCATTGTGGGCACCGGCCGCGAGAGAGAACTGCTGGGCGAATGCGTCGTTGGGGATGCCGACCCCGGTCCCCTGCCAGTTGTAGTTGTTCTGCGAGGGTCCGAGCGTGGCGGGTCCAAACGGGCTGGCCGGGTTCGTCAGCGTGAAGTTCACGGCCGCCTGTAGTGAAATCGAATTCGCGGCTACGTTTCCTGCCATGCGTCCCCCCTCACGTAGTGCGGGTCTCGGCTACGTCGTAGTTGACTACCAGCCCTGTCAGGTCGTAGGTCGTGTTGCTCCACGCCGCCTCGCTGATAACGTCGTCCATGTCTATGCTCACGTCCCAAGGCCCCTTGCTGATCCCGTTCGGCAGCACAATCGGGTTCACCTGATAAATCTGGTTGCGGATCGTCTGCCGCACGAACATCACCTGCTGCAAGTCGCTCAAGAGGTAAGCGTTCCCGGCACTGACGATGCCGATCACTATCGGGTACGACCAGACGATGTTGTATTGCCCGTCGTTGCCGGGAAACGTCTGACCCGCCCCGCCCTTCCTTATCTTCTCTCCGGACTTGCCCGGTGCAAGGATGACCATCGGCAGCAAGTCCTGGTCCAGCACGATTACTTTCTTGCGGACGACCACCTGCATCTGCGGGAGCACGCTTCCGAGCGTGTTCTCAAGCGAGACTAGTAGCCCCTCGTAGTTCGACAGGATCACGGTGTCGTCACCTCGACGGGTTTCCAGCCGGTGAACTTCTGCACCTCGCAGGAGAACTCCGCTTCCGCGAACTCGCTAGTCACGTCCACGATCAGCCAGCCGACGCCGTTCATGTCCTGGATGTAGTTCTGCTCTTGCGGACGGGGTGCTCCGCTCATCTGCAAGTTCTGCAAGTCGATGTCGAACTTCGAGGTAGTCTGCACCAGCGACGACCCGTCAGCCCCCTGCCTGACCTGCTTGGTCTCATACTTCCGTGCTCGCGGGATGAAGTAGGACACGAACTTATCCACCGTCCCGTTCGGCGAGCCGGCCTGCGTGTTCCGCACCAAGAGCCACACCGGCCTGACCTGCCCCTGCAAGTCGAGCAAGTTCCCGAGTTGGCCAGCGAGCGTGAAGTCGATCATATCGCTATCCTCTTGGTCCGCTCCCGTGCCAAGGTGGACGCGATCTCCCGATTGAACAACCCCAGCCATTCCGAGTCCGGTACGCTGACGCTGACACCGCTCTTGCTCACGCTCGTAGGGTGCTGGCCGAATAGAGCTATCTGCCGCATCTTGCTCACCATCAGCTCGCACGCCTGCACGACCGACAGCGGCGGCGACTGCCCTGCCGTGTAGCTGACCTTGATATTCCCCGCCGGCGGTCCCGGATAGGACAGGACCAATCCCTGCACCCACTCGGCCGGTCGTGCCCAGTACGTCCCCAGCCGCGTCAGCTTGCCCGTAGTGCTCTGGCTTCCCGGCCCGTTGTCCCAGTCGAGGCAGAAGTCAACGCCCTGGGTCAAGAGCGTGGTGGACGCGAACGACCCGCTGGTGTCCCCCGACGCCGCCGTGTCGTCCTCGTAGCACGACGTGATGGACAGGACGGGCGTAACCGATAGCCAGATGAACGGCGTGTTGCACCCGCTCAGAATCTCGTTGCTCACCGTCTGCACGCTGTAGTCCGCGACGCCGATGTAGTCGAGGATGAGCGACGTAGCCCGTGCGATCCAGAGCCCTAGCTGGGCGTCGAACGTCGTGTCCTGAACGGTGAGACCCAGCAGGGTCTTCATGTTCTCGACAGACGTGAGTTGAGTCTGGCTCACTTGCCCCTCAAAGAAAAATGCCATGCCAGGTGAAGGACTGGCATGGCATACCTGGCGTAGCCGACCGTGCAGAAAGATCGCTTACAGTGTGTTCGGCAGACGGCTGTAACCGGCCGTCGTGTCCGACATCTTGGCCTGCTCGATGATGATGCCGGCAGTCACGAACACGGGCGACGTGCCGGCAGTCGTCGTCATGTTCAGCCGGGCGTACCGCAGCACCCGGTTGCCGATCAAGCTGATGTACTGGTTGCTCGTGGTGACGCTGAACGTGGTGTTGCCAGCGATCACGGTGAAGGTGCCGTTGGTGGTGGCACACTCTTCGAGCTGCCCCGTCAACGAGGGTGACGTGCCGGTGACGGCCCCGATGATGACCACGGCGTTCGTCAAGTTCTCGGCCATGCTCATGTCGATGGCCGTGCCCGTGGTCGCGGTCGTGATGCCGGCCGTCGTCGGCTGGATGCTCGTGCCTTGGATGCACTGCGAGAGGTCCACGACGATGGACGCTTCGTGCTCGGGGAACTCGGCTTCCTTCTCCCAGTTGTAGAGCACTTGCTCCAACTGCGGGGCGAGTTTCCGCGTGAGCGGCTTGCCGTCGAAGTCGAGTCCGGTGAGCCGGGGACGTTGGTCCAAAACGTGCATTGCTGAGTCCTCTTGTGAGTCTTCGGACTTCGCGTCCGCTTAGTTTCCAATCGTGGTCGGCAGCAACTGGTCCGCGTAGATGAACGCACCCGGATTCAGCGGTGCCCCATCGGCGGTCATGATCGCCCGCACGGCCGTCTGGTCGGCCTGGAAGATCGCACCCTGGTTCGCCATTGCAAATTCGATGCTGCCGAACATGCCGATTCGCATGTTGCTCCACATCCCGCCGAAAAGCACTGTGAGGTTCGTGCCCGAAGACTTCACCCGGCCGTTCGGGACGTTGGAGCTGTTGACCACCTTGAAGCCGGCGAGGTAGTCGATCTGCTTCCCGTCCTCGAACCCGCGAGTCAGGTCGAACAGGAACAGACCGCCAGAGTCACCGACAGCGGCCACACCGGCACGCTTCGCCTGCATCGACCGGAGCAAGGTCGGGTAGATCAGCCAGCCCTCGAACTTCGCGTTGGCGGCCTCAACGTTGCCAATCATGGTGTACGGGTCGCCGGGGGCGAGCGTGTAACCGTTCGTGGTCGTGGCCGAACCCGTGCCGTTGAACGACTGGACGCCGGAGTAGCCGACGAGTCCCTGCGTGACGTTCTCGCTACCAGCACCGACCATCAGGTTCTGGTCGAACAGCAACGAGATCGAAATCATCATGTCGTTGCGGAACAACTGCTCGACGATGGGTCCGCCGAAGCGGAGAAGCTCGTTGTTCGTGACGATGTACGCCCCGATCTTCTTGCCAGCGATTTCAATCTGGCCGGTGCCGACAGAGGACTGCGTGGTGTTCGCACCTTCGCCGACGTTGTAGGCGGTCGTCGGGGTCGTCTGCCGGGGGAACGTGATGCGGCCGGACGGAGGCAAGGGGAAGATCACCGCACCAGACGCGAGTACGGCCGAGTTGTTACGCAGCAAAGGGACCAGCGGCCCGAACTCAGGGAACGGCACCAAGGCACCGCCCAGGTTTTCTTGCAGGAAGCTCTGGGTCGAGCCGCCAACCTTTTGGGTGAAGCCCTGGTCGTTCCACTGCTGGTTCGTCTTCGTCACCAGAGCCGGATTGACCAGTCCCTTCTGCACCATCCAAGAGGCGTATTCCGGGTCGTAGGCCGGCTGCGTGTCGAGCAGGCTCTTGACCTCGAAGGCCAGTTCCTTGTCGATGCACGACAGGCGTGAGTCTTCCGAGTACAGGAAGTTCATCCCGAGCGGGCTGACGATGGTCTCTTTGTTGGTGTTGATCCCGTCCCGTTCGGTCGCCTCACGCCAGCCGCCCTTGTGGTCGCGGAAGGATTTCTTGAGCCTGTCCGACATGTTGAATTCGAGCTGGGCGTCTTCGGGCCGGATGGCTCCATTTGCAAGGCCAGCCGCCTTGTGGAACATGTATCCACGGCTGCCCATCGTGTCTTCACCAGCACGGGCTGCCGGGGCCTGGTTCTGGCCGAGGATGCGGCTCTTTGCCGTGGCTACCGAGCCGCGTCCGGCGACCAGTTGCCTTTCTGGCAACGCCTCTCGCCGTGCGGCCGCGATTCGCTTGCGGGCCTTCTGCAAGAGGGCCAACTCTTCTTTGAGTGCCTGTGTCTTCGCGGTGATTGCCATTGCAGTCAGTCTCGTTAGGAAAAGTTCTGGCCCTGAAAAATCAGAGGTTATCGGGAAAGGCGTTCGATCTCTGCGAGTTCCCGCTGGATCGAACGACGCAATTGCTCTTCCGTGTCCGACCCGAGGCCGAGCGACTTCGCCGTCTCGGTCTCCATGTCCGTGCCGCCCTCGCCTGCTTCGTGTTCGTCGTCGAACGTCTCTTCCGTCTCGCCACCCTCCATGTCGTAGACCGGAAGGTCCTTGTAGGACTTGTGCTTGCCGTAGTTCTTCTCGTGGTGGGTGCGGAAGTGCGAGTCGAGCTTGTCCATGATGGACTTCGCGTCGTCGATGGGCTTCCGCATCGGCCCCTCGACGTGGTCGTGGGCACCGATCACGTCTTTCAGCCCGTGCAGTCCCGCCATGATCCGGTGAGCGGCTTTTGCCCCTTCGGGCATGCCTTCGAGCGGGTCTTCCTCGCCGGCGATGTTCTCTTCGGTCTCTTCTTCGTGTGCGAGGTGTTCGGACCTGTCGGGGATGTCGCCGGGCTTGCGGGCGGGTTCGTCAACGACGTGTGCTGGCATGACTTGCTCTCCACGGTGGATGCGACTACATGCTGTCCATCGTGCGAGAATCGTCTGGCGGGTTCAATCGCCGATTCACTACTGAGAATTGACCTTGACCGCCCACGGCCCGGAAGTGACGTGCCCCGAGTCGTCCATGAACTCCTCGCGGACCACGGCGACGGGGCGTCCCCTGTGGTCGGTCCAACGCCCCTCGCGGACGAACTTCACCCCACCGTCAGCGTTGCCGAGTTCCGTGGTGGCTGACTTGGCACGCACTTCAGCGTCTGGGACAGTGCCGTCAAATTTGTCGTCGGCGACAATTTTGGCTGGCTCTTTCAGTGCCGCGAATGTATCGTCCGTCTGCTTGGTCCAGTCGGCGTTCTCGTCTGTAGCGTCAGGCGAAGGGAACTCACTTGTGGAACTGCTCATAGGTCGGCCCTCCACTCTGTGATCCGGCAAAAGTGTTCGTGGCGAGATCAATCTTCGGTGCGATGTGAGTCCACGCTGCCGTGTTGCACTTGATTTTTCCGCCGAGTACGACGCACTCGGCTTCGGTCAGGCACCCTGCCCCTGTTAAGGCTGTTGAGAACACTCTTTCGATTGGAACCCGCACGGCGATCATCATGCAGTTTTTCTTGGAGTTGTTCCTTGAACTGTCCGCGAAATAATGGGCCGTGTCGAAACTCGTGCTGAATGACGACAGCGGTTGCAACGCTGTCTCAGCACCATCTTGCGATGTCCACTTCTCCTCAATCTTTCCGCCCTCAAGCTTCATGCCGCGATATAGGACTAGTTCCTTGATGCCTGCCTTCTTGAAAAACTCCTGCGTGTTCTCGTAAGTCGCTTCGAGATAAGCGTGGATGATGCCGCTGTACTTCTCACGCATCTCTTCCGTCTTGTCTTGCAACGCGATTTCCTTTTTGCTGCCGCTCGGCCCGACGTAATTGAAACTGTCCTTGACGTTGAAAAATTCCTTGGCTCCGCCTTGAATAGCACGCGACAAGGCATTGTGATCGTTGGACGATTCCGCCCAGTTGTTGACGAGTACGGCGACGGCACCTTTGAGAGCGTCTTCTTCGTCTACCACGTCTTCCCAATGCTCCTCGTTGTACTCTTCGACAAGGGCTTCCGCTTCGGCCTCTACCGGAGTGCCAGCGTACTTTTTGCTGAGGATTTCAGCGATCTGCTGCGTCAGATTTGCTTTAGCGTGTGCTCTCATCCCATGCGTTGCTTCAATGTTGCCCTTCGCGTCCACGGTGGATTCGTGGTCCCCTTCGTCTCTGGCGAATTTCTTGAACCACTCGCCCATGATCCGGTTCATCCCACCGTTAGACGATTGCTCTTTCAGTGATTGCAGGAAGGAAGCGTTCGTGTCGGGACTGCCTTCCGCCTTTTTTTTTTCGCTCGCCTCTTCCTTCTCCCCTCCCTTGCCTTGCTGCCGAGTCCAGATTTTGCCGCCCTTTGGGCCTTCGCCTGAGTAGGTCCAGCCTTCGCCGGGTGGAGTGGGGCCGTGGTACTCTTCGGCCTTGAGGGTGAAGCCGGCAGCTGATTTGTTGCTGGATTCGGTCCCGCGAAAAGCACCCTTATCTCTTTTCAGAATCCTAGCCGCGACAGAATCCTTGTCTCTCCAGTCCGAGACCCCGACATCTTTAGCCAGCTTCTCGCGTACACCCTTGGGTTGCGTGTCCAAGAGTTTGACAATCTGTGCATGCACGTCGGCGTCAGGCTCGCCCTTCTTCATGTCGTACTTGATGAAATCGTGCAGTGCCGTCCAAGTTTCCGGTAGCTTGCGAGGTGCGGGCGGTTGTTCGCGTTGTGGTGAAGGCTCAGGTTCCTTCTGTGCAATCTTGTTCCCGTGTTTGTCGTAGCCTTCTCCGAACGGATTGAATTCCTCTCGTTTGGTTCCGATGCCGTTTCTGCCCATGAACTCGGCAGCAGCTTTACCGATAGACTCGGCGTTTGCCCCGCGTCCGATCATGACTGTCCCGTATGTGTTCTCTTTGTCGGACGGACTCATTTCCCGATGAACGTCCGACATGTTGCGGACTTCGTTCCACACCTTCAATTCGATTTGCTTCTGGTTAGCGAGAGAAATCAGGAGGCTTTTGAATTCCGTTGGCTTCATGTCGGGAGCAATCTTTCGCTTGAGTTCGGCATACAGATGGTCCGTCCTTGCCAGACCGTCACCGTGAACGTCTGACGCTGCGAATGCTCCGACTATTGATCGTCCTAAACTTTCGGCATCGTGAGGCTGGCCCTGTGATTGCTTTTTCTCGCCACTATGTTCGGCGGGTCCGCTTTCCGGCTCTCCCTGATGCTGCCAAATTTTGCCGCCTTTTGGGCCTTCACCCGTCTGCACCCATCCTTCGCCGGGCGGATTAGGCCCATGATACTCCGCTGCCTTCCACCCCTTCCGCACCTCGACAGGCTTCCGCGAGTCCATGCTGATCGTGCTGCCGTTCGACAAGTGCAGGATGATCGTGTTCTGCTTGCGTTCCCGCTGCGTCACCTTGGCGAACTCGCCCGTCTTCGGGTCTTTCACGTCGTTCCCCGCCCGCACGTTGTTGATGTGCGTGGACACCGGCCTCGGCTTCGGAGTCACTGAAGAAGTCTGCGGCAACGGCGGAACGGCTGTCGGTTCAGGCGTCTTCGCCGTGCCGGGCATGGCTGCTTGCTGCCTCTCGGCGACGGCCTTGTCCCGCTTGGCCTTGAGGGCTTTCTGCAAGAGGTCGCGGTTCAGGGAAGTGTTCGCCACCTGATTGCTGCCCCACGAGTGCGGGTTGCTCTCCCTCAGCGTCACGCCTAAACGCTTGGCGAACTGGTTGAACTCGCCGTGGCTCAGTCCTTCCGAACTCTTGACGATGCCGTCGATGTCATGGTCCGTCACCTGAGACGGTCGTGCCGCCAGCTTGTTCCGCAGTGCGTCCGCATGGTCAATGGCGAATGGCACAGGAGAGTCATTGCGTCTCAGCGGCGCCTTCTGCCAGTCGTGCCGCTGCCTCAAGTGTGGGTACTTGTTGAGGATCGCGTCGGGGACGGGGATGCCTTCCTTGACCGCCTCATACGCTGAAATTTTCTCGGCCTGAATGTCTATCTCACGCTGAGTCGGGGGATGGTCGTAGGTCGCTACCCTGACATTGCCACGCATAAGCACGTTAGGCTTGTCGGGGTTGACCGATAGGCCGATCTGATGCGGCGACTTGAGCCACGGTTTCACCGGCGGCGGGTGCTCCTGCTCGCGGGCCTGCTCCTCAGGTGTGCCGGTGGGAACCTGTCGTTCCCGCTCGTAGAGATTGGATTCGGGGTCTTGCGGTGGCTCTGGCAACGGCACGCGGGGTCCGCCGCCGCCGTACTTGGCAGCATTCGGGTGCGTGTGCAGCAACGCACGTGGGGCGGGTTCTCTCTCTGGTTCAGGCGTGCCTAGCGGCCTGTCCCCTGCTTCGCGTGCCCGCTCGTCTTCCTGACGCTGCCGCTGCTCTTGGAACTTCCTTTCGGCCTCCGGGTCTTCCTTGACGGGATTGAGTTCCAGCCGACGCCTGCCGAGTTCGTTGTTCACGATGTCGCGTGCGGTCAGGACGACGTTCTGGTCCTTATCGTTGCCGTACCACCCCTCGACGCCTAACTCCCTGCCGGCCTTCTGGAGGGCGTCTCCCGACAGTCCCCTGAGAGCGGCTTGCACCTTGACCTGCAACTCGCGGATGGTGCCGCTTATCAGCCCTTCCTCCGTCCCCTTGTTAGCTGAGAGTATGCCCCGCACGTCCTCCGCGACGCCGGGGACGGTCTTGGTCGGTGCCGCTGGCTTCTCGCCTTGTGGTTGCCCGCTGTGCCGCCACAGCTTGCCGCCTCGCGGTCCCTCTCCAGCGAATTCCCATCCTTCGCCGGGGGATTCGGGCTGGTGCCTCACTTCGTCCTTGAGTGTGAAGGACTTCGCCGTGATACCTTCGCTCCCTTGCTCCCACTCCGCGAGCAAGTCCTTGACTAGCTGCTCGGCCAACTCGTTGATCTGTGCGTCCGTCAGTCGGTCGAATCCCTTGGTAGACATCGACTCGCGGGCACGCTTGTAGACTTCGGCGATCACGATGAACGGGACGGCCGTCAGTGCAGTTTGACCAGGCACCCATACGGGCACGCCGAACGCTGCACCTACTCCGGTCACTCCCCACGACAGGATGTTAGCCGCCCCGAAGATTCCGAGAGCTTGGCGACGACCATAACGAGCCTCCAGCCTCTTGAACATGCCAGCCGATACTGACCGCATCTTGCGTCCTGCCGCACCGGCCGCACGCATGGTCTTCTTGCCGCCCTCGACTATCTTCGCGGCGATGTCGTCCGCGTGGTGCATAGCGTTGCGGATGCGTGGAGAGCGGCGGATAGCTGACGCCATGCTCCACTGGTGCTTGCCGTTGCTCTTGGGTTGTTTGCCGGGGGACCAGATTTTCCCGCCGCGTGGTCCTTCGCTCACGAGGTGCCAGTTGTCGCCCGGCGGCTTGGGTCCGTGGTACTCGGCAGACTTCGCGGTGAAGGATTTTGCAGTCTTCCGCTGTCTCTTTACGGCAGTCCACTTGCCCCACTCGTTGTTCCACGCGAGTTGGAACTTACTCCCGTCGTCCGCCATCTCCTTGTTAGCGACCGCGATGTCTTCGGCAGTGTAGTCCCTGAATTCAGGGTCGTTGAATGTCTGGACATAGGATGCCGAGATGGTGTCACCTACCATCTTGCGGGCCTGCTCAAAGTATTCACGGTCGCCCATGTCGGGCTTTCCCGTCAGAGGGTTCGTGACCAGCACTGACCGTTCGCCGACGAGACTTCCGAGGTCTCGCAAGTGCATCGCGTTCCAGCCACCCTTGCCATCGGGAACAAGGCGGAATTTGCTGCCGTCGTCGCGGAGTTTCTGGTTCGCCTCGCGGGCGTCCTTAGCTGTTGCCATCGGGTTCTTGCGGAAGGATTCGACAGCAGCATTAACCGGATCATCTGCGGGTGGCTTTTTGAGCGTCGGCTCGCCGCCGGGGATAGAATCTGTCCGTTTCCAAATCTTGCCGCCCTTCGGTCCTTCCCCAGACAATACCCATCCCTCACCAGGCGGGGTCGGCCCGTGATACTCGGCAGCTTTTTCGATAGTTGCGAGCACGTTACACCGTCAGACTGGATTCAGCTTCGGTGAGAAAATCCGCCGCCTTCGCCGTGATTGCTTCGTGTACCTTCCCCTTGCCGTCGTCACGTACCACGTCACCCTCTTTGTTACCGTGGTTCACCCCGCAACCCGCGAGCGTTGACCTTGCCCACACGTAGAGCCGGTGCTGGCGGTAGGGGGTAACGAGCGTCTGCCGTCCGTCGTCCGCGACGTGCAGGAAGTGGTGGTGTTTCTTCTCGGCGTCGGTCAGTTCCAACGCCCCTTCAAGTGCGACCGTCGCGGGTTTCTGCTCCTTGCTGGTGATGGACTTCTCTTGCTTGGGAAGTTCCGCGATGTTGGCGGTCAGCGGGTAGGTGAGGACTTCGTTGCCGTCCCACTTCGCGGGCTTCGTCTTGTCCCACGGGTAGGGGAACGAGAACTTGCCGGCAGCGGTCTGGATGTCCAAGACCCCAGCTTTCTTGTCGCGGCTGACGACTTGGATTTCCTGCGGCTGGAGGGACGTGTTGCCGCCCATCCACAGTTGCAAATTGTCGTAGTCCCAGTTCTCGCGGGGTCGGACAACGAGAACCACCTTGTCTCCGAAGTGTCCGCAATACTCGGCCTGCATGTCGTCCGGCAGTCCGTCAATGGAGAACTGTCCCGCGATGTTCACTTGGGGGATGCTGTTGCGTGGGACGCCGTTGCGGGCACGCGGCATGTCTCCGGAGGGGCCGGCAGCTCCCATGCTGCGGTCGAGGGAGTCGCGTGCGAGGTCGATGGTGCGGTTCGGGTTCGATGGTTCCATTGGGATGCTCTTTTGGGTGATACCTGGGACTGAGACGGATACGGGGCGGTTCAGGTGGTAGCCGAGCTGCTCGAAGGACTTTCGGATCACGGGGTCGAGCGGGTCGCCCTCAAGTTTCTTGCGGCCCAGCAGAGTCAGCACGGCGTCAGGGTTCATGCCTGCCGGAACCCACGATCCCTCGACCATCGCACATCGCTCGATGAACCGGCCCGGCTTCGGCAGCCCGGCGTCCGGTTCGGGCGGCAGCTTGCGGACGATCAAGTCCTTGAAGGCGATGCTGTTCGCCCTGAGTACGCGGGCCTTGACCAGCGAGTAGCACTGCACGGCGAACGCGGTCTTGTTGTGGAAAAAAGTCTTCTGCGTGATGACCTGGGAATCGACATCCTTCCAGACGCAGTACTTGCCGTCCGGCGATTCGCTGACCCCCACTGGGAACGGGGACCACTTGCCGTGGTCGTACAGGATGATCGGGTTACTCTGATGTTCGGTGGTGACGACCCCGCCAACGTCTACCACGTCGCCCACCCAATCGCGGCGGTTCGTGCAGAGGATGCCGATGGCGGACATCTCCCCGTCGTCGGTGGACACGTCCATGAGGTCGCTGTTGAGGCTGACCAGCCCGTCTACTTCCGACTCTTCGGAGGTGTTGTAGAGCTTGTAGGTGTAGGCCTTGACCGACTGAACGTCGTGGCACCCGCAGGCCGACTTGGCGGTGACGGAGGCGAGTCCCCATAACTGGTTGCACAGGGCTGTGCGGTCCTCTGCCGACAGTCCAGCGAGTTCAGGATGCAATTGGCACCTCGACAAAAACTGGTGCGGAGTCTCATCGGGCAATCGCTGCATGTCGCCTCCGCTGTGGAAAGATGCAATCGGCGAAATGATCGGCAGACACGCCTAGGGCCTTGGCTATTCTCAGTCCGATTGACAGGCTCGGGGCCTTGCTCCCCATTTCGAGGTAGCACAGGTGCGAGCGGGAGCAGCCTGCCAGCCGTGCGAGGTCTTTCTGCTGGAGGCCACGGTCTTCGCGTAACTTGCGGAGTTTCGCACAATAGGCAATCATTCCCGAAGCCTATCGCAAACGGCAGCGGAATTCCAGCATGATCAGAAGATAGCCAACACTAACATAACTTTGACAATTCCGCAAGAATCCTTGTGGGCACGCTTGACTATATGGACAACCTAGTCTATATTTGAGTGTGTGAGGGGAACGATACTCAAACGCGAAGGGGATGGACGATGCAAACGCTGATGCCACCAATCGGAACTTCTGTTCAATGCTGGTTCGGGTCGCACACCTATCGCGGCGTGGTCAGCAAGAATGGGAAGGTCGCACCGCATGTCAGATTCAAACTCAAGAATGGACGTGTAATCGAAGGCAGGGCGACAATTTTACCTCACGGTGCTGCGACCGGAGTTGCCTACCGTGGCTATTTGGCCCAAATGTATCATCCGACCTCTTACGGAAAGTAGAACCCAATGCCCGAATCCATCGGCCAGCGTCTCAAGCGACTGCGGCTCGCGTCCAAGCTGAGTCAGGCTAAGGTGGCCAAGGCGTCCGGCCTGTGCCTCAAGACCCTGTGCCGCATCGAACGAGATGAGAACGTCCCCACCATCTACTCGGCACGAGCGATTGCTGGGGTGCTGGGGATCGGACTTGAGGAATTTGTTGGAGAGCGTGAACTGGTGCAGTAGTCAGGAGTCTACCCATGATCGCTATCGAACGCCGTCGCAACATGAAAGCCGAGAGCTGTAGGGCTTGCGGGAAATTCTGCGAAGCTGGCGATGGATTCCTTTACAGGGACACCCATACGCATCGTCGCAATCGCTACACCGGACGCTTTCTTTGGTTCGTCAAGTGCGTGGATTGCCATGAAGGCAACAAGACCAAGGGAATCGTTGCGGCCGAAAAATATGCGGCCGCTCACGCGAGCGACCCGGTCGTTCGTCCGTGGTCATTGTCCCAAGTTAGGAAGTGGAGCGTGGAGCGAATTGAACACAAAGACGATGTTGCCATACGAATTGAATCAGCGACTTTTGCCGGGATCATCAGCTATCGGGACCGGATCAACAGCAGCTTTCGTGCCCCGACTGGCTACGCGATGGAGCAATACGAATTCGCTGGAAAGCCTCTTTCCCGCAATGCGGCTGACGAGTTGACGAATCGCGTCCTTCCGATCATCAACGCGGTCAACAGTGAGGAGCGGGCGTCCGGAGAAATCGCCGCCGCGAAACTGGTTGCTGCTGGTGCCGTAGTTTCCAAGCATTGCTGCGGATTTTGCTGGAACGTCGAATTCAAGGGCGGAAGATTTACCCTTTGGGGGTGCGTCAACGGCAACAACAAAATGTCTGGGATCATCAACGGCAAATGGGTCGAAACGACGGCCGAAAATCTGATTAGGGTTGAATAGTCCGGTCACTTAAACAAAACAGCCCCCGGTTTATCCGCCAAGACTCACCGGGGGCCTAACAGGAGTGTCACGAGATGTCATTATGCAAGCACAACTACTCCGAAGCAATCGAAAACCAGCCTGCCGATGAAACTGTCGACGCCGAGTGGCAAGCGTTCCAGCAGCAGCAGGCGGAAGAGATGTTCGCGGACGCGGCGTATGTCGAGGAGATGGAACGGCACTTTAACAAGATTGGATGGTGAACCGTGGCCGAACGAAACCCGATGCAACCGATTGTCGTGAGCAATGACGTTGTTCGCTTCAAGGCAAACCGGATCGTGCGGAAGTTGTTGGATGTCGCAACCAGAGCCGGCGTATACGACCTGAACCACATCGCGGCGGACAGGGAGTTCTCGCAAGACGACCGGGCTCAATTCGCCCAGCTGATCGGCTACAGTGTGACCGGCTACCACGAACTTAGTCACATCAGCGACCAACATTGCAAGGAAGCGACTGACGCCGCACAAGCTAAATGGCCCGGCTTCAAGGCGTGCCGAGACATGGGGTGCAAAATCCACTGCGGCGTTGAACTTGAGGTCCGTGGAAGCGTGATTGAGCCATCGAAAATGTTACTCGGCGAATGCGACGATTGATCCCGTCACTTCTTCTTCGGCGGTGGCGGGTTCTTCCCGCCGCCTGCCGAACGTCTCGCCTGACTGTACGCGATGGCTGCCGCGACATCCGGCCTTTTCCCAGCCGCGATTTCACGTCTGATGTTCTCGCTGATCGTGTCCCTGCTCTTGCCAGGTTTCAATGGCATGGCCTCACCTCACAGTTTGATACCCCGTTCGTTCACCAGCATGGTAAACAACTCTTGAGCCACGGCGGACGACTCCAGCCCCTCCACCTTCGCCAGCACTTCGTCGGCCGTGAGTGAGCCTCCCCACACCGCGTTGACTCCCCTGATGAAAGAGGCGGTCCCCTTGGACATGGCGGCGATGTCGCCTTCGGATTGGGTGGCCGGAACGGGTGCGACTGCTAACGGCATGGGGACTCCAGAAAAATTCGGTTCGCTATTGACACGTCTGCGGCTATTCTAGCGGTATGGACGCCACGGACGCAATAACCCTTTCAGACGAAGCCCTGCAATCGCTCACGACGAACTACCGCGACCACCACGCGGGGCCGTACCATGACCGCGAAATGGCGTGGGTGCTGCTCGGCACAGGGCATCACGTCGTGAGGGCGTTCCCAGACTGGTCATACCAGAGCGAAAAGACGCGGTTCAAGTTCGGGAAGACGGTCGGGACTGCCATTGCCAAGCTGATCGCTGATGATCCGGCGAGGTGCGTTCTCGGCACGGTCCACACCCACCCGCGAGGGCCGAACATCCTCAGCCCGTTCGACCAACGCGAGTGCGGCGAGTGGGTGGCACGACAGGAGATGTTTGAAGGACTGTTCGGGATCGTGTCCCGCGTGCAGGGCGGCATAGCGATAGGCGGTGGGGCGTGGTGTCAGTTCTTTTGGGTCAACCGGGTCGGCTACTTCCGGCCTGCGGAGGTCCGCTCATGAGTCCCCGCCCTGACTTCGTGTCACCCGTCGAGGCGTCCGACATACTCGGCGTCAGCGTCATGGAAGTGAGGGACTTGGTCTCTTCGGGACTCATCGCCAGGGACGCCCGCTACGTCCGCCGCTTCAAGGTCTCTCTGTTCGGCCTGTACCGCTACGCCCGTGCGAACCACCTCTCCATCCAGTCGCCGTGGCCTCAGCTCTACCCCGTGCTCGCCGTGGGGTTCCCCGCAGCGTTCATCGAGCAGCTAGACGACGCGGTGGGCAGTGAGCAACTGAGGTTGTTCGACGCATCGGTGGTGAACTTCCGCGAGGTGTTCGAGGAGCACGCCCCCTTAGCCGTGGTGGTTGACACCAGCGTCAGGGGGCTATCGTTGCAAGAGGCGAGGATGGTGGCGGCTCAACTGGACTTCTGGCAGGCCGAGCCGGCGAGGACGGTGCGGACGGTCGGCGAAGTGATAAGCGACATGTACTCGCGGTGGCCTGGGAGCAATGGGGACTAGTTGGCTTCGATTTGATCCTTCACGTCTTTGTCGATCATGGTCTTCAATCTCTCTTCGTGTTCTTTGTGCCCCTCTTTTTCTTTTTCGGAATACGGCCCGTGAGCCTCATCGTATTCCTTGACCTTGTCGTCGATGAACTTCTTGCAGTCCTTGCAAAACGCTAAGTGGTCGGCAAATGTCAGCCTCTCTGCGGACGACATTTCTTCCGGCCATCGCAAATTCGATCGGAACTCTTCGCATGTCATTTTCCGTTTGCCGTTGCCGACACCCTCCCATTCGCATGGACTTCTTTTGCACGCCCACGCCTCTTGAGAATTTCCAGCACTTCCTCAATTGTCTCGCCATCGGTCCAAGCCTTCTTGGTGTGGCTTTTCAATCCGAGATCGGCAGGTCCAACTTGTGCCGCTTCCTTGTCACCTTGGCCAAGTGCTGCCGTCATCGGGTCGGACGGCACCATTGCCCCACCGCCCGTGCCCGGTTGCTGGCCGGTTCCGCCGATCCATTCCTTGTCCCTGTCCGACGGCTTCAGCCCGACAAGCTGTCTGAATTCGCCGACCGTAATTACGCCCGGTTTCGACGCTGCCGCGTTCGCTCGTTCGAGATCGAACTTCTCATCGCTCGGCTTCTTGCCGTGCAAGTGCAGATGAACGTCTTCGCTGTACCACGGATGAATCAGACCGACTGTCAACGCACTTGCGAACTTCGCCAACATTGGGTCTAAGCTGCTGTAATGGAAGCTCATGATCGAAGCGTGGTCGGTCGCAAAGTTGTCGTGGCCAGAAAGGCCGGCAATCGCTTTGTTCAGGCCGAATGCCGCGAGCGTGAATTCTAACAACTGATCCCAAGATTTTTCCCAGCCCATTTCTGCCGGGCTGTTCGTGAACGGGGTCAGTTTGCTGAACGGCGGGGCGACGAACGGGATTCCAGAATTCTCTGCCCCACCGTAGATGTTGACCAACTGCTCCCTCAGCCTCTCCATGTCCTTCGCCGATGGCTGAAACGCCAAACTGTCGAAACTCAACATAAACCGCTGTTTCAGCCCCTGCTTCATCTCGTTCGCCCGGCTCAAATCCATCTGCCTCACCACGTCCGTCTGTGCAGCAATCGCAAAGAGGCAGGCATATCCCGTCCACCGGAAGAACGGGTGAGGGTCTTTGACCATCACGATCTGCTCGGCGGGGACCACCGTCCCGACCCCCTGCTGGACTGGAATCTGTGCGTATGGTCCTGCGGGTAGCCACGGCTGCACCAGCCATGCCCCGTTAGGCCACAGGGGGCTGATGGGCTGCGGGATCAACGACGCAGTGGAGAGGACGTAGGCTTCCTGCGGGCGGTCCCATTCGATGTCCAGTTCCCAAGGCGTCCAGATGGGGGCCATGCCAGTGAGGCACTTCTGCAAGTTTCCCTGTTCAAGGATGTCAGCCAGCGTTTCCTTGGGGTTCGGATGGCTGAGGAATTCGACCACCTCGTCCTTGGGGTAGACGGGGATTCGCCTGTCGGGTTCTCGCGGGTCCAATTCGTAGAACTCGGCCTCAGCCTGGTAGAAATGGCGGTTCAGCGTGTTGATGGCCAAGAACACTTGAGAGAAGTACTGCCGGCTGAGCTGGAACCAATTCTGATCGGCGTAGCCTGGGGCGTTGACCCTCTGGGCAGACCAGAAGAATCGGTAGGCATCGAACGTGCTGAGGACGTTCTGGCTGCCATAGTCGGCGATGTCCGTGAGCGGCTGGACGCGATTCGGTGGGCCGGTGTCCCTCCACCGTCGCCACCACGCCGAGCTGTTGCTGGACATGCTCGGAGCTGCGAGCGATTGGGCTTTCTGGTTAGCGGAGCAAGTGTAGGGCATTAAGCCACCTTGACAGATTCATTCTTGACGAAAACGCCGTCCTTCATGGTCCCGATGGGTTCCGCCTTGTACTTGCTAGCCAAGTAGACGTTGTTGTCCTCATCTGCCACGATGGCGTCCGCCCGGAAAGGCAAGCCACGGAGTGGATATTCCCCGTCCTCAATCTTGCCCCAGTCTGGGCTTTCGAGGTACAGGAGGATGGTTTTGCCCGCGTCCCACGGTTGCCATTCGACTACCTTGGCATTCTTGAAGTGGTCGCACCACAACGTCCCGACGCTGAGTTTCTTGTTGCTGAGGCTTACGAACAAGTCGAGGACCAGCTCGGGAGTGATGACGAATCCCTGCACGCTTCGCCCGACGAATCTCTTCGCATGGGCAATCTCCTCAGGTGTCATCTGGGAAACAATCGCTGCTAGTTCATCTGTCATTGTCTGTCCTCAAAGTGGCCCGCCGGGCCGTTTTCAATCTAAATTGAAACATGCCCCAGGGGCAGATTTCACTTCCCCGCCTTCGCCAGTTCCTTCTTCGGTTCTGCCTTGGGTTCGACTTTCGGTTCCGGCAACAGCCCCATCCTGATCTTGTTGTCGCGGATCGTGGTGACGACTTTCTGAGTCTGGAACCACTTCCGCATCTCGGCTTCCACCGCCTGCTTGTGCTCCGGCTTCAGCAGAGACAGCTTGGCCTGGGCGTTCTGCTCGTTGCCCTTCGGTCGCTCGATGCTCTCGATCCGTGCTGCGGACTCCGGCAGGTCGGCGTGCAGGTAGAACAGGATTAAGGCGTACGCAGCGTGGGCCATCGTGGGGAACGTCGGGGCGTTCTCAAGCATCTCCCCGTTGTCGAACTCCGGCAGCGGCTGGAAGGCACGGTGCGGGGCGAAGTATTTCACCCCCGGAAAGAAGATGGATTGCCCATTGACGACGTGCGGCGGTTTCTCGTTCGGCATGACTCGCTCCAGGTTTGCAGTTGCAATCTCTCGCTTTAAAGAATACGCTTTCTGATGGACACGTACAAGCGTTATCACTCCAATGGAGGGTTTCTGCCATGTCTACCGCCGTCGTTGAACCTGTCGAACCGAAAGCGAAGCCCATCGACCCGGCACCGCCCGCCGATCCGCTTTTCGCAAGGATCGTTGCCAAGTACACCACGGCCTACCGTGCCCTGTCCGCCAAGGTCAGGGCCGGTACGAAGGAAGTGTTCGGAGACCTGTGGAGCCTTGAGCAAGAGGCGTCCGCAGCGATCAGGGCAATGAGTCCTGCTGCCTACTACGACTTCGTGTCTGAAGCGAACATCGAACCCCACCACGACAGCAACCGACCGATCACCCCAGCGATGATCGACAAGGCGTCCGAGATATGCCAGGCCCGCATCGACTCGCTGACCCGCGTCGTCGGCGGCACGGTCGAGAAGAAAAAGACTGTCGTCAAGCCCGAAGACTACGAGGTCAACACCACCATCGTCGCACCGACCCTGACCGGCGTGCAGGCCGTGAAGCCCGCGAAGATGGACGGCATCAAGGTAGCCAGTTCGGTTGACGTTGACCTCGACTCCCCTGACTGGGAGCGGGTGACGCCCACCATCGTTGACCCGCTGACGGGCACGTTCACCGCGAGGTTCTTCAAGGAGCACAAGGCGGGTGCCAAGCTGACGCGGGTGAAGGTGGCGGCACCGCACGAGGCAGTGATCGAGGACCCGAACGCGAAGCCGCTTGAGAAAACTGGCGAACCGAAACCCGTTTAACCCGTTTTTTGACGGCTGGAAAACGGAATGAGCGAGCGAACAGAGAAGGGGACATTCGCGGCCGGCAACAAGGGCGGACCCGGCAGGCCACGCAAGAAGGACGACGAACGCAAGAGGTACATCGAAGCCTTCCGCGAGACCGTCACCGTAGACGACTGGATCGCCATCGTCCAGCAAGCCGTGACCCACGCCAAGAGCGACGACGCCAAGGAAGCCCACCAAGCCCGCGAGTGGCTGGCGAACTACCTCATCGGCAAAGACCCGTTCACCGTGATCGACCTCGCCGAGAAGATCGAAGGACTCGAAGAGGTGATCGCCAGCATCCAGAACAAGCCAATAGGTGCAAATGGACAGGCGGAATTTCCTGACAGTGACGACGGGGGCGATAACCCTCCACCAGCTGGGCCAGAGGGCCCAGGGCCTGTACCAGTGGCTCCCGCAACCGGCGAACCCGGTGGTCGAGCAAATCCGCCAGAGGCCCGAAGCGGTGATGACGCTGGCAGGGATGAAACCGGACCCGTGGCAGGTGAACCTGCTCCGCTCCAAGGCCGAGACGGTGTACGCCAACACGACACGCCAAGGCGGGAAAAGCCTGGTAGCTGGGGCGGTCGCCCTCCAGGTGGCATTGACTTCTGACGGCTCAACAACGCTCATCGTCAGCCCCTCGGAACGCCAGTCAATCGAACTGCTCCAAGAGAAGATTCTCCCTCTCTACCGCAAGCTGGGCCGACCCCTGGGTCTCCTCCGCGACAGCCAGACCTCCGTGCGGTTCGGCAACGGCTCACGCATCGTGGCCCTGCCCGGCAAGGAAGAGACCATCCGGTCCTTCTCGGCCGTTTCCTTGCTCATCCTTGACGAAGCCGCACGCATACCGGACCCGCTGTTCTACTCAGTCGGTGCGTTCCTCGCGGTGAGTCACGGGCGGATGCTGGCGATGTCCACCCCTTTCGGGCAGCGGGGATGGTTCTACGAGGAGTGGAGGGGGGCAGGTGCGTACGAGCGGTTCGAGGTTCCGGCGTCGATGTGCCCACGCATCCCCGCGAAGTTCCTTGAGGAAGAGCGTAGGAAGATGGGGCCGCGATGGTTCGCTCAGGAGTACGGCAATTCCTTTGAGGCAGCGACGGGCAGTGTGTTCAACCCCGAAGACGTGGACGCCATGTTCGACTTGGACGACCTGCCTGAAGGCGTGAGCCCTGAACAACTCGCCGGGGTGTAGCCGTGGAGTGGATCGTCAGCATCGACCTGGGGAAGATCAACGACTACACCGCGTTCATCTGTGCGAGGAAGGCCGAGACGAACCCGCCTATCTACCTTGTCGAACACATCGAGCGGTTTGAAATTGGTCTGCCCACACTCTACCCCTCAGTCGTTCGTCGCATGAGGAAGGTACTCGGCAGCGAGAAGATGGAGGGAGCGAGGTTCATCGCGGACGGCACCGGCGTAGGCATGGCCGTGGTGGACATGTTCCGCGAGCACCAAGAGACACGCGGCGTCATCCCCATCAGTATCACTTGCGGCAAGCATGCTACTTGGAACCAAGAGGGCAACGCCTGGCATGTCCCAAAGCTGGAACTCATCTCCGTGATGCAATCGCTACTGCCGAGCAAGCGAGTGAAGATCAACGACGGCTCTGGTAGGACTGACAAGGCACACCCTGACGTGGACCTCGGCCCGGTGCTGGCAAAGGAGATGAAGAGCTTTGACTGGACCCGCAAGCACAAGACCGACGACAGCCAAATGACTCTGGAGTTGTGGCGAGAAAAGACGAACGATGACACCGTCCTCGCACTGGCCATGCTCCTGTGGTACGGCGAACGCGGCCGTGGCATCAACTACAACCTCGAACTAATTGGCGAGCGAATAGCCGCTGCGACCGACGAAGTGGTCAAGTACCCGTTCATCCGATTCTTCCGGCCCCACAAGACGTTCCAGCCCGTGCCAAAGGTCAACGGCCAGGAAGTACTCGGATGCCTTGGATACGACACCCAAGAGGAGGCGTTGCTGTTCTCCCTCGAACTGCTCAAGAGGGCAGGGGAACGGGTGAAGTTTGAGGCACCTGAGGACGTGCGGGAACTGGACGAACGGAAAAGGGCGAAGGTACTGGAGGACGTGGTCAGGATGATGGGGCAGAGGGGGATTGCGGTGAGGCGTTAGATTCTGCTCTCTCCACATCGCGTTTGCATTCAGCAATTACGGCGTCTATCACGTCTAGAGGCTTGGCCGTGCTCTCCAAAAGGTGAACGCTTATCTGCCGACGCGTTCCGAAACTGTCATGCCAGAACCTAACGTCGATGACGTAGTTTTGTGGATCAAACGGGTCATTGGGTGACACCTGCACGTCTTGTACGGTGGCCAAAGTATTCCAGCCAGGACATGCCGTCCGCATCCGTTTGTTGATGGTATCTGCCCAAGCGACGGGGTTCATTGCTTGCCCTTTCCTACACTGACATTCCCCTTCTCATCGACCGTCAGGCATTCGTCAGCCTTGACCTCTTGGATTGCTAATTGAGCGTGGCCTAGTTCGCGTACCACTTCGGCAACCTTCTCCAGTCCGTCCTTCTCAGGGAATAGCTGGACGTAGGCCGTGACGACGCTGCCGCAAGAAATGTCGAGCACGATGCGATGGACTCCATCAGCTTTCAGGCCGAGAGCCTCAGCGATTTTCCGGCAGGAATTGTCCCAGCCGCCGACTGGCAGGAACGCCATCACTCGCCCTCCACGATGATCGGTTGCGGGTCGTCCACGTCGGCATATTCAAGCGTCACTTTGTCGACGCCGAACGCTTTGTAAACGAAGTCCATGAGATTGCACCACTTATCGATCCATCTTTGCTTCTCTTCCTTCGTCATTCCCTTGACGGGCTTGATCGTCACGCCCGGTGTCGGCTTGAACGTGAACAGCATGGGTTTGCCGTAGATCGCCTTGCCTTCCTCGTGGAGCTGCCTGATACGTTCGGCGATATTGCCGGGAACAAGAATGCCGCCATCCGATGAGCGAAGCAACGGAAACGGTTCGCCGTGTTCTATCATCGTCTTTTGACCATCCCTTCCTGCATGGCCTTCTGTTGTGCCAATCCGTACTTGTCCACGATAGCACACGCCGCCTTCATGGAGGCTTCCATCGCCGGCCCACGGAAGTATTCTACGCCCTGCGTGACGCCCTCAGACAGCAAGAAAACAGCGATCCCTTCCTCTGTCCCCACTTCCTTGAGGAAGCACTGTACGCTGTCCCTGACCTTGCCCCGCCAGAGGCAGTCTTCGAGCGTGGCCAGGTCATCGTCTGGAACGCCGTCGATTGCGAGACCGAAGACTTGGGTGCAGAGGGGGAACTTGTGGTGGTCGGTCATGAATCGTTCCTCTCTTCCGTCCACGGATTCTTCAAGTGCTCCCATGCGTCATCAAACTTCCGCATGGCTTCGTCGGCGGTCTCGCCCTGTGCGTAAATGTCTCCATATCGTGCGTGCCAAAATGCTTTCGCTCCTTCGTGCGATGACGATAGCCGCAATTCCGGCCTGAACAAGACGCTCGGCCTGCATCGCTGGGATTCGGCGTAGGCGTTGGAATCGGTCATCTCCCATTCCTCTGTGCCACCAGCCCGTCCAGAAACGCCCGCCCCTTCTCGTCGTTCAGCATCCACCGCCCCGCAATCGCTGCCAGGGCCTCCGGGAACTCATCCGTCTGCAACTCAGGCTTGTTGATCGTCCGCCCCTTCCAGTGCCCTGACCAGTGGTCCCAGTCGCACCAGAGGGCCAGCCCTGCCTCGTGGCACTTCTGGTGGAACACCGTATCCTCTCCGCCTTCGAGCTGCGTCCCGCGGTCATTGTACACGTAGTGGAACCACGGCGGTGACATCCTCTTGAAGACTGACGGGTGGTAGGCAACGGTGTGGGTGCCGATGTTGCCGATCCGCGTCAGGCCGGTCATCGTCGCGGCCTGGGCCTCTGTGTAACGCTTGGCGTCAACGTCCCACACGCAGGGGTTCTCGTTCGATGCGAGGTAGGGGAAGCCGAGAATGTCGGCCCTCCTAATGTGTTGCGTGGGATAGAACATCAGACAGACATTCTCTATCGTCCCCACCGCCGGCACCGCGTCGTCGTCCACCATGATCAGCGGCACGTCCAGAGTCAGGCAAGCGTCCGCGAGCTGGTTCCGGGCCTGCGGTGTGTTCCGATGCGGCACGGGCATCACCAAGAGCCTGCCCCAGCCGTGGATGGACGCAAGCTCCTCAGCGAGCCACTTGAGCTGGTCAGTGCGGGACCATCCTGAGTAGGTAGGTAGGCCGAGAATGGCGAAAGGTTTGGTCATTCCTCTTTCCGCTCCACAAGATCGTAGCTCTCAAGCAACCACGAGACGAAATACCCCATCGGCGTCTTCCAGGAATCGACCGTCTCAAGCATGGCCTTGAAAACGTCCGGCAGTTCCTTCTTGGCGAACCCGTGGAACTTCTCCATGAGTTCCTGCGATGCAACCTCGAATTCTTCGTCGCTCATCAAAACTCCGGCACCCAAGGTTTCACATCCGGCAGCGGTGGAACAGCCAACTGCTCCGCCCGTGCCCGTTTCGCCGCGAAGTACACTTCCTTGCACGCCACCACGTCAGCCATCGCGTCGTGGGCTCCTGTCAACGCTTTGCCGCAGATCATCTCGTATGCCTCTGCCAGCTTCGGCCACTTGTAGCCATATTTGCCCGGCAGCTTGCATATCGGGGTGGCCATCTCCATGACGCAAACCTGCACCGGGGGATAGGTCAACGACATGCCCGCTAGCGTAGCCTCTCGGATGAGTAGGTTGCGGTCGAATGAGAGGTTGTAGACGGCCAAGGTTCCTGACGCTGGCATCATGCTCTGGAGATGCTTCAAGGCATCGGCCATCGGTATGCCGTCTTGCTCGCACTTCTCCGTGGTGATGCCGTGGACCGCAGTCGCTTCCGGTGGGATGGTCCAGCCATCGGGCTTGATGAACAGCTTGCACGATCCGACCGGTTCACCCTCGCCGTCAACCAGCATTGCCGCGAGCTGGACGATGCGAGGCTGGTGCGGTGCGTCGTCAGGGGAGTGATAGTCCCATAGGGATGTCGTTTCTGTGTCCACGAAAGTCGTGCTCATGCTGCACCTCTTCGCCCAAGAGAATCACCATCCTCGGAGCAACGCCGTCGCTGTCTAGAACCCCAAGGAAGTAGTCACGCCACGCCGAACTGTCCACCATTATCCCATCGACCTTGTACGTCTTGCCGTCCTTGCACTTCATTGTCTTCGGGAGGCATTCCGTCTTGACCACCCGCATCCCGAGTACCGAATCCCTGGTTGCTTCCTTCAGCTTGCCCATCGCGTTCAGGATTTCCGGAACGTTCGGCGGTGGCATGTTTATGCTAGCACAGTACGTGTGCGGGTCGTTCAGCCAGCTCATTTGATGGTCAACTCCTCAGTAGTCCCCAATAGCTTTCCGCCGCAGTAGATTTTCGCTGGCCCTAAAACGACAGGCTTCCCGCCGAGCATGGCCTTGTCCCTCCTGATCTTGTCTGACAGCCACCTATCGGACTCTGCCTTCTGCGGTGGGGAGAGCAGAGATAGCTGGCAATCGTATGACCACAGAGGCAAGCCAGCGAAGATTACCGGCCTTCCTCGTGCGTCGGCAAGCAACCGTGCGTCGCGTTTGTCGCTCATCACTCCCTCGCTTCCACGATCACGGGTTTCAGTTCGCACGTCGTTACTTCCTCCATGTCAATCCAAGTGCGGATGTCCAACGCTTGCGGATGGCTCCACCACAACAATGCCGTATGCCACTTGCCGTCGTCTGGTACGTCTCGGGCCTTCACGAACATTTTGGTGACTGAACTTTTAAAGGCCTCTGGCGGAAGCATGCCCGATCCGATGGCAGTGTCAAAAAACGTCTTTGGCCTCGCCTTTTCTTTCTCGTCGTAGGTCGTGACAATCTCTTGTCCGACTCGTTTGACTTGGGATGAAACCGTGCGTCCTCGATCTATCAGCAGTTCTTTCAGTCGCTCTTGTTCCTTGGCTTCCTCAAGAGCGGTGTCCCAAATCCTCCTCAGGTTCGCCACGTGGTCGCTTGTTAGCCGTGACACGCAAGGGTGCACCTCGGCCAAGCATTCCTCAAACGTCTTCATGCTATCACCCCTTCGGCTTCCGCCACACCCAGCAATCTCCCCTGACCGCCGCTGGCGTATCCCTGAACGTCCCGTCCACCGCCTCCACCACACCGGGGAACGCTGCCGTGTAGTCGTGCCCCGCAAGGATGCCGCCCGGCTTCACCTTCGGAAGCCACGCCTGGATGTCCTGCACGACAGACTGGTAGTCGTGCGATGCGTCGATGAACACGAAGTCCAGGCAGTTGTCGAGGATAGCCCCGGCAACGTCCGCACTCTTCCCTTCCTTGACCTGCACCAGCTTTGACACCCCGGCCCGGCGTAGGTTCTCGTCGAACGCCTGACGCAATGTCTTGCCCCCGAGCTTGCTGATGATCTCCCGGTGGACCTGCTCATCCGATCCCTGGAAGTGGTCCACGGCATACAGGAACCAGTGCTGTTTTGGGTACTGCTGCGTGGCCCTGGCGAGTACGGTGATTCCCTGGCCAAGCAGACTGCCCACCTCGACCAGCGACCCGCCACCGCTGACGGCCAAGTCCCTGACTACCTCGTGGTACAGCTCCCGCATGGGCTTGGTGCAGTAGCCGAACGGTTCCCAAAAGGGGTCGGGCTTAGCATACGGTTCGACGATTGCCCGTTGTGATTCGGTCAGGTGGTGCTTCTCGCCTGTCGATTCTAACGGCTCTCGTGATGGTAGCCCGAGATGATTCGGCCTCGACTGCTCTGGAACATTCTGGCTTTTCTTCATCGCTTCAACGGCGGTGAGTCTTTCCCACACGGTGACACCGCCATTGATAGCCCTTGTCTCGTATTTCTTCGGAACCGGAAACAGCACGTCCGGTATGCTCTCAATCGTGAAATGGTTCGTGAAAACGGCATTGATGCGGGATTCCTCAGCCGACTTGTGGAAGCATCCGACGCCGTTCCTTGTGAACCACACCGGAGCATCCACCTTCACCCATTCGGCACGCTCGAAGGACGCTGCGATCCGGTTCGCCGCCGGCCTCAGTGCCTCCGTGGCCTCAGCAATGGCCGCTGTGCCCTTGCTGGCCACTGACGCCGCAACGTCCTGCATCGTGTCGAACGTCGCCTCTGCTGGCGGTCCTGCCGCGACTCCGCACCCTTGCGTGAGGGATTCGGCCAAATCCGTAAGTCCCGGAATGTGAATCCTTTCCGGTTTCAAATCGGACGCTGCGTCCGTTTTGGCCACCCCATTCTTCGCCGTCCGCTCCTTCTCCTCTCGCATCCTCAGAATCGAGTACATCTTCTCCCTGAACGTGTCCACCTGAGAGGGGTGCAGTATCTTCGGCTGAGTGATCTCCCCCACCTTGAAGTGGCTCGACCAGTTGTCGAAGTCGGCGAAGATGTGGACGTTCGCCGCCCTCATCTGCTGGTGGCAGAAGATGTCCTCGCTGGCCTTCATGATCGTGTGTGCATCGTCTGCCCACATGAACTCGTAGTACGGCTTCTTGATCAGCGAGAATGCCCGCATGTCGTAGGCTATGCACCCCGGCCCGACGTTCTCCACCTCGACCAGCCCCCTCTCTGCCGCCGCTTCCTCGCGGGTGTAGCGGGACATCTGGAAGCCGCTGTTCTCGTAGTTGTTCTTGTTGGTGCGGTATCGGAACACCAGCGGGTCTTCCTTCTCTCCCCCGGTGCAGTAGGGGGAAGCGATCACGATGGGGGGCCTGCCCTTCTGCAAGTTCAGCCAGATTTCCTTGACCGCCTCGTCGAACCACCGCGTGACCGGACCCATGTCGTCGTCGAGCATCACCAGCACGTCCGCCCCCCGCTGCTGGGCTTCGTCCACGGCGATGTTCCGGGCTGCCGAGTGCGGGACCACGTTGCCGAACACGGCGATGCTCGTGACCAGTCCCTTGATGCCAGCGAGGCACGGACCACCAGCTAGGGCGATTGCACCCATGCTCTGGACGTGGGCCTGGAAGCCGACCAGCTCTTGGCGGACCATGCCGCTAGCCGTGATGATCGCACTAAGGACTTTGAACGGCCTTGGTGGCGTCTCGCTCTGACTCTGTTGCGGCTGCACGGTGTTCCTCCGTTATGGGGATGGTGGTGAATGTCTGGCGGTCGCTGCCGGTCATGGAAATCAATCTGGCCGTGGCGTTCGCACGGGCAGTCACGAGTCCGTCGATTGCGTGACACGTCTCTTGCCGCCATGCTTGAAGGGCCCTGGTTTCGCGTTCAATCCGGCCGCTTTCAGCGACTTTCTTTGCCAGATTGGAATTCGCGTCTTTGAGCACGGCCACCTCGGCCTCAAGTGCCGTCACTTCGTGTTCGCATTGCTCGTACATCCCACGCAGGTCAGCGTTCACTTCCTCAAGCGTCTTGATTGCTTCGCCCCTCCGTCCTACCTCGTCGGCCAGCTTGGCGTTCTCGGCGAGGGCCTCGGCCAATTGCTTTGGCCCGGCGTTTTCTTCACGCCGCTTCAGGTCGAGGAGTTCTCCTGCCATCCGGTCCCGCTCGGCAAGCAAGTTGGTGTAGGTGTCCAACAGAGTTTTGCTTTCAGCTACCAGCCTGTTGCAAGAATGCTGAAGGAATGCACAAACCTGTTTGCTCCACAACTCGAAAGCAAGCATATCCTCCACGGTTTTGGTGGAGCCGCACAGCTTGCAGTGGAATTGATACTTCGTAGGTCCGAGTCCGAACCACGGCCGGACAGCGTCCCGATAACCCCATTGATGCTCGCACGTCCTCACGTCCCTGCCGCTGCCGTTATCCGCCATTGGAATACGCTCCCTTGGTTGTTCTCTGCCCCGTCCCGCCTGTACCGATGCAGCTTGATAACCGCTATCGCCGACTCGTTCAGTTCGACCACCTTCTCAAGCATCGCCACTTGCTGCTGTGCGGCGTGGACATGCTGCTCGGCTACCATCTTCAAGAGGTTCGCCCCATCGTCCGTCTCGAACCGTGCCGCGATGTCCCGCATCTCTTCGAGGTTCCGCTTGACCGTGGCCATCTGCTGCTTGGCGTCCCTGACCGTCACTTCGATGGCCTGTATCATCTCCCGCACCACGTCGTTCCGCTTCGTGCCCCTGCCAGTCACGGTGAGCAGCTGCACGACTTGAAGGAACGCCTGCGAGATGATCGCAAGTTCCTGCCCGTTGTCCTTCTCGGGTGCCTTCTCCCACTCGCCCGTCTCGTCGTACTTCGCTCGCCTCGCGGGGTCGCTGAGCACGTCCCAGGCCAGCTTGACCCGCTCGAACTCCTCCTGTGATCCACCACGGTCAGGATGGGTTGCGAGGGACCGCTTGCGGAACGCTGCCTTGATGGCCTCAGCGGTCGCGGTCTTGCGGACCTTCAACACTTTGTAGGGGTCAAACGGCTTCATTGTCTGGCCCTTATCAGCATGTTCAAGATTTCCGTCGCTGCATCACCATCGTAATCGGCGTCCTCGACCTTGCGAACTACTGACACCTTGACACCGATCAGCTTTGCCGACTGCCTTTGGGATAGATTGCCTCTCATGCGGATGTCATAAAACTGCTGGGCGATGTTGGCCTTGCGTTCTTCCTCAGCGACCGCCTTGACCAATTCCTGGTCGGCCTCAAGCTGTCGCCTGATAACATCGGCAAAGTTCTTGGTTTTCATGGAAGCATCCTTGGGACAGCGTCCCTGTTCATCGGTAACGCTTGCCACGACTTTTCTACCGGCACCTTGTCACCCTTCTCCAGATTACACCCCTCGCACGCCAGCTTCCGGTTCTCCGGCGTATCGTCACCGCCCCTTGACAATGGAACCACGTGGTCGATAGTCGCGGAGTCGAACGTGAGCCGTTTTTGGCAGATGTAGCACTTGTTATCCTCCCTGAGCATGGCCCGCACGATGAAGTGCCGGTGGTTGTTGAAATTGAACTTCCGCTTGCGTTTCATGGGTTGCGGCCCTCGCTGATCATCACGCCATACCTCTCTGCGATGAACGACTGGATTTGCCCAACATAGTTTGGATTGCTAGACACCAGATCGGCATCGTGGCAAATCATGGTAACCACTTTCCCTTTAGGGAAATCTTTAACCCATCGGATCAGGTCACGCCACTGCCGCCGCTCGTCGCGTGCCTTGCGTCGTTTTCTGGCCTGTCGGTTGTCACGGCATTTAGGCATGGTCTGAACCCTCGCCTCTCGGTCGGTTGTCCAGCTTGCACCCTTCCGTCTTGCAGTTCTGGCACAGGAACCACCAGTAGGGAGGCTCGTCGCCATCAGCCATCGCATACCCGAAAGAGATGTTAGTCCCGCTGCACTTCGGGCAAGCATGATTTTCTGACCAAGACTCCCAGCGTTCTTGCTGATTCACGGCTTGCGGCCCTCGCTGTCCTTTTTGGTGAACCCGTCCGTCGTCTGCTCCTCTTGCTGAAGGAACTTGCTCAACAGCACCTTGACGTTGTGGGCTGACACCATGCGGCCATCGCCCGCGATGTTGTATCCGTAGGACATGTCGATTGCGGTGCAAATCTGCTCATACTCTTGCGGGGTCAGCATTACGGGTCTTTCGGTTTGAGGTATTCCCTGCACTGTCTCGTAAGCGTGGCCTCAATCTGCCACCCGTCCCCGTCATCGACTTCCGCCACCACGTCCATGAGCACCGATCCCCACAGCTTGTCGATGTGGGAGCGGATCGTGCGTAGCTGCTGCTCCGGTATGGCGTCGTAGACCGCAACCCGCTCAACGTCGGTGTAGCGGACTGACCGCTCCTCGGCACCCTTGCGGCCTTTCAGCGTCAGGAGAATCGAGGTGTTCATCTCGGCCTCGCAATCTCCACCGGCCACCACTCTGCCGAATCCCTGCACTGGTCTAGAGGGAACTCCACCCCGTCCGGTGCCGCGAACATCAGTTGCACGCATCCCCGGAAGTAGCTGGCCACTACCTTGACGATTGCCCCGCCCTGACACCACTCGTCCCTGTACCAATAGTACCCTGCCCCAATCGGGGGCTCCGTTGACCAGTGGCGGTCAGCTATGAGGACGTAGGGGATGGTGTTGCCGTTAGTGTGCATTGCCGATGCTCTCCAACGCTGCCGCCTCGGTCATGACCTTGCCGTCCGCCTTGCGTCTCCACGTCGCCTCACCCTTGCCCCTGGCGTGAATCTCGAACCCCATCTTGCGGAGCGTGGCGTCCTTGCTGTGCCGCCTGGTGTGGTCCTGAGAGCGGTGGGCTGATTCAGCTTTCGCTTGCGGGCTGATGTTGGCCATCGTTCGCCCTCCGTTTCGCTTCCTTGACATCTTCAAGAAACCTTAGCGAACGCACTATTTCTACTGCACCGCTGCCATAGAATGGAGGGTACTGGTTCGGGTGGTCGTATCTGTCGCCCTTCTTCCAGTACAGGTGTTCTCCGCTGCCAGAAGGTATCGGTTGCCACCCATCGACGACCATCTGGACCATGCGGTCATAGACCAACTCGCGATGCGTCATTTCCCTGCCCTCTCCGTCGGCCCCATCGCTTCCCACTTCAACCGTGCGAGTACGGGGTCGAGGTGTTCGCCGATCCCGGCACGGATGGACTTCGCTTCGATCCACGCTTCGTGTTCGCTCCTGTCGGTCACTTCGTCAAGGTTCCTGGCACACGCCTCCAGCCATCCCTTGAGGGCAAGTAGGTGCTGCTCGTTTGTCATCGTCGTGGATGCTGGCTTGACGGTCATCGCTTCGCACCTTTCGCATTGCGGACGGCCTTCCTTTCTTTCCTCAAGTACGAGTCAAAGTAGGTCGCTTCGGCACACTTGCGACCGCCAATGTCTGCCGCGTCATTTTGAGCATTTGACATGCAGTGAACGGCACCGATCAGTGCCTCTAAAATCTCATCGGCGTAGTGGTGCAACGGGCACCAGTGAATTCCATCGTCGGACGTGGTGTAGTGGCACCCGCAGTCACGGAATATCCCTTCCGTCGTCGGCTTCTCGTTAGCGTACCTTGAGTAGAATTTCTGCTCGCTCATCCCCAAATCTCCTCTATCGCCGCAGGCACCATCTCCTGCGGCAGTGAGTCCCACCCACGCATGAAAGCCGTCACCGCCGCTTGCTGGCACACCCCGCCCGCGAACTGCTGCCACAGCCTGGGACGCTGGCTGATAGACCGCTTGTGCAGGCCCATCGCACACACCCAGCACTCCTCGAATGGCGTGCCCCTGTCAGTGTCGTGGTGCGTCCACCGTGGGAGCGTTGTGGACCCGTCGAACTTGCACAGGGCAGGAACCTCAGGCTTCCGCACTTCACGACGTAGGACAGCGACAACGGGTTCGGCTGAGGGTGGGAAGATGCTCACGCCATCACCACCTTCATCCTGATTGCCTTGCCGGACCTGACCGCCTTCAAGATCACTCGCGGGTCTTGCATGTATTCCATGAACCATTCGAGGATGCTGGAAATCGTTTCTGGTTCCTCGGCATCACAGTAGGACGCCACTTGCTTTGCCAAGATGAACGCCGCACGGGACAGGCCGCACTTGTACATCCTCTTCATGAGCGGACGGCCGATGGTATCCTCCATGATCTTGAAATTACTTCCGGTTCTCGGCATCACGGCCCGCTCGTTCTGAAGCCAGACCCCAAGGGCGTCGTTGCCTGACATCGGCCGCATGGTGACGTTGACTGACGCATAAATCTGTGCGAGGTCAGTGTCAGCCGGGAAGACATTAGCCTCAATTTCCTTCCAGCCGAGTTGTTTGGCTGCCGCCCATCGGCGGTGCCCTTCGATGATCGTGTAGTCCTCCATGATCGAAATCGGCTGGAGCAATCCAAACGCCTCCATCGAATCGGCCAGCTTAGAAATGTTGGCCTTGTCGGTTCGTCGTGGAGGATTGTGCGGTGCCGGCTTGAGTCTGGACAGCGGTACGATACGACGGTCTTTCAGTTGCATGGTCTTTTCTCCCTCACCGTAGGCTGAATCTTTATCAGGCACGAGTGCGGCACCCTTCGTCCGCCCATCCTCAGAATCTTCTCCACCTGCTTGTCGTCAGCGTGCCACGCCGTGCTTGCCCTCCGTGTGGAGCAGAGGCCGAGCAGGACAGCTACGCCGCCACCAAGTAGTACGGGCATGACCTCGATTGCCAGAGCGGTTAGAAGGGACATGGGGTTCCTCCGTGAAGGCTAGATGCTGTAATCGAAAGCCGGTTCGGACTTCTCCAAAGCCGCGTATCTGAATTTCTGGCACGATTTGACGGTGAAGATTCGTCCCGTGACGACATTGAGACACCGCCATGCCGTCCACCCGGTGCAGGAGTTTCCATTGAACTCCTCAGTAGCGGACAGCACTTTAACTTGAATGGTGTCGCCGTTCCATCTCAGCCAATACGCCTTTCCGACCTGAATATCCCTGGCTTTCATCTCTTGCACCTTTCAGTTAGACTCGTTGCCTCACTCCCTTAATCTATACCCCACGGGTAATAGTTTGGCAATCTCAATCTGGCGGAATTTCCCAAGTTAGCGTACGCTATCGTTTGCCGGGCTCATATCGGCTTCCCGTTCGTCACCGCCTGCCAGCACCGCCGTCATTCGCGTGCGTTCAGTGCCATCCTTGTTCATCTGGATTCCGCCGTCTTCGTCCAAGATGTTGATGCACTTGATACTGATGTCCTCTACCGGAAGAATCACGGCTCCGTCGCTTTCGAGTGCGTGCGAGAACGATACCTTGTTGACGCACACCGGCTCCCTGCCGTGGCCTTCAGCGATCAGTTTTCCGATGATGCGATACAGCCTATTAAGCGTCATGGTCTTCGGCTTACTCATGTTTTTGCCTTTCGTTTCGGCCTGCCCGTCGGCCTCACCCTGACCGCCTCAAGGTCGCCTGGTGCAATCCGCCACGCCTTGCCCCTCGGGTACTCAGACAGCACAGCGAGCAACCGACCTGACTTGATGAGCTGCCGTACGCGGTGGACGCTGACGCCCAGCTCGCGTGCCGCCTCTGCGGTGCCTATCGTGCCATTTTCTTTCCGCCGACTCATTGCTTTTCCGTCCCCTTCCGTGATACTATAACCGATGGGTAATAGTTTGACAAGACAGGAGGGCAACACGCATGAGCAAGAAATGGCTAGTCCCCTGCAACGTGAAGCAAGCAACTGGAATCCAATGGTGGGAAGTTGTTGCCGACACCGCCGCAATGGCTCTTTCTAAGTTGAAGCAGGGGGAAGGCACCTGCACGAATGAGGAGATCGAGGTTGTCGATCTCGGCTATCCCAGAGTGGACGAAGTGACGCAAGTCGAGGAGTGAACCCATGCCGACCCCAACCGACACCGTGACTCCGCTGGTCTGCGAACGCCTCATGGTATGCCTGGTTGACATGCTCGGCATATCCCTATCGGTCGCCTACTGTGGAACCCCACCGCAAGAGGAGCATGGGCCGAACGTGCAGTTCTTCAAGAATCTCGAAGACAACGTGCAGGGCAACCGTGGCAACGGGCTGGATTTGTCGCACTTGACGTGGGGCGATGCGAAACTCTTGCTTGAGGCAACCATGAAGAAGGCACAGGAGATTTTGGACAAATGACCGCCATCCGCCAGACCCGCCTCCGCATCCTGGGCGTCTTCCTGAGTCGCCGTATGCAGGGCAAGCCTCCTCCGTCAGTCCGCGACCTGTGCAAGATGCTGGGCCACTGGCCTAACAGCGTCCACGGCCACATCCGAGCGTTGCAGCGTGATGGGTTGATAGACGTGGGGACGGCAAGCAGCAGGGCGGTGGAGACGAAGTGCAGGTTCATTCCTGTGGAGGCGTTGTGACCGAATCCCAGCTCCACATCCTCTCAAACCTCTTCTCAGGCCGTGAAGCCCTGTCAGGGTTCGACCGATGGAAACACGGTGGCCTCACTCGCACGCTGAGGATGATGGAGCAGCGTGGCTGGCTCAAGGAAGGTGCGATCACGGCAGAGGGGCGGAAGGCGTTGGCAGTGGCAGGCAACCCAGAATAGGGAGCGACCATGTACGAGCGATTTACCGACCGGGCACGCAAGGTCATGCAACTTGCGAATCAGGAATGTCAACGGTTTAACCACGAGTACATCGGCACGGAGCACCTGTTGATCGGTCTAGCCAAAGAGGGTTCTGGTGTTGCGTCGAACGTCCTGAAAAACATGGGCGTGAGTCTCGCTGCCGCGAGGGTGGAAGTCGAGAAGATCATCATCGCGGGACCGCAAGGGCAGATGATGATGGGCAAGATTCCTCATTCGCCACGACTCAAGAAAGTCATCGAATACGCCATTGACGAGGCCAAACTGCTGAACCACAACTACGTCGGCACAGAGCACCTTCTTCTCGGCCTCGTCCGCGAGAAGGAAGGCGTAGCCGCTCAAGTGCTGTTCAATCTCGGCGTCAAGCTGGAGGATGTGCGGCAAGCGATCCTCGACTTGCTCAATCCGAAAAAGGACGAAGCCGACAAGCTGGAGGACGCACGAGATGAAGCGATCCAGGTGGCGGCAAATGCCCTGATGATGGCACGCCTAGCAATCGACAGTTGCTTGCGGGTTCTTGGCGTCAGCGAGCGACAAGTGGCAGAGTGGGCGGTGAAGCTGGAAGTGAAGAAGGACTAGCCCCTCACCGATTTAGCCAGGGCCTCGAAGCCCTCGCTTTCGAGCCAGTCGGCAAAGGCAAATTCATCTTAGTCTTCATTCCCCGGAACCTTCATCAAACAAACCATGCTCAATTGGTGCCGCAACCGTCTCATCGGCTTCCGACCAGCCACGCGGATACACCTTATCTTCCCAGCACTTCCTGATGAATGCTTCGTCCTCCGGCGTCACCAGGACAATGCCTGCCCGACGCTGAATGTCCATGATGCGGTCGAACATTCTTTTGCGGGCTTCAAGTTTGATCGGCCCGTAGCCGTCTTTTTTGCCTTTGCCCTTAGCCTGCCCAGAGCGGAAGCAGCGATTGATTCGGCGGCGGGACTCAAACCAAACGTCGTAAAGCTCGTTCAGCGGAGATTCCTTGCCGTATCGCTTTGAGACCGCTTTCGGGGCGTGTGCTTTAGATTGGATCGCCGGGCAACCGATGCAACCGAACCTTGCTGCCGTCACGACAGGATCAGACCATTCAAAAACGTCCTTGTCTACCTGCACATCGTAGATGTCAGCGAGCCTCTTGGTGATTGCGAAAACATCCTGCATCTTGTCGGCCACGATGGGCCTGACGTGCCCGCAGAGCCAGTCAATGACGTGACAGGTCCGCCAGTGCAGAATCGGGCTGTAAGTGCGATCCGACGGATCAGGTATGCCGCATTCTCCCCCTGCCGAGCAGCCCTTGCGTTTGATCTTGCCGTCACGCATTGCCGACTCGCCGAGCCTCAAGCCAGTCAGAGTCACCCCTATCGAATTCTTCTCTCGCCACCGCTCCATCGGGTCGATCTTCGTCGCCCGCGTACACCACCGCATTGATCGGACGCCTGGGTGTATCGGAGAGACGCCGATGCCCAAAATGCGGTTGTACAGCTTCTCATTGATTCGCGGCTCAACAACAGCACAATCCCACCCGCACGTTCGCAACAGGACCATCATGTCGCGGGAGATTGCCTGCAACTGGGGATATTCGACGGTAGTGTCCGACTGGACAAGCTGTGGCCGTTCGACGGTAATCCATCCGGTTCGTCGCATCCATTCAATCCACGTCACAAGCGAAGTCGAATCCTTGCCGCCGCTGAACGAGGCACACCACGGACCTTGCAAGCGTTCGAGGTGCTCAGCTGTCGGTTCATAGAATGATGCCATTCCTCACCCCTTTCCGCTAAGACTCTCCGCCGATGTCGGTGTAAAGGGCCTCGATTTCAGCTTCACGCTGGGCAATCTCCAACAAATACCAGCGGGCTTTGTTCCTTACAGTCCAGGTGTATTTGTACCACCAAGGCCAGAGCAGATAGGAGCGATAAGCTTGCGGCAATCGGCGAATCAGGTTCCACCAATTCACTGTCGGTCCTCCTTTGACAGCTCTTTTACAAGCCGATCACATTCGGCCTTTTGGCGTTGCAGGGATTTCACAACCGGCAAGTGGAATGACTTCTGTATGTATCCTGGGTCGTTCATTAGCCGTAGTCTTCGCGTGAGGCGGAATCTGTATCGCTTGAGCATTTCAATAGCCGTCTCCGTGCTGTCTATGCCATCCACCAGGAAAAGCAATTCTCTTGCTTGGTCAAGTGGACTCAAAACGCTGTCAGCCATTTTCGGTCCTCAGTTACTCTTGCGGGGCGTGGGTTAGATGAAAAACTCTTTCCCACACCTTCGTAATGCGGCATGTCAATCTCCCTTCATGGCGGACGACTTTTTGTGTTTTGGATGCACGCGATAGAGCCCGCGTATTCTCTTGCGACATTCCCCGCAAATATTGAGCAGCCTAGTTTCACGATCCCCGTAAGCATTCGTTCCTGTGATGAGGACAGAGGCAAGATCGTCAACGCGAGGCGTATTTTTTGTCGGCCTGCTTTGTCGGCTTTTCAATCGCCTATCTTCGGTGTCGCCGGAACAATAATCGCAGGTGCCGGAAAAGAGGTTTTTCACTCGTCTTATCCCTTCATGGCGGACAGGATGGCGCGGCACTCCCAAGAATTCAGCGTTACGCAATGCTCCTCATTGGCCTGGAACAGATGTTTGTTCTGGACCTGTTTTTTCACCGGCTCCAGCGCTCCTCTCAGGGCAGCGTTTTCCGCTCGCAGGCGGTCTAGCTCGATGTCTGCTTCCGCTTTCAAGGCACCACCGTTTCTTGCTTGCACATCAAACCGACCTCCAAAGAATCTCCGGCCCATTCCGAATACCTTCGGCCAGGCCCATCTTGCCGAGTGCCGTCAGGAGGTTGTTTGCCGTCGATGCCTTAATCCCCAGCAGTCTGGCAAGCCTTGTCCCGCTGATCGGCTGGTTGCGTTTGAGTACCGAAAGCGTCTCATCGCACTTCAGCGTCAGCGGCTCTTTTCCGGTCCCAGCACACTTTCGGCACTTGCGAGTAGTCCGCATGTCTTTCATGCTAGCACGTGAAAGGCCGAAGTCTGGCTTATCCCCCCGCTGGTTGTTTAGCGTGTCCGCAAAGTTCCCCCGGAAAATCCGGTTCCTCAACACGTCTCAACTGATTGCTCGTTGCGTGGCGATGCTCGACCGCCGACCCCGAGCCACGAAGGGAATGGTGACGGTTTTTGAGGCTTCCCGCACTGGACGATTGCAGGAATCCAGCCTGTGCCTTACCCCTTTAGGTTCAGCTCGACTCACTCGCCGAACTGCCCCGGCCCGCTGTCAGGCGGTTTGGCCTGGAAGCCCCGGTAATCTCCCTCTGCCCTGGGCGGCTTGTGGAGCGGAGCCCCGTACCTGTCGGATTTAGCCCGAGGACCGTTCTCGGACGTTGTACACTGGCCGTGTCCGTCTTGTGTTTCGGGGGACACTTACCGCCGCGAAGAGAAGCTCACGTGATTCGGTGATAATGACTTGTTCCACAGAGGTGCATTCTGATATGATGCCTCTATGGATACTTGTTTGGACGGGGGCCTCTCTTCGCGGGGACGGCCCTCTTCCATTTCCACAGCGTAGCCGAATCGGTTCTGCTGGTCAAGAACGACCTGAAAATGCCCTCTTGAGCAAAGCAAACACCGCCCCGCTCTTCACGTCGTCTGGCGTGCAGTGGAACACGCGGTATCCCATCAAGACAGCCTCATTCCTCTTGTGCTGGTCCTCGATGAATCCCTTCCCTCGCGTGTGCCTGCCTTGCGTCCAGGCTCCTCCGTCGATCTCCAAGGCTATGGGAATTGCAAGATGCGGCCAGCACACGTCAAATTTCCACTCCCTCGTATCGTGGAACTCGTGCTCGAAGATCGGCGTCGGCAGGCCGTGCCCTACGCACATTGCCACGAACAGCTCGCGGTTGAACTTGCCCCGCTTGACCTTGGCTGTCCGCTTTTGGGGTGGGGTGACGATGCCGAGTGCATTGGCGTCTTTGGAGGAGAGTTTCACGGCCTGGCCTCGTTAGTTGCGTTGTCGCCGCTTGTTTCGTGGCTCTCGGTGTGTTCTGGGTAGCCGTAATGACACGCTTCGCACCATTGCTCATCGCTGCCATCCTGCTTGTAGGCATGAAAGCATCCGTCAGGTTTCGGCCCGTCGATCCGCCGCCGCTTGCAGTTCTCGCAGATGTCGGCCCCTTGGAACCAACGCCCTTGCGATACGCCGTCGCTCATGACCTTGACCCGAACTTCGACCTTGCGTTGCCAGAGCATCTTGAGCCAGTCCCACAGGCTCCACTCGATGATGACGGTCGTGTGGTGGAACGGGTCTTCGACAGGGATTTCACTCGTGGTCTTGTTGTCGATTTGCGTCCTGATTGACAGGTGCCGCTTCATGTGTTCAGTGTCTCGCATGTCGCTCTCCTCTCAAGAATCTCCCTCAGTTGCCCCATCGCCCACGTCCGCTCATCCGTCAACGCTGACCGTCCCCCGATGCCGTGCCTGCGTACCAAGTGGACCAGCTCGGTTATGTCCTCTGGCGTCACCCGCTCGCGTGCGGCGGCTTTGGCCAAGAGCTGGTCTACAGATGGCTCGTTGCCATCATGCTGCGATTGGTGGCACAGCCGGCACAGACCAATCAGGTTTGCCGGGTGGTCCACTTGGCCGCTCCCCTTGGCGTGGATGTGGCAGCACTCGGCCGGCACAAAGAGGAATTGCGTGCGGCACCACTCGCACCGTGGACGAATGCGGACAGCCTGGCGTGCGTCTGGATCGTCAAGGATCACTGGTCGCCCTCAACGAAGCCGATTAATTGTCGCCCAACGAATTCAGTGTACGCTGGCGGGATTGCCTGGCTAAGTTCATCGCGGCTCATCCAATCAATGCCCATTGCCTTCCTGCCCATGTCCGTGCCAACGTGTTTTCTGTGGATGATCGGTTCGCCTTTGGCTGTCGTCCCAATTTGCTTTCCCCTCTCAAGAACCGTGTGTCCAAATACTAAAAGCCAGTCACCCTTGTGAGTTCTCGGGCAAGTAGTCCCGAACAGGAATCGGTTGCTTTCAAAAAGCCGGTGCCTTTTTACTCCGCAGCCAAGAGCTAGCCCGCATACCAAAGCTGGGCATTCGAGCGGAGCTCCTGGGACGTTTTCGATCACCCACGGTTTTCCGGTTTTGTGCAACAATTCCCTTGTTCGAACGATCAAGTCGGGATGATCGGTGCGGCCGTGGATGTTGTTGGCCTGGCTATACGCTTGGCATGGTGGGCTGGCGTGAATGGCCGCAATGTCCTCAAGCCAGTAATTCGGCCCACTCGGAGCAATGTGGAACTTGCCGCCACGGAGCAAGCATTCGAGCAGTTCAAGGGCATCGCCTTCGACGAACGGAAACGGATAGTTTTTCTGAGGCTTGATGTCGCACCCAACCACGTCGAACCCGGCACGGTTGTACCCGACCGAACAGCCGCCAGCACCGCAAAACAGGTCTAGCAAAAGCGGCCTCACTTCTTCTCCCTCCCGCTGGCAATCTGCCTCAGCTTCGCCACGCTCACCTTGTCCAGCCTGTCCCGGCACTTGTCACACAAGCCCACCAATCCGCCCTCGAATTCGACTACGTTGAGCAAGAGAATCTGCGGCTTGAGGCATAGCTCGCAGTTCAGCAGACAGCGGATGGTCGAGGGGTCGGAGGTCATGGCTTCACGGTCTCTTCCAACGCTCCTGCAAGGTACGGCACCGCCTCAATCCCCCGGTTCGTGTTCCACGGTCTCGGCACCAGTATCGCCTGACCGCCAGCGTCTCGGAAGGCGTCCACGTTCTTGTCGTAGTCGTCAACCAGCACCGCGTCAGGTCGTGCGAAAAACTGCTTGGCTGACCCGATGAAAAACCGCCGACGGTAATTTGGCAGGCACGCCGCTATCCAGGCGTGCTTTGCTGACGAACACTGCGGGTCTCTTGCCGGCGAGGTTAGGATGCAGACGTTCTCGCGGCCGAAAGCCGATTCGACGTGCAGCAAGATTTCGTGGGCGTCCGGCATCCTTGCGAGCTGTGCCCAGAAGTGGTAGTCCATCGGTGCCCAAAACTGCTCCGGCGTCATGCCCCAGATTTTGTCCATGTCGAACTCTTTTGCTGGCGTCGGCCCGGCGTAAGGGTTCGGCCGCTTGTGGGCTTTGCACGCACCCCCTACGAAGTCCGCAATCACTCCGTCGAGGTCAAGGAAGCATTTCATTCGTCCATCTCCTCAGCCATCTCGTAGGGCAACTCCTCTTCGTCAAGGTAGTCGCCGCGTGCCATCTTCTCCACGGTTTCCTTGAGGTTGCGGACGGACTGCCGAAAGTAGCTCGACTTGAGTTCAACGCCCACGCCTTTCCGACCGTTCAGGACGGCCCCAGCTACTTCACTGCCGACACCGCAGAACGGAGTCAATACTGTCTCGCCTGGGTTCGACCAGAGGTCCGCCGTGGAAGTGCAACAATTCAAACCCCCTTCCTGTCAGGCACGAGCATCAGGAAGAACGCCACGCTGAACCCGCAGAAGAACCACCCGATTGCGGACGGCGGCTGCCAGAGGACGGGATTCTCCACAGGAAACGCTGCCCCGTATCCGAGCACGATTGCCGCCGACAGGTGATACCACCACCGCGTTATGAGCCACAAAAGACGCTCATTCATCACTTCACCCCATTCGCCTTCGGCCTGTCCAAGAACCCGTACCGTTTTAGCTGTGCCTCTACCGCCGCCGTCGTTGACCTGATTGCCGCTATCCGCTTGCCGATGCTTTCCTCTAAGGCCCTGACGTATTTGTTCGCCTTGCCCATCCGAGAGGCCAGCTTGGTCAGCGTCTTGTTCAGCTCCGCAGACTGCCACGCCATGTCGGCCAGTAGCCCCTCGACCTTGCGGGCCTCGTCGTACAGGGCCGAGACCTTGGCCGACGCCTTGGCCGACGCCTCCGCTTGCTGCTCCCAGATTCGCGTGAGGACGATCATCTGACGCTTGCCGCATTCGTCGATGGCCGAGAGGTCGAACACCTTCCCAAGGGCCTCCCTGACCCGCTCGGGGTGGTACTCGCAGGCGTGCTCGATGTCTCTTGCCAGGCGGTCGGCGGAGTCTCGGTCGCGGGCCTTGATGGCCGCTTCGCGGCGGTCTTCAGGAGTGAAGGGGTCGTCAGGCATGGGCAGCTCAAAAGGGGATGGCTTCACTCGGATCATCGGCGAATCCGTAAGGCACGCAGGCGTCTTTCTCATCTAGCGTGTCGAAAACACTTCCTGCCGGCGGAGGAATTTTCGGCGGCTCACGCCTGCACCTTCTTTCGATTCTTTGCGACGTACTGCGGGAACAGTTCGGCCACTGGCAGGGACCACAACTGTTCCCCTCTGGCTGGCATGTTCGGCATGTCTTGGAACTCCCACGGCCCCTTGCCGTTCATCTCACGCTTGAACCTTCCAGCCGCTGCTCCGGCGGTCCTTCCGGTGTTCGCCGCCCACCCCAGGCACGCTTTCCACTTCCGCACGGCCGACTCGTTTTGCGTGCCGTTCGTCGCCAGCGGATCGTCGATTTCAATGAGGATGCCGTTTTCCTGGTTGATGTTCTTCGGCTGTGCCGCTTCAGGCTTCGTACTGTGTCCGCACGCCGGGCACACGCTGCCGCTGTAGAGTGCGTGGCACTTCGGGCAGTGGAGGATAGACGGTGCGTCCGGCTTCACCTTGTCTTGAATCGTTTCGCCAGGTTTGAGCTGCCAGTCGATGTCCCAGTTAGGCATATGTTTGAAGAAGTGCACGCAGCCCGCATGGTCAATGAGGATAGCTTCTTTCTTTCCCTCTGCCGGCCTCATGACGCGACCGATCATCTGCATGAACTGCACGAAGGATTGCGTCGGTTTGGCTAGGATACACACCTCGGCGTCGGGACAATCGAACCCTGCGGTGAGCACGTTGCAGTTCGTGAGTACAAGCGTCTCGCCCCGCTGGAACCGGCACAGCATCCCGTCCCGCACATCGTCTTCCGTCGTTCCGTCGAGGTGTTCGCACTTCACCCCAGCCGCCTGGAACTGTTCAAGGATGGCCATGCTGTGGGACACACCGGACGCGAACACGATGGTCTTCTTGCCTTCCGCCAGTCGCTTCCAGTGGTCCACGATGTCGCCTACGAGTTTCGGCTTGTTCATCCGCTTTTCGAGTTCTTCCCTTACGTACTCGCCTGTTTCTGGATTGACCCTCATTCCCGCGAGGTCCGGCTGATATGGGCCGAACACGCGAGTATGCACGAGGAACCCGTCGGCGATGAGCTGCGAGGTCTTCACGGCCTGGATCATCCCGTTGAAGTCGCCTCCCAAAGTCTGCCCGTTGCCCTTCGCCGGGGTCGCGGTCAGGCCGACTACTACGGCATTGGGGAACATGCGGATGAGCATCTTCCACGTCGGAGCAGTAGACAGATGCGCCTCGTCAGGCACAATTAGGTGGAATTCTGGCAACTCAAGGGCCATCTCCCGCCAGCGTTCGATGTTCTTGTGAGCCCGTGCTGAGTCCTGCATCGACAGAGTGCCTGAGTCCAGCCTCGCCTGCCACTCCCTGATTTTCTTCGGGATGTTGATCACGCGGGATAGGAGCGTGTCTTTGGTTGCGACTTGGACCGGGTGTTCGAGGTCGTAGCCGCGACCAGACATGATGATGCCGTGTGGAACGTCGAGCCGCCGCAGCTTGTCGCTGCACTGCGTCACCAGTTCTCGGGATGGTGCGAGGAACAGGCAGCGTTTCTGCTTGGCGACGAGTCCGTGGATGATGTGTGCCGCCATGATCGTCTTGCCGGCCCCGCAGCTCGCCTGCAAGATTGCCCGCCGTTCTCCGGCTGGCATTTCCGAGAGCAGTTTGCGTAGCCTGTCCACGGCGTCAACTTGATATGGCCTGAGTTCCATTACGGCTGATTCTCCAGTTCGACCTTACGCCACTTGGTTATCCACCCGGTCCCACGGCATTCCGAGCACCCCTTGCCGTCGCAATCGCGGTGGACGATGTAGGGCTTGCCGAATTCGACGTGCTTGCACGCTTCCTCAAGGGCGGGAACGATGAGAGATAGGTTCGTCCACGGATAGAGCGTCTGGTTGTTCTTGAGGTGCTTGACGATGCCTTTGAGGGCCGCTGCGGAGTCTGACAGGAATGTGTCGCCGAACGTGTCGCGGAGCTTCTTGGGGACCACGTAGCCTTCGCCGTCTCGCGGGACTTTGGCGTCCTTCTCGGCAGCCTTCTCAGAATCGCTAGGAGGCTCCCAGGCGTCACCGGCGTCTGGCGGTGGCGTGTCGGCCTTCTTCGGCTTCCCGTTGCCGCTGTGAGCCTTGCCATTGCTTTCGTGGACCTTGCTGCCGTGACTTGTGCCGTTGGCCGATGGGGTCGGGATGTCGTCCTCGTCGTCTTCTTCGTCGGGGTCGGTCTTGGATGTTCCTGCCGCGATCTGAATAGCTGGTGCTGGCATGGGAGGAGCAGCGTTGCTCTTTTTTCGTTCGCCTTGGATCGTCGCACAGGCATTGCATCCCTTGACGGCTGGTGCTGGACGAAGGTTGTTGCACTTGTTGCAACGGATGTCGTCTGATTGGGCTTCGTCTTCGTCCGGAACGTCAGGACCATCATGGATTCGCTGCCAAAGAGCAATGAGTTCATCCTTCAAAATGGCCCCCGGGGCCATTTTGGCAAGCTGCATGTACTTACGGGACTGGCGGTAAGAGCAAGGCATGGCCTTTTCCGCGAGGGCCTTAAACTGGCCGTGAGGGCAACCAGATTTGGCAACCAAGAGCCACTTTCCAGATTCGAGAGCGTTGTTTGCTCTGGCGAATTCGCTCAGCTGCGACTTGTTGTGGAACCCAGCGGCTTTTTTGAATGCTGCCTTGACATCCACGTTCGCCTTGACGATTGCCGATGCTGCCTGCATTGCTGACTCCTAAAAGGGTTATTTCTTGGAGAGACCTTCCAAAAGGAACTTGTGGACCTCGTTGCACCGTGCTTCGCCGTATATCCTTTTGAACCTGGTGAAAAGCAAGATGAAGTCGATTTTGCAATTGCCGCAATAATCGGCGTGCATCCTTATGGCTTCCCGTTCGGCAATGGACAAACGGCGATGGGATTTGCGGAGTTTCTTGACTTGTTCGCAGTTGAGAGTGCCACCGGCTTTGAGGTAGCGAACCCTGGCCTTGGCTTCCGATAGCTCAATTTTCTTGAAAATCTTGTTGAGTTCAGCGAATTGGGCTTCAAGAGCGGGAGATATTTCGGGCTCCATGCTTCACCAGAAAAGGCCAGCCGTCTCGGTCAGGGTTTGTATTCACCTGCCACAGCGAAATGTTCCCTGGCGAGACGGCGTGGATCAAATTGTTTTTGGTGTCACTTGTGGCAGGTGACTCCAGATAAGGATACTGTCACGGCGTGACGTGTCAAGCGGGATTCTTGGTCTTTTTCGGCTTTGAGAATCGCATGTTGAGTTTCTCAATGAGCGTGCTTTCGATCAGTTCCATCGGCCACCCTTGCTTGATGCAGTAGTGGATCAGAATGCCCATGATGTCCGCAAGTTCATAGCAGTCGTCGGGGTACTCTTTGAGTTCATTCAGCTCGTCTTGTGCGTGGCCAAGAATGAAGGGCGGCTGAACCTCCGACAAGTTGAAGTGTTTGCGATTGTGGACGTAGCCCTCGCGGACCATGCGTTCGATTTTCTTCCATGCCTTTTTCATGATGCGTCCTTTTCTACCGTCTTCTCGGCCAGCTTTTCCAGCACCCTCTTTGCGACGTACAGATAGCGGTCTATCGACCATTTCGGGAGATCGTCCCACGAGTCTCGCATCCGCCGCTTTGTTTGCAAGCCGTCCCATTCGAGGGCGGATTCGTGCAGGAATCGGGCGAGCTGTTCGGCGGTCATCGCCATACGTTCCCCCACATGTCTGCCAGGTATCCGTTCGTCACCAGTTCTGGGAACATGATGCGAGCCTTTTTCCAGTAACGCTTGGTTTCCTTCCGGTCGCTGTTACTCAGGGATTCGATCAGTTCGCCAAGCATGGGACGACTTTCATTGCGACCGCAACCGGCCTCGATCTCTGCGGCCTCGATTGCCTGCAAAAACTTGTGGCAATCTAGGCAGGTGTTTTCTTCGTAGGTTTCGCCGATCGACGGTTCCTCACACTTGCAGCATTCGTCCGTGTCGCAGCACTGGCACTCCGACTGCTCGCAGTCGCGGCAGAATTCCCACTCCTGCATGTAGGTGTGAGCGTATGGCGTGCCCGGAAAAATCTTGGTGCAGCACTCGTTGCAGGTTTTCGTTTTGGCGGAAGCAACAATTCTTACTTCGTATACGCTCGCTCGCCAGTCGCAATCGCCTTGGTAAAAGCACATATCATGCCTCCGGGTCAATGGTCCACGCAATCACCATCTTCTCCCACAAAATGCCCCTGGTGTGAGCCCGCTCGGGTTCGGTTGCTCCGGAGGACACCAATTCGTCAACAGCTTGTGCCGTCATCCATTCCCGGCACGCATCGCATGAGCTGTAGTGCTTTGCCCCAGCGAGCAGTTCAGAGCCGGAAACCTGGTCGGCTTGGCGGGAGCACAGGCTGATGGTCTGATCGTGGAATTCTTGGCAGGTCATGTCGCCTCCGGGTCGGTCGCAATGAATTCGTCGATCTTCCTGCGGATCGGTGCGGCTTTCGCTTCCTCGCGTTCGAGCGTTTCCCTGTCGAACCGGGTAAAACTCCGTCCAAAACCAGCACGCAGGGCACGTCCCGTTGTGGTTGCGGCAAGCTGCCAGTTCGGTCATTGAAATGTCTCCGGTGCTTTGCCGCTGATGACCATGAGGCGATAGTCGTGGCAGGTCATTGCATCACCTCAAAAGCACCATGCGGGACTGGCCTCTCCAAACCAGCCCGCACGGTGCGACGAAAGGGATCACTTGAGCCACGTACTGTCAGACGCCAGGTCGAACAACCCGAACTTCTCAGCGAACGCCGCATCGTGGCACGCTGCACACCGGAGAACGCGGGCGTCGAATTGTTTGCCGTCTGGGGGAACGGCTGGCAGGCTCTTGGGGACGTAGGGCACATGCTCGGCTACCTCCATGATCTGTTCGGGGGCGTCCTTCGGATTGCGGTTTTGCTTGACCATCTCGGCTTGAGACTTCGCTACAGCGTCGGCCCGCTCAAAGAGCTTGTCCAGCCTGTCGTGCATTTCCTCGCGGTCTCTATTCAGACGCGAGGTGTCGAATTGAATCGAGACGACGACTATCGCAAGCAGCATTGCGTACACACCAGAGGCCACTTTGAAGAAACTGGGCACGTCGTCGTCTCTCATGCTCTCCCCCTTGAAGAAACGCCGCACGGGGCAGCCCCTCCCGAAACCACCCCGCACGGCAACGAGATTTAGACACCAGCCGCGACGGGCGGCAGCTTGACGAACCGCTTCAAGTCCTTGTCCCATGGGAAGCCCTCAGCCCGCCCCACCGACTGAAAGAAGTTGCCGATCTCCTTGCGGATTTCCTTCTCGCTCACCGCGACCCTGACTTCCTCCCACAGGGCGGTCAGGTTGTCAGCGTTCAGCTTGCCGTCCTTCTTGAGACCGTCCACGCGAAGCCCCCACGCCTTTAGGACGGACACAGGAGCGGCGGGTTCCGGCTTCGGCGGTGCTGTTTGCTCTTCTTCCGGTGGCGAGTCCTGATACTCAACCTCGCGTGTCGGTTCGGCGTCACGCGGCGGATCGACCTGTGGTGCCCGATTGTCCGCTTGACCCATCTCGTCGCTGGTGTAGAGCCCGCTGAGTTCCTGTGGGAACGCCTTGCGGAGTGCGAGGGCTTCGGCGGTCTTCGACAGCATCAACGCTGGCATCTTCGCCCACATAAAGGACGTGTTGCCTTGCTTGTCGAGCTGGACGTACTCCGACCAGAGGGCGACGGCCGACAGCGGCTTGTCGAAGTCCTTGCGGAGCACGCGGACCTTGGCAGCGGCGGGCGGTTCCTTCTCAAGCCACACGTCCCGCCACACGCCGTCTTCCCCGCACCACTGCGGCTCATCTTGCCCGGCGTACTTCTGGCTCCGATCAGCAATGAGCCGGAAGCCGTCGATGCTGGTCTGGATAATCATCACCTCGCGGCGTTGCTGTGAGTTCCACCGCTTGACCGGGTAGATTTGCCTGGCAAACGGGTCAAGGCCGGTCCTCTCGCATTGCCAGAGGAACATCGTCAGCTCGTCAGGCGTGGCCCCGGCACAGAGCGTCCGCCGAATCACGTCGATCTGCGATTCGGTGAACTTGTTGTGCTGAACCGTCACCAATTCTCCGTTGGTCGTCATCGTTCGTCCCTTTCGTAAAGTTTGTCCCTTAGTGTCGCTGCCACAATGGAGAGGACAGCGAGCCACAACGCGAATTCAAGCCAGTCCGTGGCGGACATCGTGCCTCCGTGAAAAATGCGGCAGGCTGGTAGGCACTTTCGATGGTTCTGATGGTACACCGCCAGTTCCTGCCGCTATCGCATCTCGCTCACTTGCCGGACATCGACCGGACTTCTTCGGGAGTGTATTCGTTGCTCACGCTCTGGCCTGTCAGTCCGCAAGCCCGCATCCGGCTTACATTGCCAGCCGCCGCTGCGAAAGCCGACTTCGCGGTCGTCGGAGTGTAATTGGCCGCTGCCCCCTTGATGCCAAGACCGCCGGCTTCGGCGAATGCGTCCTGATTAGCACCGAGGAAAGTGAATTGCCACTTGTAAACGTCCTGCTGGTGCTGGATCATCGCCTTGATCCGCTCCTTGGTGAACTCCTTGCTGGAGTTCTCATAGCCATCCGTGATGATGACGAACACCACCAAGCCGGGACGGTCCTTTTCGTCCATCTTGCTGAGCCGGTCGCCTGTCTCGGCAATACCGCGTCCGACCGCGTCCAAGAGGGCCGTCATTCCGCGAGGCACCAGAGGACAGTGCGGGACTTCGCCGATGGGTTTCGCACGGTGGACGAACTCGTATTCGGTGTCGAACTGAATCAGCGTGAAAAGTGCACGTCCGGGCTGTTTCTTCTGCTGTTCAATGAAACTGTTCAAACCGCCCTCAGCGTCGGTCTTGCACGAAGACATCGAGCCGCTGCGGTCAAGGACGATGACGATTTCAGAAAGGTCTTGCTGCACGGAAAAACTCCTTGGAATAGGGCGAATGATTGGCTACTGCACCTGGCTCACAAACGAGCAGATGTACGCTGACACCCTCCGCTTCGCAGCTTCGTCGAGGGATTCCAGTTCCCAGATTATCCTTTGCATCACGCGGAGTTCCGGGTGCTGCTTGCGGCGTTCGGTCTGCTCGGTCTCTTCCGGTTCGGTCGGTTGTGCGGACATGGTGTGGCTCCTTAAAAGTGCCCGTCTCTCCGGGCTGTCCCGACAGCGTATCGGTAGCAGGAAGTGGTGCGATTCGTGCGTCACCGCTGGTCGCATTCCAAAAGTCGGCTGCTTACCCTGGTCACGGCGTCAGATGGTGCCTGACAACACCGCCGCCCTATGCTCTCTCGTGTTTCCTCATGACATAATCCTACGCTTCGGCGAAGCATTTGTCAACAAGAAAAACTAGACCCGCGTGCGAGGTCGCCCCTTCGGCCTGACCCGCACGCTCTCAAGGTCCGTGCGTCGAATGGCGTAGTCGTGGCCGAATCGTTCGTGCCTTAGCTTGCCGGTCTTGCACAGGAGCTGCACGCTTCGCCGCGTCAGGCCGAGTTCGTCGGCGGCTTGCTGTGTCGTCAATATGCCGTTGAGTTTTTGAGCCATGCCGAAATGATACGCTTCGGCGAAATGCCAGTCAATCCTTCTCCCTCGACTGCAACCACTTCACAAGAGCCCCAAGTGCGGCAATGGTAGCGATCCAGATGAGGATAAATATGGTGGGGTGCATGTCAGCCCCCGGTCTCGCCTGACAGGCTGTTCTTGATGCTCTCCTTCTCACGCTCCCGCATCGTGGCACAGTCATCAACGACGTACGGGTTCCACCCCTTCCAATGCCAGTTGTGCCCGAACGTGAGGTGGCAGTTTTTCGACGGGTGCTCGCAGAGGGTCACGAGATTGGCGTCTACCAGCTCCAGCTCGGGATGCGTGTGGTAGGGAAGCTTGTGGTGGACCTGCAAATCCTCAGTCCCGCCGCACGCCTGGCAAACCGGCTCTTTCAGTAGGTGGGCTTTCCTGACAGCTGGCCAGTGCGGAGAGCGTGCCTTGCCGTTGACCGTGGCAGGAGCGGCATTGGGATTGGCAGAGAACAAGGCAAGGATGCGGTCGAGCATGTCGGCCTCTCTGAAAGATTCCCCCGCCACTGGCAGCGTTTGCCCATCGCTCCGTCATTCGCAAGCCAGCCGACGGGGGAAGTCCTCTGTCAAAGGTCACTCGGCAGAAACGTCGTGCACGTCAGCCGACGCGGGCACGAGCGGGTTCAACGCCCACTTGCCAGCCTGCATCGGTCGCGGTGCCCCGAATGACACCCTGCCGCCCGTTGGGATCGGCCTTGAAAGCGTCAGGATGATGTACGGAAGCGTCGGAACCGGGGTCGGCGTGGGAGTAGGTGTCGGGGTAGGCGTTGGAACCGGAGTCGGCACCGTGCCCTGCCCCTGAATGACCGCCGCGACAAACTTCGCATTGCACACGCCTAGGCCGGTACATTCGTCCCAGCCCGGCCTCGCCGTGTACGCTCCGTTGCTTCCGCTGGTGATGTCCGTGAGGTCATTCAGGGCATAGACGAGCGATTGCGTGAATGCGATCTTCTTACCGACCTCAGCGTCGATCAATGCCTTGAGTGCCGCCCACATCGGGCTCACTGCCGATGTCCCGCCGAACGTCTGAGACTGCCCCGCGATGAGCACCGCGTAGCCGGTATTGGCGTCCGCATCCGCACTCACGTCAGGCACGCCACGCTGAGCGTTCGTGTTGCCTGCCTGCCAGGTCGGCTTGGTGAAGAGTTTCGAGTAACCGCCCCCGCCGTAGCTCCAAGCCGTCTCAACGCTCGCGGACGGGCAGCTCGTGCCACCGCAGCCGAATATGTACGGACTGCTCGCGGGGAAGTCCGTGTTGTTGCCCGTGCCGCCGTCAGTCGATCCGTCGTCACCGCTGGACGCGAAGCAAGCCATGTTCGCGGCTACGCACGCCTGGATGCCATCGTTCGTTGCGGACACGCTGGCAGCGTCCCAGCCGGCCTCATTCTGTCCCCACGAAACGCTCACGGCACTCGCCCTGCCGTCCGCCGCTGCCGCCTTGAACCCGTCCGCGATGCCCGTGGCGTCGTTCGGTGCCCAGATCATCAGTAGCCCGATGTTTCCCCCGGTTGCCCCAGCGATCACCTGCATGTCGAGGGCCACTTCCCCATCGGCACTTGACGGGTCGCCGGTGTAGCTGTTCGTCGCCCCTCGAACGCTGATCTCAGCGATAGGTGGGACCGGGATGCCGAGCTGAGAGCAGTAGGCTTGCATGTCGGCCAGAGAATAACCGCCACCGAGTTCGATGACGGCTATCCACAGCTTGGTAGGCCCGCTGAGGACAGGGTAGCCGTATCGCTTGGCGAGTTGGGCTGACGTGTAGGTCTGCTGAAGCCTCGCGGCATTCGGGCGGCGAATTCTCAGGACGCAAGATGATTTGGCGAATCCTGACATGGGTACTCCGATGGGTGAGAGGCGGAAGTTACTTGGAATTGACGATGAGACTCCATAGGGCTTCGTCTGCTGGCGGACTCAGCTTGCCTGGCAGTTCGTCCAAGAGGGCTTGGAGTTGGGCGACTTCGCTTCGTTTCCTGCGGATCAGTTGTTTCAGGGAATTCTTAGCAGACATTCGTCCGCAGCAATCGTCCGACGTGTCTTTTTCTGGGCTTCCTTTTAGCTCGTGGTAGACGCGACCGCCTGAAGGTTTGTCAGTTTCTGGCATTGCTTCGCCTTCGTCGTATCCTTCCGTTTCACGGTCTCTATCGCTGTGCATGTCTTCTCCAAGAAAAAAGGGCGGTGCTGGTGTAAGCAGACACCGCCCCCGCGTTGGGGAAAGCGACGGACAGGAGAATCAAGAGCCGGCACCACCGACCCCGCCGATGACCGGGCCGAGTCCTTGGAGGATGCCGAGAATCAACTGTACCCACTGCAACCACGACATGCCTGCCGGCACAGCCGAAGCGTGAGCCGTGGCCAGACCCTTCGCACCGATCATCTTGCGGCACACGTCGGCCGCTTGGGCGTGAGTCATTGCTGGTCCTGAATGCGGTGAGCCAGCAGCTAAGACGCCGGTCGCCGGGTCAGGGAATGCCTGGCCGAGACCGAACGCCACGCCGTCTTCGAGGCAGTGGATTGAATGGGCGTCGGGCTTCTTTGCCCCCTCGATCACGGCCAGCATTTCCTGCCAGATTGCCATGTCGAGTGAAGTTGGATATGGACGGAGAGCCATGTTGAACCTTTCAGAGTGAGAGAGAAAATCCGCCGCCCCCTTGAACATTCCCAGTGCTACCTAAGTGTCGGGGGACGGCGGTAAGAGACCACGATCAACGACGACGCCCACCGACGAAGAATCTGCCGCCCCCGAAGCCTACGCCCCGGAAGCCGACACCGATCCCGCCAAAGCCGATGCCACCGAAACCGACGCGAGAACCGAAGAACCCGCCCCGGAAGCCGACGGTGTTGAACCCGAAGCCACCGAAATAGGGATTGACAGCCAGCGAGTTGAACGCGAGGCCGTTCACGCCGCAACCACCTGCCGCATAGCCGCTGAAAGCAGGTGCGAAGTTGGCGACGACACCGCCACCGCACGTCGGGGCCGCTGCGAACATCTGCACTTGCGGCTGGGCAATGACGGTCGTGGTCTGCTGGGAAAAGTACTGTGCCTGTGACGTGCTGGCGAGGGCCAGAATCACGGCGATTGATGCGATGAACTTCTTCAAGGAAATCACCTAACCTTTCAAGTTAGAGAATCAGGGTTTCCCCTGTCATTGTACGCCTACGGGCGAGTTATTGGCGTCCCCGGCTTGATGACAATTCCGACTGCGGGTCCGCCAGTCACGTCGCACGGTAGCACGAACGAGAACGGTCCCGGCACCGTCTGGGCGGGAACCGGGTTCCACGTCGCGGTCGCCGTGATCTGCACCGGCGTCCCCGGCACGCTCGGCTTCAGACCGTGCATCTTGAACGTCATGCCCACGGGCGGGTCAAGCGAGATGGTCGAGGGGTCCGAAGATGTCGGCACGGGCGTCAGCGTGGCGACGGAGCTGATGTCCACGGTCGCACCGCCAGCGTCGATGCCCATGACGGTGACGGTGTCATCTTCGTTGTCAACGAACACGAAGTCACTGACGGACTTCGAGCCGGCCGCTTTGGCTGTCATCTTGCCGAGAGCGGATTTCTTGGTGAGCCGAATGGTCGGAGTCGTCATTGAAGACATAGTGGTCTCCTTTCGGGGGACGGGCGATGAAGTTTCTGCTGTGATCCCTGTTATTCTACGGTTTGCGTCGAGGAGTTCCTGCATTCCGGCGAGAAGAGCGTCCAGTTTACACTCGATCCGCTCTTTCCATTGCCTGAATTCTTCGTCAGCGAATAGGTTGCCGCTCATGTCATGCACCGCCGATACTAAGAGAGCGAACAAGCCGAGTAGGGTTAGGGCGAATCCGCAGAGGTACAGGGCGATTGCGGGGGCCTCATTCATTCCATCCCTTGCCCGCCGGTGCTACTTCCGGTATCGGCCTGACCTGCTCCGGTCCCGTCACCTGGTGCCACAGTTGGAGCGTAGCCGCGTCCAGCGGTGGGCCTGCCTTGCCGTCCGCCGTGCGGGGCATTCGGAAGTTCTCGGCAGCGTTCGGGTCGATGCGAGGATACACCCGCTTCTGCCGCTCGCTCTCGGGCATTGACGGGTAGGTCTCAAGGTCGAACTTCCCCTTCGCGTCAGGCCCGAGGTGGCACTGGGCACAGCTCTGCTTGGCGGATGCCACCCACAGCGATAGCGTCTGTGCCCGCACGTCGGAAGCCGTGACGCCACCGCTGCCGGTCCCCTGCTGCCCACCCTGGACGGGGTTGACCTGCCACTGCACGCCCGACTTGATCTGCTTGGGGTCGCTGAGGGCCTGGTTGAACGCTATCAGGGCGTCCCGCCTGGCGTTGATCTCGGCAATCCTCGCGGCCCCAGTCTGTGCCTGTGCCACGTTGCTGCTGAACAGCCCGTTGGCCTCACTGAACAACCTCGCCGCCTGCCCCACGGCCTGGGACTGGAGCAAGTAGAGGGAGTTCAGATTAGTGTCCCCGTACAACGCCGAGTTGCTGTTGTAGGTGTTCAGGCTCAGTGGCGTCACGACTTGGTAGGCGTGGCCGGTGAGCGAGTAGGCACCGTTGTAGCCAGCGGCCTGAGGTTGCAGTAGGGCGGTCACTTGCTGGGGAGTGAAGTTGCTGAGGTTGATCCCCACCGCCCTCAGCTTGGCTACCTTCGCGTCTTCCTCTTTGCTCGCCGCGACGATTTCCAAGAGGCGGTCGTCGAACGTCTTCGCGGCGGGGGGCGTGTAGGTGGGGGCGACGTAATTGGCTACGGGGTAGTAGGTGTAGTACGAGGGATACGCCCGGCCGCAGCTGTAGTACGCCGGCGTGTACGTCCGCGTGTAGGCGGTGCTGTAGCCCGTAAAATACCAGTAAGAGTCTGAGGCTTGGTACTGTGCCTCAGCCGTGCCAGCGAGGGCAAGGAATGCTGCTATTGCTACCAAAGTCTTCATGCCTGATTTTCCTTTCGGTTGATTGTTTACGCCCCACTTGAACTACCGCACCTGAATATCTTGCCCTTGCTCACCACCGCTGGCTCAGGCGTCCCCCTCGCCTTCCTCAGTTCCGCCACCAGTTGGGGAATCTGTGCCTTGAACCTGTCAGCCGTGGCCGGGAGCTTGACAGCGATTACCGGCACCACCACGGCAACGTCGAGGAGTAGCTGGGACAGTTCGGCTTCGGTGAGGGGGATGGTCATACGCCCTCGTCGATGATAAACGGCGGACTTTCAACACGCTTGAAATTCGGTTTGTCAACCTCGTTCGCCAATTGGAACGGCCACCACGAAAATACCCACCCTAGGCCGAAAAAGAGTGCAGCAATTCCGTAATCGCCTTTGTGGAAATGCGGCATGGACATTCCCATCATGCAGCCAGCGAACAGCGAGAGAACATAAAGTTTGCGTCCGGCTTTCACTTCACCGCCCTCTTCGCCGCATGTCTTGCCGCCACGAACGAGAACCGCAAATCGTAGTCGCTCCGCTCAATCCCAAGCCCGCGATACAACGCCGCAATCACCGGGTCTTCCGGCACAGGAACCGCTTCGCCACCATGCAAAGGGTAAATCCACACCGTGTTGCCCTGGACCGCGTTCTGGTCCTTCGTTGTCACTTCCTGCAAGCGTTTCCCTGCCTTTATCGCGTCGGTCCCTTCCCACACTTCCCCGAGGTCTCGCAGGGCGTCGATTGCCGTCAGCTTGCGGTAGAAATAGCCGTTGAAGATTGCCGCGAGGTCGCTGGACCGAATCTGTGCCAGGTCAACCCCATTTTCTCCGTCTTCCTGCCCGGTGGCAAGCTGAATCGCCCGCGTGTAATCGTCCCTTGCACGGGGGAGCATCGTCATCTCCGCATCGGCCGTGTAGAGCCCGGTCAACCGCTGGATGGCCTCGTTGCGTGAGAACTCCCGCTTCGCCCCGACCAGCCCACGCCGCTTGGTGCCGCTGATGTCGTCGAGGATGTCGAGCAACGCCGCTGGCCTGTCCTTTCCCTTCTGCGTCAGAAGGGCCACGTCGTTCGTCACGGTCTGCCATCCTCTTCCCTTGGCGTGGCATCGGATACACCCGATAGCGGGTTCGAGAACATTTCCGTAGGGTGCAGGAATCGTGGAGTCAGCAGCGACATCATCAGTCGCCTGATCAAGTAAGTCACCGTTGCCGTTAAAGAGGACAAACTCGTTGAGGCCATTGGTGATCTCCCTGATGAGTTCCTTCGCGTCGAACTTGACCCGCGAGAACGGGTCGAGGTTGAAGAGCGGGTGCTGGTCGATGTCGATGCTGCCGCGTTTCAGGTCTTGGGTGATTGACAGGAGGGACGTGTTGAAAGCGACGTGGCCAGAGAGAGTCCGCAGAAAGTCGATCCGCCGTGGGCGACCCGTGACGCCAGACACGAAAACTGCCGCCCGTGCGTCGGACTGTTGAGCGTTGAAAACGTCAGCCGCCTTGACTCTCCCCCCAGCCTCGCCCACACCGACACCCGCGAAGTATGTGTCCTCATCCGTGCCTTTCTTCGCCTTTGCGATCCCCCGGAACCGATAGTACAACCCCCCGTACAAGTCCTGCCAGAGCGTCCCCTTGTCCTGCACCTGCCTCATCCCGCGTGCGACCAGATACCCCAGAGAGACCACCGGGGCCTGGCTGTGCGTCCCGTCAACGAGTGCCGCAACTGCATCCAAGGGCAGGTGCGGTGCGACCTGCCGGACCACGTTCGTCTTCTCGCTGAGGGCGTCCACTTCCTCCGTGGTGGTCACTTCCCGCTTCACTCGCTTGTGGGTGTACCTCGCCCCGTCCGTGTGGATGTAGCCGCCGGGCACCTCAACGATCTCCTCCACCGTTTTCGTGACCTGCCGCTTCACCTTCGGCAGCTTGATCCCCGTTGCGAATTCGAGCGTGGCCTTAGTCAGCAAGAGGTTGAACCGTGGATCGAACGCCAGCTCCTCCCACGTCTCTGTCAGGTCGTGCAGGACCGCGTCCGTGTTCGCGTACTGGCGTAGGTCGCACCGTTGGAGCAAGATGGGCACGTCGGCCTTGCCGGCACGCTTGGCGACGGCCTGCACTGGCGTAGGGCGTGCGATAGTCGTCCCACGGCTCAAGAGGTTGATGGTGAAGCTGGCGGTGCGGGCGTCCCTGAACTTCCCCGAAGCGATCCAGACGTACCGCATGTAGAGCCGGTCGAACTCAGGCACCATCGCCAAATCGGCAGCGGCAGCGATCAGGGCTTCGCCTTCCGTGGCCTGCACGGTTGGCAATTGCTTCGGTTGTGGTTGTGCGAAGGCTACCATCTGAGGCTCTGCCTGCTGCCAGTCAACGCCTGCCGCCGCGAGGGTCAGCGTACTGAGGCCAGCGAACGCGATGAAAAGGCGGTGGGTCAAGGTCAGCCCTCCGCTGTCTTGACGCCGGCTTCCTCTGCCGCCAGATACAACCCCCGCCTCGCAACGTCCGTCTGGTCCACGGTGACGCCAGGCGAAGCTGCCTGTTTAGCCGCAATCGTGTCCTGCACCATCCGGTATTCGTCTTCGCTGATGCGGAAGCTGATCGTGCGATTGCGTTGGACCTTGCCGCCTTTGAGTGATCGCTTCGCCATGTATTGCAGCGTATCGCGGTGTCTTACGCTGTCAAGTGCAGAAGTACAAACGAAAATGCGGCCGGGTGGTGAGCCCGACCGCACTATGGAAAACGGCAGCGGAACTGATTCGTCAGCCAGCGACTAGATGGGCTAAGAACAAAATTGCAGCGATACAGACCGCCGCTACTACAACGATCCAGAAGACCCTGACAAATACTGGCGGCACCTGGACGCCGAAATAATTCAGGGCCGTTATGACAATCGCCACCACAGCGGCAGCGAGCACGATGAAGCAAGCCCAGTCGATGAACCCCCATGAGTGCATCCCGCCCTGCCAGATTGCGAGCGTTGTTGCTGCGAACATCTTTAGCCGCCTTTCATTTGCTGTTGTGTTGTGTCAGCAAAGTCACGCCGATGCTAACAGCAATAGCAATCCCCGCCATTATTATGCCTATCACCCACTGGTTGACCTGCCGCCCCTCGCCCCGCTGCTCGTCTCGCCCACCGATCTCGTATTTCGACCGTTCCAGGAGCGTTAGCCTGTCCTCAAGCGTTTTCCGAGTCGTTGCGTTCTGATCATCAAAGGTTTTTCGCATCGCCTCCATTTGTGCGGAAGTCGCCGCAGCCGTCAAGGCAACTTGCGCCCGCAAGGTCTCGGCCGAAGTCGCCACTTGCGTTGCCAGGGTAGCCGCAGTGCTTGCCGTCTTTTCGTTGGCCAATGCCACGTCGGCCTTTTGGGCAGCAAGCAAAGCGTCAAGCCGCCTGGATTCTGCAAGGGCGAGGGCATCGACGCGCTTGGTTTCGGCGGCTACCAGTTTCTCTTGACACTGCATTCTTTCTAAAGCAAGTTCGTGAGCGTGGCCTTCCCGTGCCTTTGCCAATTCGTTCTGCCATTTACTTTCGCATTCCCTCAAGTCGTCTTGCCGTTTTAGCCCTGCACTGACTAACTGGAGGACGTTGGCAGTCGGGTCGATCAGCGGTATCTTTTCTGGCGGCGAGTCCATCCGTGGGTTGCTGCCTTCATTCCGGATAGCAGCCAGTTGTGCCAGAATCTCCTTGTACTGGGCGTCGTTGGTCATATCGGCCCGTTCTCCTTATTCGACGACCAGTCCGCTGGTGGCGGTCCTTTCTTCCTCCGTCGCCGCCAAACGACAAGGGCGACCGCGATTCCGAGCACGACGACTGCTAGGGCGATTGCACCGGGTGCGTCCATGCGTGAACCTCACTGGCTGTCAGGAGAAGGCACCGCTTGCTGTGCCGCCGCTGACGCCTGCTGTGCGGCAGCTTCCGCAGTCCTCGCCGATGCTAAGGCTTCCTCTGCCGCTTGCAGGGCAGCCTGTGCATTGACGTAGGCCGTCCACGCCGCCGCGATGGCGTTCTGGTCATTCCCGGCCATTGCGATGTTGTAGGTGTTCAGGGCGTTCGCGTCGGTCGCCAGAGCTTCGTCCCTGGTCTCGATTGCGAGTTCCGTGTTCGCCACGGCGGTTATGTACGCGAGTTTCAGCGAATACGCTTGGACCCCGGCGTTCTGCGGGTTGTCTTTCGGAGCCGGCTTGACGCGAGTTCTCATGCTCAATCCTTAATGAGTGTCTTGATCTTGGCCTCTAGTTGCTCGATCATCTTCAGGCATTCGGCCTGACGCTGAAGCAGCTTCCCCTCGTTATCGACCTGCCGCTTGCGGATCAAATCCCACTTGACGATCTCCGCCGCGTCTTCTTTCCGCCTGCCGTCTATCCTGTCGATGACCTCTTCCGACCGCCTCACGGCCCGGCTCATCTCCGGCAGCACCCAGCAGTAGTTTACCGCCGTTAGGAACAGCATCCCCACAAGAATGCCGGGGAAGACGACGAACTCGGCGATGCGGCTGCGTCGTTGGTCGGCGAGGTCTTCGAGGGTGGTAACGCGGTTGCTCAAAGATGGACAATCCTCCGCTCTGGATGATGCTGCGTGCCGTTCGGGTGGGGCGTCTCGGCCAAGTCCTTCAACTCCGAAGACGGCGGCTTCGGTGGAGGGATGTCCTTTTTCTTCTCGCGGACCACGCGTCGCCGAATCCAGAGGAGCACGCCGCCGCACACCAGAGCGTAGAAGACAGCACATCCGATCCATGTCCAGCTCATTCCTGCACCCCCCGGTCTGGCGATTTGACCTCTCTGAGATACCGGGCGATTATCCTGGTCGCTCGCTTCGGTTCGTCCTCAAGGTACTCGACATGTTTCTGACGTTCGGCAGCGATAGCGGCTTCGAGGGCGGCTTCGCGTCGGTCGTGGCGGAGTTCCATCCACTTGATGAACTTGATGAACGCCCCGACGATGCCAGCGACAGCGACAAGGAAAGGAACGTGGTTGAGCAAGTCGTCTTGACCACCATTTTCGGCCGCAGCTATCAGTAATGCGAAAAGCATACCAGTTGCCCCCTCAAAATCCTACTGATTTCGCTGCTTCACCGCCACAACGGAACGGGTGGCATCTCTTCCCCCCGGTCCCGCCGCCACAATCTTTCCTGATCGCAGAGCATTTCGATCAGCCCCCTGACCGGCCTACGTCGGCACACCTGCACGATCAGCCAGTTCTCTGCCGCCTCCCGCCACTGTAGCCAGTCCTGCTCTCCCTGCCAGCGTCCGGGCCTTTGAGCGGCGTTGACCCATGCCAGGTAGTCGTCGCAGGCGTAGAGGCAAATCCACGGCACGCGGTCCCAGTTCGTCGGCAATTCTCTGGCCAGTATCTCGCGGGCGTGATCGCGGAGCCACTTGTCGGTCAGGGGGCGGACCCGTGCGGCAATCTCGGGATCGGCAGACTTCTCAGCAATGAACAGCACGTCGGGGCAGTAGTCGGCGATGCGTGCGAGGGCGCCGTTAGCGGCTTCGCGGACTGACCAGCGGGTGTGGCCTAGCAGGGCGACGAGCAAGAGGGCGAGCAGCGTCATTCCTTCGACTCCCACAGAAAGTTCAATACCCCTTCGTCCCCCATGCCGGGCATCCCGTAGACGATGGGCAACCGGCACTTGAACCCGTTCGCCTTGAAGAACATGCACCCGCCCGTGTTCCGCTCCGGCACCTGCACCTCGACCGTCTCGACGCCGGGCGACTCCTGCAAGTGCCGCACCATCTCGGAGCCGATCTGCTTCCGCTGGAAGTTCACGTCTACCCCGATGCTGTGCACGAAGACTGACTGGCCGCACCGGGCAAACGTGCAGTAGCCGACCGCAGCGTTCCGGTTGCTGACCGTGGCGACTACACCGCAGTTGCCGTGGTTCTCCATGTCGGCGAGGAACTCGACCAGCTCCTCCATCGTGTCGGGCGTGTCGCCGTGGACGGCTTTTGAGATTTGAGAGCACCTGCCGACGTGGTTGCGATTGAGGGGAGAGACCCACACCTTGTAGGCGGGCTTAGAGTTCTGGACGATGGCGAGATGCGGAGGCACCATGTCGGGGCTCCCTGAAGCAAAGGCTGTTCTTCGGCTTCGGCACGTGCTGCGTCGTGACGACACCGTGCCGGACAAGGGCTACGTGCCAGAGGTCGTTGGCTAGTGGCCACTCGCCATCGTTGATGGCGTAACCTAGCTTGCCCGGTTCTATCTTCTCTTGAGCCGCTATCTGACGCAAGTACACGTAGACCTCTTCGAGGGTCTCGTAGCCTTGCGGCCTGCCGATTTGACTCCAGCCCTTTAGAGTGGTCATGACGTGAACCCCTCTTGTCAATAGATGCTGTAGATCGAGTCGAAGTACGTGTGAAGACTTGACCAGCTTACCACACTCGGATACGCCACGGCGGTCAGCAAGTCCCCGATGAAGTTGAACCCGCCCCCACTGTTGCCGCCGATCGTGGACAGCGTGAGGGCGGTGTTAGACGCCAATGTCTGAGTAGTCCCCTGCTGTGCCCCGTTGACGTAGAAGCTGACCGACGTGCCATTGCGGACGACGCTGATGATGTAGGCCGTGCTCGCGGACGGGGTGAAGCTGACGCTGACGCTGTTGCCGGCCCCGGCCGAGTATTGGAGTGTCCCGCTGTTGTAGTAGAGCGAGTTCGACCCCGCCGCACCGCCGAGCACAATGCCCGCCGACCAGTTGTAGAGGACGTGCGTGATCGTGTGTACGGTGCCGAGATTGACCGAACTGCCGTAGTTGTACAGGACCGGGCTGCCGATGAACTTCAAGGCCGGCAGACTGTTGACGACGGACAACTGGTACTGAGAGCGGTCAGGTGCAATAGCCTGAGTCGCGTTGTCAGCGTTCAGCGACAAATCGCCGATGCTGGTCGTCGGGTCCCCTGCATAGAACGGCAGGCTGGACGCCACACCAGCTACCAGCGGGCAAGGCCCATTCGTCTCAGCTAGTGCCGTACTGAGGATTCGCCCTACCCTGCTCGTGCCGCCCTGTGCGAACAGGTCCCACCACTCGTACAGGTTCGCCGCCGCTGATGGTGGAAGGTTGTGGTAGTTGACCCCGGCCCCGGCAGCATACAGGCTCGTGATCTGCCCAGCAGTAGAAGCAGCGTTGTAGAGGCCGACAGAGGCGATTGCTCCGGTGATGTAGCCGCCGAACGCGGTACCAGCCGCCCCGAGGAAGAGGTTGGCCAAGACGCTCGTACCGCCCGAGAAGGCCCCGAGCGTCCCGGACGTGACGAACGCCCCGTTTATGTACAGACTGGCCGTCGTTCCAGAAACGCCGACCGCGACGTGGGTCCATGTTCCAGACGGACAGGCCGTGCTCGCACTGGCCGTGGTGATCACGGTGCCGGTATTCTGGCCTATGAAGAGCTGATTCGTGGCGTTGAACGACAGGTAGAGACTCAGGTTGCTGACGCCAGTGAACAGGGCCAGCGGGACAGAACCGTTGCCCTGTGTTCCCGTCGGCTTGATCCACATCGAGAAGCCGCACCCGGTCGTAGGCAAAGGAGTCCCGAGTGCTCCGCTGATGAACTGGCTGCTACCTGCCGCGACCGACACCGCCCCATCAGTAGACAGGACCGACAGGTCGGTGCGGTAGTAGATCGACGGACTGCTCTTCTGCGGACTGAAGAATGCGTTCGAGTCTCGTGCCCCGGCGTCACTGCGGACCGCAAAGATAGTGCCTGTATAGTCCGCAGCGTTAGCCTGCACGGCAGCAATGTCGATGACTGGACTACCGGCTTGGACGGCGTAGTTCGATGCAGAGTTCAGGCCGACGCTAGCTGAGTTCACGCTGCTTCTAACGTACCCTGCCGCCGTCATGTCTGTGTAGGCGTAGTTCGCCGTTGTGTTGCCGTTGTAGTAGTTGATCAGCAAGAGCGGGTTGGTATACCCGAGTACGGCACAGTTGTTGAATGCGAAAGTTCCGACATTATCGGTCCTGCCGTTGCCGTTCCAGATACATGCAAGCGTGGCGGAAGCGTTCGCTATGATCGCACAGTTATTGTAGGTCTGCGTGGACGAAATCCCGCCAGCTTTCGCACCGTACAGGGCGTTGCCATTCACTCCGAACGCGAACGTGCTGAGGTCGATAGTGCAGGAGTTGAAGACGTATGTCCCGCTCGCCTGCCCCTCTCCGCCGCCGACCACTCCGCCCCAGTTAAGGCCGAGTTTGTCCACAAAGATGCAGTTCGTCGCCGTGAATGATGCCCCGACCCCTGAAGTCACTATCGGGCAATTGAACGTGCACTGCGTTGCCGTCACGCCGACAGTCCCACTGATGCCCAACGCTCCCATTGTTGAGTTACTATAGACGGTGCTGTTGTTGGCGATCAAGAATGGCGACGTAACGCCAACAAGATTGCAGTTGACGTATTCAAACCCGCAGCAGATGTTGGACGCCGTGCCGCCAGAGTGCATGAGCTGGAATACTTTGGTCTGATCGTCCGACGGTGCCGAACCCGGATTGAAGAACGCCGCCCCAGGCGTTGTAGTGCAGGTGTCCCAGATGCAGAACAGAGTGGCCGAGCCGGACGCGAGCCCGCAAAATGGTACGTCTGTGCTCCAGTCCCCGCCGACGGTGTTGCCGTTCTTGAACGTGATATTCCACCGGGCGAAGAATCCGGTCGCACCGATAGAAAGTTGAGCTACGCTGTGCTTGGTGCCACCATCCAGCGTGAGGTTTGACAGAACGGCAACACTATCGCCACTGAAGATTAAATACTGTGCCGTGTCCGTGCCGACATTGCCCGTCGGCATCCAGCAACATGGCCCTGCGGAAATCGTGCCGCCGCCGAACGCTTGCCCGTCCGTGATCTGGAATATGCTGCCGACTGTTCCAGCACCAGCGGCGGAAACACGCACCCCGCAGTAGCGGGCGAGACCGTCTGAATTCGGGTTGCCGCCTGCGAGCGTGTGGATGTATACTCCGGCCGCGTCCGCGTAACAACTGCCGGCCGTGGTATTCAGCGTTGGCTCGGCCGCCGCCAAATTCGCTGCCGCGACAGGCGTGAGCATGATTCCATTTTCGACGGTGATAGAATCTTCTAGGTTAGTTCCTGTATACTGCCAAACATTCGGGTAGGTTCCCGCGTTCGGCCTTGTCCACACCGCTCCCGTGAGAACGAGCGTTGCCGCGACATTGCTTCCGGGAGCAATGAAGATACTTCCGCCGGGAGGCATGGAGATCAATGATGTCAAGCCAGCATTGGCTGCCGGCAATACATACGTTGTCCCGTTGATGAAATTCAACTGGTCCCCGCGAGGCGTCACCGTCCCAGACTTGATCTTGCCCCACAAAGTATCGCCGAGTGCTTTCGTGGTGATAGACGCTGCGGTCTGCTGCGTGTTCGTCTGGTCTGACCACAGGAGGTAAGAGCCGAGTGCCGTTCCATTAGCGACTTCTGTTGCTGCTTTAGCGAAAGTCTGCCAGGCACTCGACGAACTATACCCGCTGTTGGAGTCGTTACCGTTGACAGGATCGACGAACCAGTTGTTCGTCCCCTCTGCCGGGGTCGTGATGTCGTTGGGGTAGACTGCGGCATGGGCCAATGTATCGACTGCGTACAGGGACGGGTCGCCTACGGCCCCCCACCACGAGCTAGTCTGGTGGGTTGTGACGCGGCACGAACCCATAGCCGTGATAGCGGACGCCGTGGTCCCGGTGCCGACGAGCGTGTATGTCCCACCGAGTGGCTGGACGTAGATGCTGAAGGTCTTGGTCCCGGAACCGGGCACGTTCCAAACTAACTGCACCCAAATCCACTGGTTCAGGTTGCCGATAGTTTGACTTCCGGTCCCGTAGGTGTCCTGCCCGGTGAACGTGAGGGTGCTCGCCCCAGAGGAAGTCAATTGCACTGCCGCACTGAGGACAAGAGTGGGACCGGTGTCGTAGAGTTCGAGGCACCGCATAGGGGAAGTCGAACCGTTGGAGCCCGCGAATCTGAACCACGCTCCCCAAGTCCCGCAAGTCTGAGTAGGTGCCGACGTGTGGAAGTCGTAGGCCCCGTAGACGATGGTGGAGCCGATGTCTTGTACGCTGACCCGCCCAGACCACCCACCGTTAGCCCAGCTCGCCGCACTGGCCGGGCCGACGCGAGGTCCAGCGGGGCGAGCGTACATATTCCCACTCATAGAGGAGAACTGGTCAAGGTTGCCGGAGTTCAACGTCCCTAGCGTCGAGAACGTCTCCCGCATGGTGAGTGTCATGCCGGTAGACGGTGGCTGGGGCAGTGAGGCACCGCTGCCGATGGAGACTCCCATCCCCATCGCTATGCCGAGACTACCGCGACGTTTTCGCCGACTTATCCGCACGCTCTCACCGTTAGTAGTAGCCCAAGATGCC
>Ga0210399_10000065_pt1 | contig 74358 bp, 70 predicted proteins | sample IncBWC14MmetaG_FD_150865 | JGI IMG/M metagenome (GOLD analysis project Ga0210399, IMG submission 150865) | Forest soil microbial communities from Barre Woods Harvard Forest LTER site, Petersham, Massachusetts, United States - Inc-BW-C-14-M | ecosystem: Environmental > Terrestrial > Soil >...
AATGTGGTAAACGATGACCAGGTTGGGAGCATGGAGTTTGCATGTGCTGTTTCGGGGTCTAAGCTAGTCTTAGTCCTGGGACATACGGCATGCGGCGCGATAAAAGGCGCAATCGATGACGTGGAATTAGGTAATCTCACGGGATTGTTGGCAAGGATCAAACCGGCCATTTCGCGAACCAAGTTTGAGGGCGAGAAGTCCAGCAAGAATCCGGCTTACGTCGACGCCGTGGCACTAACTAACGTCAAATTAGCAATCGAAAACATTCGGCGGCGAAGCCCAATATTGGAAGACTTGGAGAAGAAGGGATCGATCCAGATCACCGGTGCGATGTACAACGTCGCGAATGGCGTGGTGGACTTCGTCAGTTAGCGGGTATAGCCGCTCGAAACGAACCACAGATTGGTTTCACTGGAAGAAGTTAACAGGAGACAATGGCCGATAAATGAGAATCTGATCGAAAGATAATTATTGTTTCAGAGTTCTGAGGAGGTTCGTCCATGAAAATGAAATTGTCTCGCATCCTTGGATTCGTTTTATCTTTCATTGTTTCCCTCGCGTTCGTTTCTGCCGCCCAGGACAAAGCATCTGCGGAGGCTTATTCGGGTACGGCCATCGGCACGGGGGGTAGCGTCGGCGGCAAGACCATCCAGTTTGATTTTCGCATCACGCAATACACGACCGATGAAGAGGTCCAGAACTTCGCTCAACTCGTCAAGGACAAGGGCACCGACGGTCTTCGCCGCGCGCTCGAAAAAGAAGATAAGGGCCGCATCAACGCTGTCGGCTCCACCGGCAATCAGATCGCTGTCGCGCGCAAACGCCAGCAAGGCTCTGACACCATCATCACCATCGTTACCGCTCGTACGATGCCTTTCCTGGAGCTATACAACGGTGGGCGCACCACCGACTACCCTTTCGGTTATCTTCAGGTGAAGCTCGATGCTAACGGCCAAGGCACTGGTCAAATCATGGCTGCCGCCAGGATCCGCTTCGATAAGAAAAAGGGACAGTATGAAATCGAGAGCTTCGGCAACCAGTATCTAAAGGCTACAAACATCCGACCCTCGAAATAATAACCTTCTGCCCTGACCTGCGAAAAAGCGACATCAACTCCTGATTGGTCCGGTTACCGGAGAAGTGCCACCCTCGATTCACCCCTGCGCCGATTGCAGCGAATCAGGGGTCGTAGGCCTTGGTTGGGAGAGCCGCAGCAGAGGGTGTAACCGTGGTAGCTTGTGCAGCGGCCAGGGACGGACTTGACCGCTACCCGAGGACGTACCTTGTATGAAAAATGAGCTCAATCGAAACTCCCTGCTAAAACACGATCTTCCCGCTGGACTGGTTGTCTTTCTGGTCGCGCTGCCCTTGTGTCTCGGCGTCGCACTGGCATCGAACGCGCCGCGACTGGGAGGGATTATCGCCGGCGTTGTCGGTGGGTGCGTAATCGCGGCCTTGTCAAACTCCCCTATCAGCGTTAGTGGCCCAGCAGCGGGTTTGGCCGTGATTGTCGCCACCTCCATACATCGCCTTGGTTCCTACCGCGCCTTCCTGGCTGCCGTTGTTCTCGCCGGGATCATGCAGATCGGCCTTGGCCTGCTCCGAGCCGGCGCGGTAGGCGACTATGTGCCGAATTCGGTGCTGAAGGGCATGCTAGCTGGCATCGGCCTGGTCATCATCCTAAAGCAAATACCACACGCTCTTGGTTATGACCTGGCTGCGTTCGGCGATATGGGCTTCCTCGAGGCCGGCCGCTCCAATACCTTTCAGAGCATCGTTTCAGCCACGTCATTGTTTGCGGCCATTACAACTGTGGCGGCGCGGCCCATGCCATGAAAGAGGGAAGCGGGAGCCCGGTGGAAGACTGGCTCGAGCAATTGCGGGCGATCCGCCGGAGTCACGCGGGCGAACTGAGCCAGATAACTGACGATGTGGCACGCCTGGATCGCATGGTGGACCTCAGCACAGTTGCCCAGATTCAAAACCTCGCGAGACTTCCTGTGGTGCGCGACACGTGGTCGCAAGGCGTTTTCCTTCAGCTCCACGCCTGGGTCTACGATCTGAGAACCGGCCTTCTCAAGGAACTGGAAACCATTCAGGCGACCGCGCCAGCGTCACAGAGGTAGCCTCGCGCTACCTAAGCCAGCGTAGCCGGAACCAAACCGGCCGCGGGATTTAGCCTTCTCGGGTCGTTGATTCGGGAGGCAACGTCTTCACATTCCTCTTTGGTCGGCGTTTTTCTTTCCGTAGTCATGACCGGGGAGGATCGCTGGCAGAGCGTGAACTGAAGTGCGCTCCAACCCTGATGAATAGTGGGCGCTCTAAAAACGGTTCTGAATTCCCAAATGGAATTGATTTCGTTCCACAGTTTGGGACCAATTCGATTGCTGAAATAAATCCACCTTCCGCAAGCCATTCACGAAACCTTTACTGTTATTCCTTTGGAATCAATGTTTTGAGGGTCTCGATTCCGTTGGAAACGTTGCTGGATTGCAGGTTTGCTCTGGTACGGCTTGCAATACCCGTTTAACGCCAAGGATTTTCTGGCGCTGATCAACACCAAGGGCGGGGAAACAAAGTCACCTGCGACGCCCGCGGCCAAGAAGAAGCCAAAGCAGTAGGTAGACCAGGAAGCATATTTCAGAGATTCCGCAGCATCGGTATCGACGCTGCGGATGGTAACTCCGCTCGAGTTACCGGAGCTGAGCTCTTGGGTGATGCTACCGCCGCGGTTGGGTTTCTAGTGGTCTCTACTTGGGCATCACTTCGCGGGCCAGCTTGCTGGACACCACTTCGCGTAGCTCGTTGCGTTTTTTTCCTGCTTCGAGCATGGCATCACGCGAACCATAGTGTTTAGCGACAAGGGTTGCGGCTTTGGCGTCGAGCTGATCCATCGCCGCATAGTTCGCAAGCAAAAGTCCCACTGCGACGTCCCAGTCGTCCGGACGATCGGTGGTCACGTTGATCCACGCTTTGTAATCGCTGAGCAAGCCTTCTTTTTTGAGTGTTTCGTACACCGGCTTCAGATTCTCGCGAAAATCTTTCCAGAACGCTTCTCCCTGGCCGGGCTTGATGTGGTAGTAGGTGACGCGCCACACGGGGCCGACGTCATAGTTCGGACTCTGCGCGCGGGCAGGGAGTGCGGTCAGCAGCGTGGCGACCAACAGGGTGGCCCACAGGACTCTCCTCATGTTTCCTCCTAGATTTTCGATTGATTGCTTTTGGCCTGAGTTCGGACCCAAACGGTTTGGCCGGGAGTGTACATCTCGGACCGGTTCGCGTCAACGAATCCGCCGGCAAGCAGGTGATACGCGTCATTTCCCTGCAACCTGGACGTGCAGTTCAGAATTGCACTTCCCGGACTTGTATGTGAATAAAGACTAGAGCGATTTGTGGTGCACGGGGAGATCCGTGCACCACTTTGTGGGATCAGATTCCACCTATCGTGTCTGCGTGCTTGGATGTTCGTCGCCGTGAAAGGTTTTGAAGGTCCAAGACCGCTGATTCTGCGGTGCTATCTACGTGGCTCAGCGATCGCGGAACAATGGATGGCATGCACCTGGGAAGGCGTCACCCTTCTACTTCACAAGTCAATTACAACATCGCTTTGAGGTTGCGAGCAACAGATCAGCAGGTTGCCCTGACCGGGCGGGTCGAGTGGTTCGGGCTGATAGCCGACTGTCCCCGAGATCAATCCACTTTCGCACATGTGGCAGACTCCGGTGCGGCACGACCAGCGGATCGGGACATCACAAGCCTCCGCGAAATCGAGAAGGCTTGGAAACTTGGGATCCCATGGGACGTTGATGCCGCTGCGGGCGAAGGAGACATTCGGACCGGACGCTGCGGGCCCCGCTGGCGGGTGCGGCGGAGGATGCGGGGAAGCCGCGATACCGGGCGTGATCGCCTTTGCCGGGCCGAAAGCCTCGGAGTGTACGTGGTCGTTCGCGACGCCCCAAGCCGCCAGTCCGGCGGTTAAATCCTGGAGGAACGATGCGGGCCCGCACAAATAGAAGTCGGCGTCGCGTGGGACTGCAAGCTTTTCGAGCACGTCGACGGTGATGCGTCCGGTGGCGTCGAATTGTATTCCTGGACGTTCATTCGGGGCTGGGCGGCTGTATTCGACGAAGCTCCTGGCGTGCGGCAATGACTGGATTAGGTTGCGCGACTCCTGCGCGAACGGATGATCTTCAGCGTCGCGCGCTCCGAAAATCCACCAGACTTCGCGTGCTGAGCGTTCGGCGGCCAGGGAATGGAGCATAGCCAGGACCGGAGTCGCTCCAACACCGGCGCTGAGCAGAACCACTTGTGTTTCGCCAGGTTTCAGCGTGAATGTTCCCCGGGGCGCGGCGACCTCCAGCACATCACCCACCTTCACCTGATTATGTATATAGGCGCTGGCGGCGCCGCCAGCTTCCAACTTTACGCTGACGCGGTAATGGTCCGGGTTGGGCACGCCGGAGAGCGAGTAGTTGCGCAACAGGGGAGGACCACCGGGCTTTGGGTGCAAACGCAAGACGATAAATTGTCCAGGCAAAGGGGCGACAAGCGGGAGATCATCTGCGGGCGCGAGTGTGAGAGAAAACACGCTGACGCTCTCGCGATCGACGCGGGACACTCGCAGCGGACGAAATCCTTGCCAGGCCGGGGGCGGACCACTTGCCGGGGCGAGGCCCGGATTTCCTGATATCGGGCCTGCGGTCGTTTCCTGGTGCAGGAGCGCTTGCAGCGAGCCTTGCCAGCCCTGGCTCAATGCGGGAATGCGGAGGGCACGGTCTAGTTGCTCGCGGGTGTGAGCGCGCAAATACAGCATCGCGTCGATTTCCGCGACGCTTACGCGCTCGGGTCCTTCGACGACCTTGACGATCTCGTCGCCAGGTCCAACCTCGCCCTCTTCCAGCACGCGAAAATAAAATCCTGGTCGATGATGCGCGACCAGCAGAGCTGCCATTTCTGGCTCGTCCGTGCGGATGCCGACGCGGTAACAAGTGACCCGCGGCTGCGAAACTTCGAATAAAGCGGTGCCGATGCGGTAGCGGTCACCGATGCACACTTCGTCGTCGGGCAGGCCATCGACGGTGAAGTTCTCGCCAAATTGCCCGTACGAAAGATTGGTGCGGTGGAGCTCGCGCTTCCAGTAGCGGTAAGAATCCAACTGGTAAACCATTACAGGGCGGTTCGGGCCTCCATGGCCACCCAGGTCTCCTTGGCCGTCGCCATCGATGTTGAGGCGTCGTACCATCAGACGGCCGTGCACTGGATTCTTCCAGATGCCGGTGTGAACGATCTTTCCGCGCCACGTAATATCGCGAGGAAGACCGACGTTGAGCGACACGAGACGTGCTGGCAATTCTCCTCCAACGAACTCGACAGATTATCTTAGTTTGTCTTGTGAGAGAAAACTCTTGATGCGGCTGGAAATCTCTGGAAAGGTCCCGGCTCACGTCAGAGAAAATGAAAATCGCTGAACCGACAAAAAATCTGCACCCTTTGTGCAACCGACACACTCCAAAGGGCGGGTTCATCTCGTGGAGTGCTTTCCTAGAGGAGAAAAGCCATGACGACACGGCCGCCGTTGCCTCCATTTTCCAGAGAGAGTGCCATTCAGAAGGTTCGGCTGGCGGAAGATAACTGGAATTCTCGAGATCCGGAGAAAGTGTCGCTAGGTTACTCGGTGGATTCCCACTGGAGAAACCGCGCGGAATTTCCGAACGGAAGAGCGGAGATCGTGGCCTTCCTGACGCGGAAGTGGGCCAGAGAATTGGACTACCGGCTCATCAAGGAGCTTTGGGCCTTCACCGATAATCGCATTGCCGTGCGCTTTGCCTACGAGTGGCACGACGACTCGGGCAATTGGTACCGGTCGTATGGCAACGAAAATTGGGAATTCAATCCGGACGGCCTGATGCAATGGAGGTTTGCCTGCATCAACGATCTTCCGATCAAGGAAGCGGACCGTAAATACCATTGGCCGCTCGGCCGCCGCCTTGACGGGCATCCGGGGTTGAGCGACCTCGGGCTCTAAGCGATTCAAGAGAATTCGCTCGACGCAAGCACAGGACATAGCTAGCCGGCAGGCAGGTGTCGTTAAGACTCTCACGGCTTTCGCCGCTAGAAGCGCCTTGGTTCGCCTGTTGTCCTGACCAGCTCCCTAATCGGCCGCACCTCGATACTGCCCACGCGAGCGGGCGGGATTTGCGAGGCGACCTGGATTGCATCGTTTAGGTCGGTGGCGTCGATCAGATAGAACCCCGCGAGGTGCTCCTTGGTCTCGGTGAAAGGGCCGTCTCTGACGGACGCCTTTCCATTGCGGACCCGCACGGTGGCAGCGGTGTGAACGGGTTCAAGGGCCTCCGAGGCAAGGCACCGGCCCGCGTCTCGAAGCGCTTGGTCGTACGCTATACACTCATCGTCGGTCATGGCCCCGATGTCTTTCTCTTCACCGTAGACAAGGCATAGATACTTCATCAACAGTCTCCTTCATCGCGGATCAACTTCCGCGTTCAATATCATAGTTGCTGGCCGCAAAGATCCGACTGCCGGTCCGGCCGTCAGTGTTTCGCCGGGTTGCGCACAGCGATGAGGGAGACCTGCTCCAAGTCTGGATAAGTTCCTTCCTCGTCGGATTTTCGTTCCGCAGGCCGGATCTGTTGAACCACCGTCTGCGCAGGCAGGAGCCCCCCGTTGAAGTATTTCCGGTAGACTTTCCCAAACGCCGCCAATTCTGACAAATCGTCGAGGTAAATTGTTGTCGAAACAACCTGATCGAATTTCATATCTGCTTCTTCCAGGTTGTCGAGCTGGTTTCGCATGGTCTGCCGAACCTGATCCACAGTCGCGGCCGCGAATACCCCGCCATTCGGCCCGGGAATAAAGCCGCTTTTCGCCGAACAATAGAGTGTGTCGCCGGCAAATACACACGGACTTGCGGTCGGACTGGGCGGCATATTCTTCGGGCGTATAGCCCGGCGTTGGCTAACGTCGCGCACGGCCACGCCGGTGTATGCGATATGGGCGCCTTCCGGGAGGCTCGACACTTCGATCGTGGCGCGCGCCGGAGTATTTCCAAATTCGAAGCGCCTGGCATAATGCTCATTCATAATCCGCATCGGAATGTCCGAAGTCAGATACGGATTGACGAACACCATGTTACTCAATGTGAGTCCGGCGGCTTCCGCAACCATTCTTAAGCGGTCGAGCGCAAAATCAACTTGAGCGGCAGGAGCGGCCGGCACTTTTCCATCGGAAGGGTTGCTGCCCAGCATGGTAGAAACAAATAAACGGTCATGCGTCAGCATTCCCGCGGAGAACGCTTTGCTGGGCTTGAAATTGGACGGAGCGACGGGCTGTTTTCCCTTGAGATCGCGAACAGCGACAGCGGTAATTTGCAAGGGAGGCTCTGGAAGCCGGGCAACGCCCAAGACGGCACGGGCTGGCGGCGTCTTTGAGAAATAGTCGGCGAATGCGCTGTTCAGCGTTTCGTAGTTGCTGATGTCGTCGAGGTACACCTGAACATAGACGACGTGGTCCATCGTCAAGCCCGCCGCTTCGACCACACTTCTTACGTTCTCGAGAGATTGGCGGACCTGATCCACAAAGTTCGCTGGAATGGTACCGTCCGGGCGGCGGGGGCCCTGCCCCGAAACATACACATAGTCTCCCGCGTCGATTCCGGGGGAGCCTAACGCGTCACTTGCGGTGGGCGCCTGCTGCGGCAGCACCGGTCGTAATTGAGCCTGCACACCGGCAGCGAAGCACAACAGCCACGCGAAGAGTCGAAACCCGAACCTCATGCGGGCTTCCCCTTGCGGGCTGCACCCAGAATCGCTCGCAGCCTTTGCCCGACGATCATCTCTTCGCCGGATTGAATGGTCATGGAAACCAGCTCGATATGGTCAATCTCTTTCCGCTCCTTCTTGTCTGGCTTCTGTATTCCTTCGCGGACGGCGGGCACGAGGCTAGGATTGTCGGCGCCGAGCACTTCAATGACTGGATCGCCTTGTCTTAGGTTCTGAACGCAGTCGGTGATGGTGAAGCCCCACGCCTGCTGGTCCCACGAAATCTTTAGAGTGGGATAGCGATTCCCGTCATCCGGAATGTAGATTTCCGTTTTGACTCCCGGCACGGTTTCCACAAGTTTGCCGATGCGATCGACCCGAGCGTTCCACTCGGCGTAGAGCTTCTTGGAATCGATTTTCAGCCAGGTCTCAACCGCCGTCAGACAACCGATTACTTCTTCCTTTCCGACCTTCATGGCGCGGCAGACCGCTCCCTCCCAGGGAGCGGAGTTGCGCAGCGCCGCGTCGATCAAATCCTTTCGACCCAACAAAACGCCGCTGCACTGGGGCCCCTGTAGGCCTTTGCCGCCGGAAAATGTGTACAAATCGATTTTCATCTGCGCATACAACGTCAGGTTATCGGCAGGTGGAATGCCTGCTGCATCATCGAGTAGCATTGGCACGTTGTGCTCTTTTGCGATCGCGACCTCGCGCACGAGTTTGTCGGCGAGGTCCGTGGTGTAGATCATGGCCGTGTTGGCGGTGATGGCGTTTGGAATATCTTCCGGCGCCTCGACCAGAACCAACTTCGCCCCGGTCAGACGAATGGCGCTGTCAAATGCGCTGCGGCCTCCGACCATGATGACTTCGTGCTTCATCCCGGTAGTGTCCGGCAATTGCCAGATTTTTTGGGGATCGCTACCAGCCATGCAGGCAGCCGTCGAGGCAGCCATTGCCCCGGCCGCTCCCGAAGTAATCAATCCAGATTCGGCGCCTGTCAGTTCGGCGAGCCTGCGCCCCGCCGCGCGCTGCAGTTCGACCATGTTGACAAAATAGTGGGAAGCTTCGGTCTGCGCGGCGCGAACTTCTGGAAACTGGAGCGATCCACTGAGGTATGTCCACGTTCCGCGGCAATTGATGACGGTTTTGACGCCGAGACGGCTATATACGTTCTCGCGCGAGGCTAGCCCCATGGCGGTGGCCGACTTTGCGTATAGTTCTTGAGCCGCAATCTGGGCCAGCAATGGCGAAGCGGCCAGGAGTTTCATGAATCCACGACGACTCGATTCTCGAACGACAGGCATGGGTTTTCTCCGATACGCGTTTTATTGAGCGAAAATCAATGTTCCAAAATTCTCCGGTACGTGATTGGGGTCCCGACTGACCACACAGGTCTGCTGCCAGCACATGAAGTGACGCTGCGGGTCCTCGCCGAGACCGTCAATGCGATACAGGTTGCCGCGCCATTTGGTGCCAGGTTTTACGGGCTGTTCGCTGACGGATTTCAGCGGAACACGAGCTGCAGCGTACCAGACATGGTTCATTTCATCGATTCGTCCCTGGCGTTGCCATCCGGAATTCCAATCGGCCCCGTAACTGTCCCGATCCAGGTCGATGGCCAGATCGACCCAATCGCCGGTCGGAGCAATTTCGAACTCGCGGTAGTGCCGGATGCTTGTCCAATCGTCGCCCAGGAAGAACTCCACCACGTCGCGGTCCCACAGTTTGAGACGGTCCTTGCTGTTATCCGCGGGCAGCCAAAGATTTAGCTCGCTGTATGGCGAAACAAAGAGAAGATACAGATCGGTGTCGGTCCAAAACGCGCGGACTTCGGTTTTTAGCTTTGGATAGTCGAGCCGCTGAGTGCAGTCTTTCTCGATCCACGCGGAAGCGGCGTGCGACCAGGTTGCGGAGTGCGGATCGGTGTTTAGCTCCGGTGCGTTTGTCACGTGCGGGACCGTGAGTACGGCCGTCGGCGGTATTACCTCACAAACGTCCACCGCGAATGCGGCGACCGGGATCGCGAGCATGAGCGTCAAACTTCTGATCGATTTCATTATTTATGGGTGGGGCGCATTTCGTAACTCTGGCGAAATCTCGTAAGCTTTCTCGAACTCCGCCCGCGCCTCCTCTTCCTTTCCTTCCTGGTGTAGAGCTAGTCCGAGGTTATAGTGTGCTTCCGCATAGCTCGGCTTGAGGCGCACTGCTTCCACGAACTCCGCTTGTGCGGTGGTCGCGTCGCCCGCCTGCAACAGAACCAAGCCGAGATTGTTGTGACCTTCCGCGAAAGCGGGGTCGTGGCGCACAAGGTCCCGAAAAACATTGGCGGCGCCTGCTGGATCGTTGTTCTGGGCAAGGACCAAGCCCAGTTGTATCCGCGCATCGGTGTACTTGGGATTGAGACTGATAGCCTCGTTCAGCTCGGGAATGGCTTCGCCCAACTGGCCCGATTGCGCGAGCGCAAGGCCCAGATTGTAGTGGGCTTCCGCCAAATCCGGGTCCGACATTACCGCCTGGCGAAACTCCTCGAGGGCGCGCGCGCGGTCATTCTGGCGCCAATACAGCAGCCCGAGGCTCGAATGGACTTGTGCGTAGTCGGGTTTTAGCTCAAGCGCTTTTTCGAAGGCCGCCTGGGCGCGCGCGGCGTCGTTCTTTCGCTCCCACGTGACCCCAAGATAGTAGTGGCTCGTTGGCAGCGTAGGGCTTTGCTCGGCGGCGTTCTGAAAGAGCGACAGGGCATCGTCGAGCCTCTGCTGTTTCAGCGCATCCACGCCCTGGAGTATCAGGAGTTTCGACTGTGCCAGACGAGCACGGAAATCGTGCAACCCACTGAGCTCGTTCAGCTCTTTCTGTGCGGCGTCAATCTTGCCTTGAGTACGCAAGGCGATACCCAGGTCGTAATGCGCCTGTTCGAAATCAGGCTTTAGCTCAATCGCGCGCTGAAACGCAGCAATGGCCCCGGCCGTGTCGCCGCCGGCTTTAAGCTCCATGCCAAGGTTGGTCTGTGCCTCCGGATCCTTAGGATCGATTTCGACCGACTTGCGAAACTGTGCGAGCGCGCCAACATGATCGCCTTGGCGGCGAAGCGTTATGCCTAGCAGCATGTGTGCAGGCGCGGACCCAGGGTTAAGCTGGAGCGCGCGACGAAACTCCGCGGCGGCGCTCTCGAGCTTGCCGAGCTGACCTTCCGTCAATCCCAGCTCAAAGTGCAGATCGGCCGACGGTTTCGACGCGATGGCCCTCTGCAGATGGCTTTCCGCGGCCAGGAAATTATTCTGCTGCGCGTAAATACGCGCCAAAAGACGATGCGCTCCGGCATTTGCGGGGTCGATCTGCACCGCGGTATTCAGTTCCTTGAGTGCGGCGGCTTGCTCGCCAAGTTCGTACCAAGTGGCGCCCAATCCGTAATGCGCGTCGGACCATTTTGGTTTCAGCCGGAGCGTTTCCTCAAACTCTTCAACCGCTTGTTTCGCGTCGCCCTTGTATTTCAATGTAAGGGCCAGGTTGTAGTGGGTTGATGGATCGTTGGGTTCGAGAGCGAGGGCTTTGCGATAACTCGCGAGGGCCTGGTCCCAGGATTGGGCACGGGAGAACTCGATGGCTTGTTGACGATAGCCCTCCGCGGTTTGCGCAAGCGTCGGGCCAGAAAATAGAAGTCCCAGAATCAGCAGAAGAACCATTCGCCTGCCACAGTAAGTCAACGAACCTGTCTCGTACCCGCGGTGCAATAGCGCGACCTGCCCAACGAGAAGAGCCCGGGCGTGGTAGACCGCGCCCGCAATTCTTCTCTGATCCACTAGCTAAATGCGATTCGATCCAGCGTCACACTATAACGCGATGCCGGCGGCGGTGGTTAGCTCGCACGCGTTACCAGTAGAACTTGAAGCTCACCTGCCCGATGCGGGGGTCTCGGGCATTGGTGACAATTCCGAAGCTCGAACCGGTGATGTTCCCGCCAGGATTGATAAATTGCGCGTGGTTGAAGATGTTGAAAAATTCGAAACGGAGGTCGAACGCGTAATTCTCCTTAATTACGGTCCGCTTCAATAGGCCAAAATCGGTGTTGTTGAATCCAGGGCCGTGGAAGAAGCGCCGGTTGGCGGTGCCAAAGGTGCCCAGATCGGTGTTAACGGCGAATGCGTCGGGCAGGAAGTAACAACCCGTACCGTCGGTAGTAGGGCAACCGGGATTCGACTTGCGCGGATTCACGGTTACGACCTTGCCGACGAGATTCGGCATATCTGTGTTCGAACTTCCGGAGAGTGAAGCATCACCGGTGTCCTGGTTCAACTGGACGGGAAAGCCGGTCGAAAATCGCGTGATTCCTTGAATCTGCCAGCCTTGGGTCAAGCGCTTAGGCGCATTGGCGAAAGCCCGGTCGAAGGGGACGGCCCAAACGTAACTGACCACAAAATTATGAGTGATGTCAGTCGATGAAAGGCCGCGGCTTATCTTTGAGTTTTCGAAATTCACCAAGTCGTTGAAGGCCGAAGAATCGTCCAGGCCTTTAGCAAAGGTATACGCGGCCAAGAACGTAAAATCGGTGGCTTTGCGCTCTACCGTGATTTGCGCGGAGTTGTAGATCGAATTGGCGCTCGTAAGCGTATTGGTGTTGGAGGATCCGTAGCACACCTGGGCTCCGCCGGGGCAGAAATTGGGATTTAAGATCTGCTGCCTGGTGCTGTAGACGCACCCTGGGAGAGGGGTCGGACTAAGCGTGTCACACGGAACGGTAGCCGTCGGAAGCTGGAAAACGTCATTCTCATTACCAGGTCCGCAGCCGAGGGTGTTTCCTGCGGTCACGTCGATAGCCCCTTGCGCAGTGAGTTGCTGGCATAGGGCGGCGGAGCCGGGGTTCGCGTCTTTCTGCGTGATGAGGCGGTGCCCCTCGGTCCCGACGTAAGCCAGCGTGAGCACGGTTGATTTGGATAGCTCGCGCTGGATGGAGAGATTGAAGTGCTCCGCGTAGGGCAGCCTGTTGTGAATGTCGTAGCCCGGGAAGAAGTTGAACGGCTCATATACCGAGAAGTCCAATGTCTTGTTCGATGGTGCGCCCGGAACCGGCGCGGTGAACGGAAAACGCTGTCCCAGGGACGCTCCGGTGGCTCGAACCCGGAACGGTTCGTCGAACATGACCGAGAGGGGTGAGGTCCAATATAGGCCGAACGGAGCGTCGGCCACCTCGTAAAACAGGTTCAGGTCCTCGACCGAAGTGTAATACAGGCCGTAGGCCGCCCTAATGCTGGATTTACCCGGACCACCAAATATTTTGCCCAGGACTCCGTCCGAAAATCCCGGCGAATATGCCAGTCCCAAGCGTGGGCCGAAGTTGTTGTATTTCGTGGGGGCGAGCGTCTTGGGGATGCCAGGGTCGCCCGGAAATACCAGGCCCGAGGGAGAGAGCGGAAACACCGTAGACGTTTGCCCAGGATTGAAGGTCTGAATCTTCCCTTGCGTGTCGTACCACGGCATGCTCACTTCCCAGCGCAACCCCAGATTCAGTGTGAGATTTGATTTCACTTTCCAGGAGTCCTGGACGAAGGCGCCACCATAGCGCGTACGCGAATCAAGGAACTGTTCGGCGGCCTGGGTGTAAGGAGCGCTGGTAGTTGAGGTCGCGCCGAGGAGGAAGTCTGCAACATCGGATCCAGTCACGGTGCCATCAAATGTGAAGCCCCCATTTGGGTTGGCAAAGTTACGCTCGTTCACTTGCAGATAGCGGAATTCCCCTCCAAACTTCCACGTATGTTTACCCTGACTTTTCGAAAATACGTCACTCACCATATAGGTAGTGTTGGGTTGGAACGTATTAAGTGTGGGCACGCCAATGGTTAAGCCGAGGTTGCTAAACATCGTCTGAGGCACATACTCTGGATATCCGGCCAGCGGGACAATGCCGAGGGTGCCGGCGCCCGTTACGAAACCAAGCGATGACAAGCTCGCAAAACTGGCAGCCGGGTTGTCCTTGTGGAGTGCGTTCCGGAAGAAGCTGAACCGCGCCTCGTTGACCGCTGTCGCTCCCAGAGTCTTGGCGTTGCTCATCACAAACTGTTGCGCCCGCGAAGGCGTGGTGGTTGGGAAGCCCGGCACAGTCGCATAGCTCCCGGTTCCCTGATTGACGTTGGCGCTGCTAACATTGGCGTTATCTAAATGATAATACCAGGACCAGTTTCCGGTCTTCTGATTGTTGAAATCCACCCGCTCTCCGAATTTGTTATCGTTGGGGATGTTTCTCTGACTGTTATCCGAATAGTTGTTCGTATCCCCTGGAAGTGTCGGCGCCGGAATATATGCGAGGAGTGCGGCGGCCGGCTTCGCAAAGGCGGCCTGCGGAATCACACCATTGGGAAAAACACAGCCTGCCACTGGATCCGTGCTGCCGCAGCCGGTGAAGCTATATGGCTCGTTTTCCGCCACGGTGTAGCCTAACCGCTGCGAAAGCACCTGCGCCCAGTACGCGCCGGTAACACAATTCGTTGTAGCTGGGTCCGAACAGGTGCCGCTGGTGCCATTCGGGGCCAAAGCCGCAGGGTCAAAGATGCCTTGACGCTGGTCTGCCGACGGTACCGAAACAATTCCCGTTTCCGCGCCTTGCACTTCCCGGGTGCCTTGATAATCCGAGAACCAGAAAAGCTTATTTTTCCAGAACGGTCCGCCCGCCGCATAGCCAAATTGATTGCGCCGCAGTTCGGACTTGGAGGGCGCAAAGTAATTCTTGGCGTCCAGCTTGTCGTTCCGCAGGAACTCGAAGGCGTCTCCATGAAAGCCGTTGGTGCCCGACTTGGTGATGGCATTGACGACCGCGCCGCTGAATTTTCCGTATTCGGCGTCAAAACTGTTGGTAATCAGCCGAAATTCCTCGATGGAGTCCAGGTTGGGAACCATGCCTGTGCCGAGGTTACGTCCCTCACTGACGTCTCCGCCGTTGACCAAGTATGCGTTGGCCGTTTCGCGCTGGCCATTCACGGAGATGTTGCCGGGATTCAAAGTGCCCGATACTGGACGGTCCTGTTGGATCGTTTGGGCGGTGCCGGGCGCAACGCCAGCCTGCAGGCCCAGAAGGTCGACGAAGCTACGGCCGTTGAGCGGAAGAGCGAGCATCTTCTTCGAGTCGATTACATCGCCAAGTTGCGTGTTTTCTGTTTGTACTTGCACGGCATTGGCGGCAATAGTGACTTTCTCTGTCACGCTGCCAACTTGCAGCAGTATGTCGATCTGCAGTTGATCATTTACCTTGACTACGACATCGGTGGTGTTGAATTCCCTGAATCCAGTGCTGGTAGCCGTGAGCTGGTAGGTCCCTGCCGGCAGTGCAAGGAACCGGTAGGAGCCGTCCGCAGCGGAGGTGGTTTCTTGCCGGAAATTGGTTTGCGCGTTGATCACCGTGACCTTGGCGCCGCTAATCGCGGCCTGCGTAGGATCGCGCACCACACCTTGAATGGAACCCGTTACGTCGGCCCGCAGAACGCTCGAATTAAAAAGAATTAGTAATAAAACGAAAGCACCGGATGTTAGAACTTTGTATCGACTTCGCATTTGGACCTCCTCCTGGTGGGTGATGCCGTCCCCGAACGGCTTAGGCGCTCTTGCGTTCCTTGATGAAAGACACGTCTTCCCAGGTTTTGCTTTCCCGAACCAGCCTGTAACAACCTGTCTTGATGCGAGTCCCCGTATGTTGAAGTGGCGCTGGCAGCCGTCTCTCCCGCAAAATGCGGTATCGATGCCTGCCGCGGAATTTCAATGCGAGGGAATGTATTCCTCTCGCAAGGTTCTGTCAAGGATTCAATCGGTTTAATGCAAACAATGTGTCAGCGATGGTAACGGTATTCGATTATCGCGCGCACGGAGTGCCACCCGGAAGTGGGGATTGAGAACTTGCCGTTTCGTGATCCGGCCCTTCGGGGAATTATTGTCCCGATTTGCGATCTGCCGCGTGCTCACAGGTATCTGCGCTAGCTGGTTTGGGCTGTCCTCGATGAAGACAAAGGAAGCTGCTTGCGATCGGGATCGACCAGAAGCCAGGCAAAGGCTCCGATCCCACACAACGAGGCTGCGACAAGAAACGAAGCCGTCCAGCCGTAGTGCGCGGCTATCCAAGGAGTAAGAGACGCCGTGAGCGCGCCCCCCGCTTGCGCCCCCATGTTCATGAAGCCGGACACAGAACCCGAAAAGGAACCACCAATGTCGGCGCTCACCGACCAAAAAGAACTCTGCGACAAATACAGTGCGCCAGCGCCTCCCGCAAGCACAACGCTTGCGAGTCGCGCGTTGTCCACTCTGGAACCGAACGCCAGGAAGATGCCGGCAAGCGCAATCGCGACTGCGGCAACACCACATCGGCCGACCCGTCGTCCAGCAGTTCGAGTCAGCATGTCGCTGAGGAGTCCGCCGAGGGGGCAGGAAATCGCCATTGCGAGGAAAGGAAGGGTTCCGTAGAACGCGCTGGCTTTCAGATTCAGGCCACGTACTTCGCTGAGATACCTGTAGAACCACGCGAAGAAAATCCACGCGACATAGCCATAACAGAAATAACTCGCAGTGACCACCCAAATGTCTCTGTCATTCAGAACTCTCGTCCAGGAGGAGCTTGCGTTGAGAGTTGAATCTGTTTGCGCTCCGAGGGTAAGACCAAACTGGATTTTGGCCAACTCAAGTCGTGATACGCGCAAGTGTTGTTGGGGAGTGTCGCGCGCCGCGAGATACCACACGGCGCCCGCAGCGCAGCCGATCAGGGCGCAAACCCAAAACGAAAAACGCCAGCCGTGGTGCGCCATTGTGTAAGTGACCAGGAAAGGAGAAAGCCCGGAACCCACGCCTACGCCAGCGAAGATCAAACCGTTGGCGGCTCCGCGTTCCTGCGTGGGGATCCATCGCGACACGAATTGATTGGAAGCGGGGTAAATGATGGCTTCGCCTGCTCCCAGCAGGAAGCGAACCGCAATGAGCGCGAGGAACGGAGTGGCAATGGAACGAGGAACCGCCGCGGTGAGCGCCGTGAAAACTCCCCACCAAAGGACTGCGCCGGTTAACACGCGGCGCGGACCGAACCGGTCAGCCAGCCATCCAGCAGGTGTTTGAAACAACGTGTACCCGATGAGCAGCGCTGTCGAGAGCAAACCGAACTGTACGTTGGTGAGGTGGTATTCGGCAGAAAGCGAACTGCCCGCGATCGAAAGATTCACTCGATCGAGAAATGCCACAGCGCTCAGAACGAACAGCCACCCGATGAGGAACCAGCGAACGCGGCTTGCCGGCTCTCGGCTCATGCAGAGTGTGCGCGGAAAAGCTGCACCAAGTGCTCCGCGATGATTTTCTCTTCGCCCGGTTGCAGCATGAACGAATTCATGCCCAGGCCATTGGCGGACCTTTCCAGCACGATTGAAGGTTTGCCGCTACGCAATTGCTTGGAAGCATCTTGGGCACTTAGGTTGATCCGGCGCGGATCCCAATTGATCTGCATATGTGGGACGTGGTTAGCAACGTCAGGGACGTTAAACGCCGTGCTGACGCCGGGAATCTTGGTGATCTCACCGGATACGTAATCGAGGCGGCGCCACCATTCCTTCTCCAGCGCTTCGTGATCCTCGTTCAAGTACAGTTCGAGCGCTTTGACCATACCGACGATTTCCTCTTTGCCCACTTTAGCGCAGCGTCCCAAAGTGTCTTCATGCGGACTGTTGTTAAGCAAAGCGTACGCCAGCAGGTCCTTTCGGCCGATCAGCATTCCCGCACACTGAGGACCTCGAATCGCTTTACCCCCGCTAAACGCAGCAAGGTCATAGCCCATTTTTGTGTAGTCCCAGAGATGCGAAACGGGGGGTGTGTCCGCCGCCGCATCGATGAATGAAGGAATGTTATTTTCCTTGGCGAGCTTCACCCATTCGTCTACTTTGATTTGTCCGACGGAGTTTGCAAAGTTGGAAAAATGCATCATTGCCGTTTTCGAATTGATGGCTCGACGAACGTCTTCCCTCGTTTCGACTTCAATGAGTTTTGCTCCGGTCGCGCGAAGCTGGTGATCGAACGGATTGCGATGAGATTTCTGAATGATGACTTCGGATTTCATACCGGTGAGATCCGGCAACCGTTCGATAAATTCCGGATTGTCGCCGGTCAGTATGCCTGCAAGACCTGACTGCATCGCGGCAGCCGCGCCGGAAGTCACGAGTGCCGTGTAGCTGTCGGGGAGTTTGAGCATCTCGGCAATGCGTTTGCCTGCGGCGACCTCTAGATCGGGAATACTGCAGAAGTGGCGACCGGCAAGCGCCATCACGGCTTCGACCTCCGGACGCGCGAGCGAACCGCCAAGTACCGTCATGGTTCCCTGGCCATTGATGACCGTGGTCACGCCGAGCTCTTCGTAAACGTTCCCGGTTTCGCCGAAGCCGCTAACCTTGTCGGCGGCTCGGCCGGCAGATGCGGGAGCACCACCGAAAAGCTTTCTAGGACTCAGCATCGTGCCAGCTACAGCGCCTAGGCTGCCCATAAAGGTGCGTCGCGTCCAATTCAAATTGAGTGTCATCACAAGGGCTCCATCTCGCCTACTTCTTCACGATCGCAGCGGTGCAGTTGATTTCCACCAACGAATTTCCGGGCAGAGCGGCGACAGCAACCGTCGTCCGTGCCGGACCGCCATTGGGGAAGTAAGTTTTAAAGACTTTATTCATGCCGTCATAGTCTTCGATCTTGGTCAGAAACACCGTGAGTTGAAGAATGCTGTCCATGCTGCCTCCAGCGATTTCTACCAGGTGCTTCACGTTTTCCATGACCTTCTTGGTGTGAGTGTCGATGTCCATTGGAAATTCGCTTTGATCATGAGAGTGCGCGCCCTGCCCGGCGACGTAAATCACGCCGCCGAAGGTAATGACCGGCGTGATGAATCCGGTTCCTGCAGGCTTTCCTTCAAAATCCATTTTTTTGACGCCGCCGGCGGTTTCCTTCTTTGGTTCTGCCGCTGCTCCGGTGGAAGACGCCGAGGCGGCGAGGCCCAAACCGGAAACGATCGTTGCGAAGCGGCCGGCAAATGCCCTGCGAGTAAAGAGGTCGGAAAACATTTGTGTTTCTCCATTCATGTCAATTTTTCGAGCAACCTACGGCAATGCAAAACTAAAAACGTCCGTTCCCGCGGCGATGGCTACATATTGTCTCCCCCTGACGGCGTAGCTCATGGGCGAAGCGCGAATGGATTGGCCAGTGGTGAAATGCCAGAGGGGCGTGCCGGTTTTCGCATCCACTGCTTCGAGCGCCTGGGCATTGTCGCCGAAAAAGACGAGACCTGCCGCGGTCGCCATGGTTCCAGCGCTAGCATCGCGCTCGCCGGTTTGCGGGTATTTCCAGGCGAACTTGCGCGTATCGAGATCGTAGGCCAACAGGATTTTCTGCGATTTTGTTCCGCGGCTGCGGCGCACGCCCGTCGCGTAGTATTCACGCCCCTCGGTGAAATGCTCGGGCTTTAGAAAAAAAGTGCCGCAATCCTCCAGTGCCAGAAGATAAAACTGATGGGTGTAGGGGTTGTACGACGGCGAATACCAGTTTGTCGCGCCGGTAAACGAGGGGCATATTTCCGTGCCTTCGAGCGAAGGACGCAAACCGCTCACAACCGGCCTGCCATGGGCGTCGATTTCTTTCGCCCAGGTCAACTTGTCAACGAACCGCGTTGCCGACAAGAATTCTCCATTCGTGCGATCCAGCACGTAAAGGAAGCCGTTTCGATTGGCCTGTACGAGCAGCTTCCTGGGCTGGCCTTTATAGGGAAGATCGACAAGGACGGGAGTTTCCGTAGCATCGTAATCAAACAGATCGTGCGGCGTGAATTGAAAATGCCATTTGAGCTTCCCGGTGTCGGCATCCAGAGCGACCACGCAATCGGTGTAGAGATCGTCGCCGGGTCGTGGGCCGCCATCGAAATCCGGCGCCGGATTGCTTGTGCCCCAGTAGAGCGTATTAAGTTCGGGATCGTACGTTCCGGGCATCCAGGTGGTGCCGCCGGCACGCAAATACGCATCGCCCGGCCAACTTTCCGAGCCCGGCTCGCCGGGCCCAGGTATGGTCCAAAATTTCCAGGCTAGCTTTCCGGTCTGTGCATCGAATGCGGAGACAAAGCCGCGCACGCCGTCGTCACCCCCGGAGGTGCCGACGATTACCTTATCTTTGACAACCAAGGGCGCGCTGGTTGCCCCGTAGTTCTTGTTTCCTTCCGCGTAGGCGACGTCCCAAAGCAGGTGTCCGGAGCGACCATCGAGGCACAGAAGGTGTGCGTTATCCGTTTCGAGAAAAACGCGGGAATGCCAGATGCCTACTCCGCGGTTGTGGTGCTGCGAAGCGTCATCGATCAGGCCTTCTGTGATTGGCCGGGAATAATGCCAAATGGTCCGCCCGGTGCGCGCGTCGAGGGCGTAGGCATCGTTTGCAGCGGTCACAAACATGATGCCCCCCGCTACGACGGGCGTAACCTCGAGATCGCTCACGTCGCGCACGTGAAATACCCACTGCGCTTTCAACTGGCTGACGTTCGCAGGTGCAATTTCCGCCAACTGGCTGAAGCGGTGTCCGGTATAGTCTCCGTGATAAGACAGCCAATTTTCACCTGCGGGCGCGAGCATATCCGCGTGCTGGACATCGATCGTTGTCGAGACGGCGTGATCTGCGCGCTCTTGGGCGGATACCGATAACCAGCCTGCGGCTTCGAAAGGCGCTATCAGTCCGACGAATAGGAACAGGCACACGCTCGGGGCGGCGTACCGTGCGTCACCACGAGAGGGTCGATGGCGTTTCCTCATATCCGGCCGAACTGCTTCACCGCTTCCACGATAGACTTGAGTTTCTCGATGGTTGCGTACATCGAGTGTTCTTTGAAATCCATGTCCCGCGCCATCTTGAGAACCTCCGCCGCCGACGCGCGAGGGATCGCGACGACGCCGTCGGCGTCAGCAGCGATGACATCCCCGGCGCTTACCGCGACACCGTCGCAAACCACCGGAATATTCGAGCCGGCAAAGCGATAGTGGCCCACGGAAGTGGACGGAACGATCCCTAGCCCGAAGACCGGGAAACCGATTTTTTGCAGGTAAGCGACATCCCGCACGCCGCCGTCGATGACTGCACCCGAAAAATCTCGAGCGGACATCGCGGTGCCCATCAGGCCTCCCATACCGGCAATCTCGGCGCCATCTTCGACAACCATCACATACACGGAGTTTGGCACGCCTTGATCAATCGCAGCGAGCATGCCGTCTAGAGCGTTCGGGTCGTGGTTGGTTTCCTTCTTTAGCAGCACGGTGACCGCATATCCGGCGAACTTGGCAGGGAAAATCGGTCTCATGTGATGCGACATGTACGCTTTTTTGCCGGTCACTTTTTCCATCGCGTCGGAGATCGAAGCTACTTCGACGTGGCGGTAACCGTCCAGAAGGGAAGGATCGTCCCCATTCAAGGCGGCGCCTGACTGGTTGGCCGCTGCTGGGTTGGGACTCGTTGATGCCAGTAACACCACGCCGATCAAACAAACCAGCGTCGCGATTCCAACGCCGATTGGAAATGCGAAGCGCCCGCCGCGAAGGATCATAGCTTTCTCCGTGCCCGAAGAGATGACGACCTCGGCAGGATACACGAGTTCAGCGTGCCGTTTCATGCTTGACATGCACCCACGCTGTGCTATTAATTCGAATTAATTCAGGTTGTCAAGAGGCGAGTGTGGCCGATCGCTCGCACGGTGCGGTTTTTCGAAGCTTGAAATTCGATTCGCGCGGTCCGGTGCGCATGGGTCCGATTCGGTGATGAGTAGATGGGGAAGGGTACTGGGCGCATTTTGCAGGCGCGTCGCCGCCGCTGCGGCCTTGTCGATTGCGGTCTCGGCTTACGGGTTAAGCGGCAGGGTAAATTTTGCGCTTTCCGCCGCAGGGCCGCAATCCGAGCAGTCGATTGCCGATGCCAGGCAAACGTTTGAAAGCCGGTGTGCGGGGTGTCACGGTATTGATGGTCGCGGCGGTGAGCGCGCGCCAGATATTGCGACGGCTTCGAAAGTGCGAAGTCGAAGCGATCCCGAGCTCCTGCAAATCGTCACCAACGGCATTCCAACCGCTGGGATGCCCGCGTTCAGTACTCTGGACGCTCCCACCGTCCGGGCACTGATCAAGTACGTGCGCTTTCTTCAGGGCAAAACAGGAAGTGCGGCCTTGCCGGGAGATCCTGGAAATGGAAAGACGCTCTTCTTTGGTCGCGCGCGATGCTTCGAATGCCATCTGGCCGGTGGCGAGGGCGGGTTCATTGCTCCCGATCTATCGTCTTACGGTCGTCAGCGCCCACCCGAAGAAATTCGCGAAGCCATCCTCAAACCCAGTCTACAGTCGAATGCCGCCAGAGGAATTGTCAGCATAGCGACTCGCACGGGACAAACCCTAATCGGAGTTCTGCGCAACGAAGACAATTTCTCATTGCAGTTGCAGTCGCTCGACGGCACTTTCCATCTGATCATGAAGTCCGACGTTGGAAGCATGACGCGAGATTCCAAGTCGCTGATGCCGGCAGACTACGGATCCACGCTCAACGCTCGTGAGCTGAACGATCTCGTCAGTTTTCTGATGAGTGTTGCTCCACAGAACAAGCTTGGGTCCGATCTGAAAAAGAAGGCCGAGCCGGACGATGAGGAAGAATGAAGTCTACGCCCGCCGATTCCTTTTGAACTTGCGAAGTCACTTCATCTCAAGGAGAAACGTGGATCGTTCGATTCTGAAGGCAGCTGTCGTCCTCGCCGGCACCGTGCTGTGGTGTAGTTCCTTCAACGCGACGCCCCAAAACGAAAAGCCCTTGCGGCAGTTCGAACTGCAGGCCAATTCGCCGGAGTTCTGGCATCTTATTCCCAAGGAAGCGAAACTCGAGACGGTTTCGACCGGATTTGGCTTCACGGAAGGACCCGTGTGGGACAAGAGCGGCTTCTTGTACATAAGCGACGAAGAGATCAACAAAATCTTTCGCGTCTATGCCGATGGACATAAGGAGGAATTGATCAGTCTGGGCGATCCCGACGGGAACACCTATGACCGCGAGTTGCGGCTGCTCGATTGCGCCAGTGTTTTGCGCGCAATCATTCGAATCAACGCGGACGGCAAGTACAGCGTTCTCGCCGACCATTACCAGGGCAAGAAATTTAACAGCCCGAACGATGTCGTACTCGGTCCGGAGGGTGCCATTTATTTCACAGATCCTACGTTGGATCTTCCGAAGGGCGAGAAACAGGAGATCCCATTCCAAGGTGTCTATCGCCTCGATGAAAAAGGCAACGTCACATTGTTAACGAACGAACTCTCGCAGCCGAACGGGCTGGCGTTTTCGCCGGATGGGAAACATATCTACGTCGACGACAGCGAGCAGAAAAATATTCGCGTCTACGAAGTCGGGGCCGACGGAAGCCTCGCGAACGGTCGCATTTTTGGTGAAGAGCCTGGAGGAAAGGGAGAAGGAGTGCCAGACGGCATGCGAGTCGATCTGCGGGGAAACATTTACGTCACGGGTCCCAGGGGCATTTGGGTTTGGGATGCGCAGGGTCATCACCTGGGCACGATTGTGGTTCCCGAACAGCCTGCCAATTTGACGTGGGGCGACGCGGACTACAAGACGCTCTACATCACCGCGACCAAGTCAGTTTATAGACTACGGACGAAGTCGCGTGGATTTGTGCCCTATCTCGCCTCGATTCGATAGCCGCGATTGATGTTGCTTGCGGACCCAATGCTGCCCGCCTTACAAAGACCCCACGGCGCAGGCAGTGCCTCGGTAATCTGACTTCCCAGCAGTTGACCCGACTCCGAAGATCGGAGAGCCTTACGGTTGACGACAATCGCTTTTCAGTCGTGACAGATCAAGGAGCGAGGTAAAGCTGTCGGCAAGCGCCGGGCTGCCCCAGTAATGCTGGTCCCCGTGTGCTGCGCAGGCTGGCCCATCGAAATATCGAGGTAGTTATATGACCGTCAGAAAAAAGTTTGTACGCCCAGGGCGAGTTGCTCGCGTCGAAGCTGCTCTTCTCGCCGGTCTCCTGCTATGTTCTGCAAACTATGCGATAGATTACTTATTGGATCGCCTCGGTACGGCCGGATCGAAGACCATCCTGAATGATGTAGTCATTGGAATTCTTGGTGCCCTTACCGTATTCTTTTTTCTATCGGCAAGCCACGAAAAACAGAGATTTGATAGTGCAAAACAGCGCATGGTTCTCATCGCGGACCTCAACTGGCGCGTCCGTGAAGCGTTCGGAGTAGTCGCGGCTTCCGCGTTATCCGACGACCGTTTCGCACGGCTACGGGGCATCGACGAGGCAACCGACAGCATCGATACCATCCTCTCTGAGTTCATAGTTTTTCGCGAACAGCATACCCGCAAGTCAGAGGAGCAGAAGGAACGTGTTCGGCCGATTATTCGCTAGCCCAAAAAAGTGAGAAACGTTTTTGCTGCAAGCGTCAAACCACAATCAGGCTGACGGCAGTCCAGTGAAAGTGTCCCCTGCAATTGCTTAAGTCCTCCCAGTCGGAGGCGACGACACAAGACCCCAGCAGGCGGCCATTCGAGCGCCGTAAATGCTCCAAAAAAGAATGGCCAAGCCCCAATTTCAACTCGGCCCCGACAAGCTGAATACCGTCCCGCGCCATAGGATTGACGCGAGCGTCAAGCTGATGACGGAGTAGGAGCCTTCAAGTGGGCTCCGCTATTCACGCGAGCTTGGAAGTTACTGAACCGCAAGAAGATTGCGCATGAACTTGCAGGCCATTGGATCGGTTTACAAAGTGCAATACCTTGACTGCGCAAGGTTGTAATGACAACGCCCCGCGGCTTCTGGTAGATTTCGCCTAACATTGTGGCAAGGAACGCTGAGTCGCCCCCTTCGCCCGCTTGGATCGAGCGCGGCGGGTATTCTGGGAAATGAATGCTCCCGGAGGTCTGATGCACGGCGAGAGTGCAAAACACCCAAGGTGGTGGGCAAAGAGTCTGAGCCGCCTCGCGGGCGCTCTAATCCTGCTTGGGGGGATATTTCTCGCGACAAGTTTGAGTCTTGCGGCCGCGCAGGGCACAAATCCCGTTCCCAGCATCTTCGAACCGCACTCGACACCGGCGGACGAGGTCTATGGCCTATCACTTTTTGTCCTGGTCATTACCGGTGCGATATTCGTGGTCGTCTTCGGTCTGCTGTTTTTCGTCGTTGTGAAATTTCCCAAGCGGGCGTCCGACGACGAACGCGAGCCCCCCCAGGTTTACGGCAGCACGCAGATCGAATTGGCCTGGACGGTTATCCCCGTACTGATCGTGGTTATCCTGTTCCTAGCCTCGGCCCGCGTGATTCACGGGGTCCAGGATATCCCAAAACCCTCGACGGCCGTTGATGTTACGGCCATTGGCCATCAGTTCTGGTGGGAATACCGGTATCCAGGACTAGGCGTAGTCACGGCGAACGAACTGCACATTCCTGTCAGCGAGGCCGCACGACCGACGCCCACGTTCTTAAAGCTCCTATCCGCCGATACCGATCACAGTTTCTGGGTTCCTCAGCTTGCGGGGAAAACCGATTTGATTCCGAATCGAGTGAACGAGATGTGGCTCGACCCGCACCGGACCGGAATCTTTCTGGGGCAGTGCGCACAGTATTGCGGCACGCAGCACGCGAAGATGCTGCTGCTGGTATCGGTCGACAGCCGGGAAAATTTTGAGGCGTGGGTCCGGGCGCAAAAGCAGCCCGCAAATCAGGACGAAAAAGAAAATGCCGGCCGGCGTGTCTTTGAAACGACCGCGTGCATGAATTGTCATGCCATCGGCGGTACGGCGGCGAACGGACGCTTCGGCCCAGACCTCACGCACCTGATGAGCCGCAGAACGATTGCCTCCGGCGCCGCGGAAAATACCACGGAAAATCTGCGCTTGTGGATTCAAAAGCCAGACGCTCTCAAACCCGGCTCACTCATGCCGGCGATGCAGTTGACCGACAACGACCTGGACGCGCTAGTGCGGTATCTGGAGACGCTGAAATAGCCGGAGAATTTCTGGAGCTGAGTTATGTCCTCGGATGCACTGGCGATTGAGACTGCGGGCGCCGCGGGAAAACCGTGGGTGGAGACCCTGCATGAGTGGGTGACCACGGTCGATCACAAACGTCTTGGCATTCTCTACATTGTCTTTGCCCTTTGCTTCCTGGTGGTCGGCGGAATCGAAGCGACCCTCATGCGGATCCAGTTGATACGTCCGCATAACGACTTTGTTTCGCCGCAGGTCTTCAACCGCCTGTTCACGATGCATGGGACCACCATGATTTTCTTCGTGGCCATGCCCGTTCTTTTCGGATTCGCCAACTACCTGATCCCGCTGATGGTCGGCGCGCGGGATATGGCCTTCCCGCGCCTCAATGCTTTCGGTTTCTGGCTGACGGCGTTCGGAGGATTGCTCCTCAATTTTAGCTTCGTCTCCGGAAGTGGACTGTACGGCGCGGGAACTGCCCCAGACGTAGGATGGTGGGCGTACGCGCCGTTGACCGCTCACGCGTTTTCGCCGGGTCACAGTTCCGATTACTGGACAATTTCACTGCTGGTCTCGGGATTCGGCAGCATCGCCACGGCCATCAACATTATCGCCACGGTCCTGTGTCTGCGCTGTCCGGGTATGAAGCTCAGCCGCATGCCGCTGCTAGCATGGATGAACATGGTGATGGCCGCGATGGTTCTGATCGCGATTACTCCTTTATCCGCCGCGCAAATCATGCTGCTCGTTGATCGCTACCTGGGCGGTCATTTCTTCGATACCCAGGCGGGCGGCTCGGCAGCGATCTGGATGCACTTCTTCTGGATCTTTGGACATCCAGAGGTCTATATCCTGATCATTCCGTGTTTTGCGTTCATCTCCGAAATCGTTCCGGTCTTCTCCCGTAAGCCGATTTTTGGGTACCCGGTTATGGTTGCCGCCACCGTCTGCATCGGATTCGTCAGCATGAGCGTCTGGGCGCACCACATGTTCACCATCGGAATGAAATCCTACGCGAACGGTTTTTTCACCTTTACCACGATGGTCGTCGGAATCCCCACAGGCATCAAGATTTTCAACTGGCTGGGCACGATGTGGGGCGGCAAGATCATTTTCAAAACGCCAATGCTGTTCTGCATCGGATTTCTGTTTCAGTTCCTGATCGCCGGCCTCACGGGGATCATGCTCGGAGCCGCTCCGTTTGACTGGCAATTGGGGGGGTCCTACTTCGTGGTCGCGCACTTCCACTATGTGATCGTCGGTGGAATCCTGTTCGCGCTTTTCGGCGCTTTCTACTATTGGTATCCCAAGATTACCGGAAGGATGATGAGCGAGAGTCTCGGCAAACTGCACTTCTGGCTCTTCGTCATTGGATTTCACCTCACCTTTGACACGATGCACATCCCCGGCATCCTCGGCATGCCGCGCCGCATTTATACCTACGAGCCGGGGCGCGGCTGGGACGCATTAAATCTGATTGTCACGCTAGGTACATTCGTCCAGGGCATCGCCATCCTGATTTTTGTCGCCAACCTCATCCTTTCCTATTTCCACGGACCGCTGGCCGGGAACGATCCCTGGGATGCCTGGACCCTGGAATGGTCCGTCAGTTCGCCGCCACCGGCCTACAACTTCGCTGTGATCCCAACGGTTGAGAGCCGACGTCCGCTATGGGATCTGAAACATCCTGAAGATCCGGACAGCCGCTATGAGTAAAGGGAAAGAGTAATGAGCACCATCACAACTCCGATTGTTCCGACGTCGGCGGGCTGGAGTCTTCCGTATAAAGGTAAAGTGGGGATGGCCTGCTTGATTATTGGAGAGTCGGCAATCTTCACGATATTCGTCGTCGCATACCTTTTTTATCTGGGGAAAAGCATCACTGGGCCGACACCACGCGAAGTGCTGGAAACGCCGATCTTTTTCACCATTTGCTTGTTGTCCAGCAGCGTCACGATTCACTTTGCGGCCCGATCCCTCGAACACGGCAAGCGCGGGACCTTTTTGGGTCTTTGGCTTCTCACGATTGTTTTAGGTGGGCTCTTTCTATTCGGGACCGGCCTGGAATGGCATCGACTGATTTACGAACACGGTCTGACAATCTCAACCAACCTGTTTGGCACAACCTACTACTCGCTGGTGGGTCTCCACGGATCTCACGTCATCGTTGGACTGATCATGCTGACGATCGTGCTGCTATTTGCCCTTGCAGGCCGCGTCGGGCGAGAGCAGTCCGCGCGCGTCGACGTGCTGTCGATGTACTGGCACTTTGTAGATGCGGTGTGGGTCGTGGTTTTTACCGTGGTCTACATTCTTGGCCGTTGAAGGTGAGGAAGGCAATTATGGACTCCGCCGAACATTCCGGCCAAAACGTGCAAACGCCTCGCGAAATCGTGTTGCCCGCGCCGACTGCCTGGCCTCTCGTTCTGGCTTTCGGCTTTACCCTTCTGTTTACTGGGCTTTTGACCAGTGTCTCCGTTAGCGTCTTGGGCGTGGTTTTGACGATTGCTGGCTCTGTCGGATGGTTCCGCGAGGTCCTCCCCCACGAGCACGAAGAGCGCGTCCCCGTACTGCCGGAGGATGTTTCCATCAAAACTTCGCGGAGTCTTGTCGAACGATTTCCTCTCGCGGAGGAACAGGTGCGCGCCTGGCTTCCCATCGAGACGTACCCGATAGCGGCGGGCCTGAAAGGTGGGCTAGCCGGCAGCGTCGCAATGGCCGTGATCGCGTGCACGTATGGCTTGATCAGCGTCGGAAGCATCTGGTATCCCATCAATCTTCTCGCTGGGGTTGTCTATTCGCAGTCGGAATTGCCTTCGGCAGCCTGGCTGAATTCATTTCACGCCGGCAGTTTTTTCATTGCCGTAATCTTGCATTTCACTGGCTCCACGTTGGTGGGATTACTCTACGGGGCCATGCTCCCCATGTTCGCGCGTCGCCCTATTCTATTGGGCGGGCTGATCGCCCCAGTTCTGTGGTCCGGCCTACTGCACTCCATGCTGGATCTTTTGAATCCTTTGCTCGAGAGCCGCATTCACTGGACCTGGTTCGTCGTCTCGCAAGTCGCTTTCGGTGTTGTTGCCGGGCTGGTGGTGCTGGGTCATACGCGCGTGCGCACGAGGGAGAATATGCCGTTCGCATTGCGCGCAGGAATCGAAGCCCCGGGAATGATGTCGCCAAGAGGAGACGGAGAGAAGCGCCCGTGAACCGACTTCGCGAAAAATGCGCGTGCGTGAGGCTGGGCTCTGAGCTGAGCTCGATGCTGCTCGCTGCCATTCTATTGGCTGGATGCAGCGCGCCACACGGGCAGCCACTCGCCGGTTCGGAGACTGTGGCGCCCAATGATGTTCTGGATTTCAACACCCTCTACGCAGAAAACTGTGCGGGTTGCCACGGGGCGGGGGGACGCGGCGGAGCGGCCATCGCGCTCGCCGATCCGGTTTATCTGGCCGTCGCCGACGACACAGCGATCCGCAAAGTCATCGCCAAGGGCGTACGTGGCACCGCGATGCCGGCCTTTGCCGAGAGTGCTGGCGGAATGCTGACGGGCAAGCAGGTTGACGTGATCACAAGCGGAATCCGCTCGCAATGGAGCCGCCGCGTTGCTCTCGACGGTGCTAACCCTCCTTCCTATGCGGCGAAATCCACGGGCGACGCTGTGAAAGGCGAACTCGCGTACAAGACATACTGCGAATCCTGTCACGGTTCGGAAGGCCGGGGAGGACCAAAGGGTAGCGCCGTAACGGATGATTCGTTTCTCGCGCTGGTCAGCGATCAGGGGCTACGCACTGTTGTGATCACCGGCCGTCCCGAATTGGGAGCGCCCGACTGGCGCGGAAACGTCCCCGGCAAGCCCATGTCGGATCAGGAAATCACCGATGTAGTGGCCTGGCTCGCCTCGCGACGCGTTCAAAGCCCGGGGCAGCCATATTCAGCTTCGAATCACGCGCAACACTAGGAGCCTGACGATGTCGAATGAAGATACAGTCTCCCGCCGCGGACTGTTCATGAAGTTGGGAATTCTGTTTAACGGTGTGGTGGCCGCCGCTCTGGCCGTACCAATCGTGCGATTTGTGCTGTCCTCGGTTACGCGTGGACGCGGAAACGCCTACCTTTCCTGGGTACCTCTCGGGTCCGTCAGCGACTTCCCTGAAGGAGAGACGCGACTGGCCACCTTCCGCAATCCTTACGTGACGCCGACCGACGGCAAGACGGTGGATACGGCATGCTGGGTTCGGCGGATTGAAGGCGAGCAATTCCAGGTCTTTGCCGTCAACTGCGCGCACCTGGGTTGCCCGGTTCGCTGGTTTCAGCAATCGGGTTTGTTCATGTGTCCATGCCACGGAGGCGTGTATTACCAGGACGGTTCGCGAGCCTCGGGTCCGCCGGAGCGCGGGCTGTTTGAATATCCGCACAAAGTGCAGAACGGTTTGGTCACTATTCAGGCGGGTGAGCTGCCCACACCAGGAGCGAGTGCGGCCATGATTGGAAAGAAACCGCCATGCGCCTGATTGCCCAGATCGGGGAATGGTTCGACCGGCGGTTAGAGCTGGCCGCACCCATTCGCGAAGTCGCCGAGCATCGCGTGCCGCGGAACACCGCGAGCTGGTTTTACGTTTTTGGCAGCGCCGCGCTGACCATTTTTATTCTGCAACTGGTCACGGGAATTTTGCTGGCGCTGATCTACGTGCCGTCCGGCGCCGAGGCGTGGAGCAGCCTGCAAGCGCTCAATCACGATGTAACACTCGGCTGGTTCGTCCGCGCGCTTCATGGATGGGGCTCGAACTTCATGGTCGCGGTGGTGCTTATCCACATGGTGCAGGTTTTCCTTTTCGGAGCCTACAAATTCCCGCGCGAACTCACTTGGATTGTAGGCGTTTTTCTTTTGTTGATGACCCTGGGCATGGCCTTCAGCGGACAGGTCTTGCGCTTTGATCAGGATGCCTACTGGGGATTGGGCATCGGCGCTTCCATCGCTAGTCGCGTGCCGATCATGGGTCCCGCAATTGTGAAAATGATGCTCGGGGGGCCGATCATTGCCGGCGCCACGCTTTCGCGATTTTTTGCCTTGCACGTTTTCGTGATTCCGGGAACGCTGATTTTGTTGATCGGCGTGCACCTCTTGATGGTGTTGAAACTCGGAATCAATGATTGGCCAATGCCGGGACGCCTGGTGAAGCGCGCCACCTACGAGGCCGAATATCACCAGATGACAAAGGAAGACGGTGCGCCGTTCGTCCCCTACGCCATCTGGAAAGACCTTTTTTTTGCCGCGTTCATCCTCTTGGCAGTCGCCGCATGCGCTCTGTATTTCGGTCCATTCGGTCCAACGGGCTTCCCGGACCCGACCATCATCCAGACGGTGCCGAAACCGGACTACTTCTTCCTCTGGCTTTATGCGTTACTGTCGCTCTTGCCGCCTTCGATGGAGACGCCCGCGCTCCTCATTGGCCCAGTCGTCGCGATTGTCGCGTTGCTGCTGCTGCCGTTCATTTCCGGCGAAGGGGAAAAGAGCTGGCGGCGACGCCCGATCGCGGTCCTGACGGTCCTCCTGATTGCGATAACGCTGGGGACTTTCACTCACCTCGCTGAGTTCGCTCCCTGGAGCCCGCACATGAATGCTTGGAGCAGTGCTCCGGTCCCGGAACGATTTCTGCGTGGCACAACGGCGCTTGAGCGGCAAGGCGCGCTCGTTTTTCAGGGCAAACAATGCCGCAACTGCCATTCCCTTGGCGAAACCGGCGGGCAGAGGGGCCCAGCTCTGGATAGCGTCGCCGTTCGGCTCACTCGGGACCAACTGATCCGCCAGGTGATCCAGGGAGGTGGCAACATGCCGGCCTACGGGAAGAACTTGAGCCCCGCAGAGACAACAGCGCTTGTGGCATTCCTGGTGACCTTACATCCACCCGGGCAAGCTCCCGCTCGCGATGCGTCACGTGACGCGGTACTCCGGGAGATGCAGCAGCCAAGCGCTCCAGCGCAACCATAGAGCGGCCATGCCACTCCCCCTTCAGGCTGCAATGGAATCGTGGAAGTTCCCGGTTCCGCTTACCTTGGTCATGGTTCTCGCAGCGTTGCTGTACTTGCGCGGATGGATTCATCTTCGTTCGGCTTCAGTGAACATCATTCCTGTTTGGCGCGCGGGCAGTTTTCTTATCGGGCTGTTCTTGATCTGGCTCGCAGTGGGCTCACCCCTCGCTGCATTCGACGAGGAACTGCTCACGGTGCACATGGTTCAGCATCTGCTGCTCATGACGTTCGCTCCTGCCTTAATTTTGCTGGGTGCGCCTGTTATGCCGTTGCTGTACGGCTTGCCGCAGCACTTCGTGCGGTCCATTCTCGGTCCTTTCTTTCGCTGGCCGCCGGTACAGCGGTTTGGCCGAGTACTCTCGCAACCAGTGTTTTGCTGGGCGGCCGCAGCCGCCGCTTTGGTGGGATGGCATGTTCCCGGGGCATTTACGCTGGCACTAAGATCGGAAGGGTGGCACGTCGTCGAGCATGCATGTTTTCTCGGAGCCGGGCTTCTTTTCTGGTGGCCCGTTGTTCAGCCATGGCCCAGTGTTCCGATCTGGTCGCGATGGTCGATCCTCCTTTACCTGTTTCTAGCGACGCTGCCGTGCGACATCCTATCGGCATTTCTTGTGTTCGCCGACCGCGTCGTCTACCCGGTCTATCTCTCTAGTCGACAACCGTTTGGCATGTCTGTTCTCGAAGATCAGGAGCGCGCGGGTGGGTTGATGTGGACCTGCATCACGATCGTCTACCTGGTACCCGCGGCAATACTGACCATGCGGCTGCTGGCGCCACGAGGTTTCCCAAAGGTTGGGTCGGTCCAATCGGAATTGCACGGCATCGCTCCCTCCCACAGTGCTCGCGAAGGGTAAGGCGGAGTTCTGACCGCCGGCGATTCACTGTATGCACCTGGCGGGTCTGACTTCCTACCGTCTGGCACCACGAAGGCTTCGGCGCGTTGTATGCTGCTCCGAGCGCATGGGCGCACAGAAGCACTCTTCAACGACGCGCGTCCCTGTACATTTCGAGCGACTGCACCGTTGCCGAACATGCAGTCGACATCTGGAAGGTGGAATCATGCCCAATACCCTAAACGCCCGGTCAACGGCGGCGGGATCGAACGAAAACACGATTTCCCCTCTCGCAGGCAAACCTGCTCCTAAAGAAATATTGCTGGACGTTGCTGGCCTGGAGAGGGACTACTTTGATCGCCATCCCGACTTGCAGGATCCTAACCAGCTCGTCAGCTTCGGTACCAGCGGCCACCGCGGCTCACCTCTGCACGGCACTTTCACCGAAGCGCACATCCTGGCGATCACTCAGGCAATCTGCGACTACCGTCGAGAGCAGGGAACCGACGGGCCGCTGTACATGGGCAAAGACACCCACGCGCTGTCCGCGCCCGCGCAGCGCACCGCTCTCGAAGTGCTGGCGGCGAACGACGTGGAAACGGTCATACAGCAAAACGACGGGGTAACTCCTACCCCTGTCATCTCGCGCGCAATTCTGGTTTACAACCGCGGACGCAAAGAACACCTCGCTGACGGCATCGTCATCACGCCGTCGCACAACCCGCCCGAGGATGGAGGCTTCAAGTACAACCCGACCCACGGCGGCCCAGCCGATACCGACGTGACCCGCTGGGTCGAAGGCCGAGCGAACGAATTGCTGCGGGCGAATGTGGAGGTCAAACGGGTGCCGTTCACCAAAGCTATCCAAGCTACATGTACGCATCAGGAAGACCTGATGATGCCGTACGTTCGCGATCTAAAAAACGTCGTCGATATGGATGCGATTCGTGGCGCCAAGCTCAAACTTGGCGTCGATCCCCTTGGCGGAGCCGCGCGACCATATTGGGAACCTATCAATTCGGTTTATGGATTGGATATCGTCGTCGTCAACCCGATGATCGACGCGACTTTTTCGTTCATGACCGTCGATCACGACGGCAAGATCCGCATGGATTGTTCCAGCCCCTATGCGATGGCCGGGCTAGTAAAAATGAAAGACAAATACCAAGTGGCTTTCGCCAATGACCCCGACTCAGACCGGCACGGTATTGTCACGCCTGTGGCAGGATTGATGAACCCGAACCACTACCTCTCGGTGGCCATCCAATACTTGCTCAACCACCGCCCCTTGTGGCGACGAGGAGTCGCCGTTGGAAAGACCTTGGTGAGCAGCAGCATGATCGATAGGGTCGTGCGAAAGCTCGGCCGTGAGTTATGTGAAGTGCCGGTGGGCTTCAAGTGGTTTGTGGCTGGCCTCTTCAACGGTTCGTACTGTTTCGGCGGTGAAGAGAGTGCCGGAGCCAGTTTTCTGCGGCTTGACGGCACCGTATGGACTACAGACAAAGACGGGCCAATCATGGACCTGCTCGCGGCGGAGATCACTGCCTGCTCAGGCAAAGATCCCGGGGAGCAGTACCGCGCATTAACGACGGAGTTCGGCGCCCCGCTCTACACGCGCATCGACGCGCCTGCGACCCCCGAGCAAAAAGCAAAATTACAGAAGCTCTCGCCGGACTTGGTAAGAGAGTCAAATTTGGCGGGGGAGCCGATCACCGCCAAACTGACCGCGGCGCCGGGTAATCACGCTCCCATCGGTGGCCTAAAGGTCGTTGCGGAAAGCGGCTGGTTCGCAGCCCGCCCCTCCGGCACTGAGAACATCTACAAAATCTACGCGGAGAGCTTTAAGAGCCAGACACATCTGAACGCAATCGTGAGTGAAGCCCGTGAGATGGTGAACAACGCACTGAGTTCCTCCGGGGGCGGTGCTCATACCGGGGCGCGATAGTGGGCGGTCCGGCGGACGAATGAACGACCAGTACCAGGCCCTGGGGCGTTTGAAGACGCTTCGCTGGCTCAGGAAATTAACTCTAACTTTAAGGCCGTTCAACTCATCAATGATCAGGACAGGCATAGCCCGTAGGGTGCCTATCCTGAAGGTCTAGCGATGCGATCGCAATTGATACCGGCGACCCTGTCAGGGAATGGGCTCCGCGTTTAATGGTCTCGCTTAATGATCCATTGATGCCGTCTACTCGTTGCGAGGTTAGGGTGCAAAGTGCTGAACCCAAGGACCTGCCCCCAAAATGCTCAGCCGTTGACAAGCACAATGCGTTTCGAGGAGGCTTTCGTTGGATGGGAACAAGCCAACCAGCCGCCTTTGCCGACCACGGGAGTCATTCCGAAAAACCAGAATTCGCGAAAGGACAACGAAAATGGCAGCACGCGCACAAGCAATCACTAAGGGCCCAGCTCTCAAACGCCAGGCCTGGAAGGACCTCGGAGTCCACTATAAAGAAATCAAGGAAGTACACCTGCGCCAGCTCTTTGCCGATGATCCGAAGCGCGCCGAGCATCTGACCGCCCAGGCTATCGGCGTTTACCTAGACTATTCGAAGAATCGCATCACGAGTGAAACACTCAAACTCCTGATAGGGCTCGCTCAGGGATCTGGCCTCCAAGAGCGAATCGACGCCATGTTTCGCGGCGAAAAGATCAACATCACGGAAAAGCGCGCGGTTTTGCACGTAGCCCTGCGAGCGCCGCGAGACGCCTCCATCGTAGTAGATGGCGAGAACGTCGTTCCAAAGGTTCATGCCGTGGTCGACCGCATGGCCGACTTCTCCAATCGCATACGAAGCGGCGAGTGGAAAGGTCACACGGGCAAGCGCATTCGTAACGTCATCAACGTCGGCATCGGCGGTTCCGACCTTGGCCCGGTAATGGCCTACGAGGCTCTTAGGTTTTACTCCGACAGAGCGCTTACCTTTCGCTTTGTGTCCAACGTAGACGGCACCGATTTCGCGGAGGCCGTCCATGGTCTCGATCCAGCGGAGACCCTCTTCATCATCTCTTCCAAAACATTCACGACGTTGGAGACGATGACCAACGCCCACACCGCCCGGGATTGGTCACTTGCCGGCCTACAAGGTGACGAAAAGTCCATCGCGAAACACTTTGTGGCCGTTTCCACGAATACGACGGAGGTCGAGAAGTTCGGTATCGACACCGCCAACATGTTTGAGTTTTGGGATTGGGTCGGCGGCCGTTATTCAATGTCTTCCGCTATCGGCCTCTCGACCATGGTGGCCATCGGCCCGGATAATTTTCGCGCCATGCTGAGCGGCCTCCACCAGATGGACGAACACTTCCGTACCGCTCCCTTCGAAAAAAACCTCCCCGTGCTCATGGGCCTTCTATCGGTCTGGTATGACGATTTCTTCGGCGCCCAGACCCAAGCCGTCCTGCCTTATGAGCAATACCTGAAGCGCTTCCCAGCTTACCTCCAGCAACTGACCATGGAGAGCAATGGCAAGCACGTTAGCCTTGACGGAAAGACGGTCACCCGCGAGACATCTGCGATTTACTGGGGCGAACCAGGGACCAATGGCCAGCATTCCTTCTACCAATTGATTCACCAGGGGACCAAGCTCATCCCCTGCGACTTCATCGCTTTTACCGAGCCCCTCAATCCACTTGGCCGCCACCACGACGTGCTCATCGCTAACGTTCTCGCGCAGGCAGAGGCCTTGGCCTTCGGCAAGACTTCCGAGCAGGTCAAGGCGGAGGGCACCCCGGACTGGCTGGTTCCTCACCGCGTGTTCGAGGGCAACCGTCCGTCGAACACCATCTTCGTTGACCGCCTCACACCCGAAACCCTGGGCAAGCTGGTGGCGCTCTACGAGCACTCCGTGTTTACCCAAGGGACCGTCTGGAACATCGATTCGTTCGACCAATGGGGCGTTGAGTTGGGCAAAGTCCTCGCGCAGCGCATCATCCCCGAGCTTGAAAGCAAAACAGAACCGAAGCTCGCACACGACAGTTCAACCAACACCCTGATCAGCTACTACCGAAAACATAAAAAAACCGCATGACGAATCAGCTCTGGTAAGCCCTTCTAACAGGCACCCAGAAGTGCGGCCAATCCGAAGGGTGCAGAACCCGTACTTGATCGCTTTCTCGGAATTTTCACGAGAGGCAAAGAGCGGGTGCCGCACCCTTGGGTTTAAAGGGTGCGGGTCTTGACGTTGCGTCGACTAGACCCCAAGTGTGGAGACCGAAATTCAAAATGGCTTTTTCGCATCTCTACCTTTAATCTTACGACCTGCACAAGTCATCAAGGATGGCCAGAGAGCGGGAGGAACCAGTGAAGCAATCACGGGTTTTCAAGGTTCTGCTGTTACTACTGCCGCTCGTCGCAATCGCTCTATTTTGGGCTCATGCCACACGTTCGGCGAGGCACGCCGACACCAATACGCAATCAGAAACGGCCGCGAAATCCACCGCCCCGCCTCAACAGCTCAGCCCCCAGGGTCAAGCCGCGTTGCAGGCCATAATCCAGTCGGGAAAACTCCCGGATCTGCGCTGGCCCGATTTTAGCGACTACGGCAAGCACCTCCAGAAATTTTACGACTCCTACGCGTATTCCCTGCCGTGGGTCAGAGGCATGGAGCCAACCCCGCGAGCGCAGCAAGTTATCGCGATTCTGTTGCAAGCAGAGCAAAAAGGATTGTCCCCCGACGATTACGACGGGCCCCGCTGGGCCGACCGCGTGGCCAAACTCAAACCCGCCACGTCGCAGCCTTCCGAAGTCGATGCCACGCAATTCGATGTCGCGCTCACCGTTTGCGCCATGAGATATATCTCCGACCTTCACATTGGCAAGGTGAACCCGAAGCACTTTGCCTTTGGCTTCGACATTGAAGCCAAGAAATATGACTTGCCCGAATTCCTGAAAACAAATGTTGTCGACGCTTCCGACGTCGCGGGCGCCCTGGCGCAAGTGGAACCCCCGTACCCAGGCTACAAGCGCACGATTCAAGCCCTGCACACCTACTTGCAGCTAGCCAAGGAATCCGATGGCCAAACGCTTCCCGCTATAACCAAACCGATCGCCCCCGGTGATTCCTATCCGGGCGTCCCTCAACTGACCAGCAGGTTGCGACTGGTAGGCGATCTTCCAGCCGACGCCAACGTTCCACCGGATGCGACTATCTATCAAGCTCCGTTGGTGGATGCTCTCAAAAGTTTTCAACGCCGCTTTGGACGCGAACCGGATGGACGAATCACCGCCCAAACATTGGCCGATCTGAACGTTCCGCTCAGCAGCCGCGTGCGGCAGATGCAATTGACTCTGGAGCGGTGGAGATGGCTGGCCGTGGCTCCTCATGCCGCTCCGCTCGTGGCGAACATTCCCGAATTTCGCCTCCGCGCCTATGACGAAAACTTTAAGGTCGCCTTGTCGATGAACGTGGTGGTAGGCAAAGCCTATGGCCACGACACTCCGGTCTTTGGAGACAGCATGGCTTACGTCGTCTTCCGACCCTACTGGAGTGTTCCTTATTCCATCGCCAGGGCGGAATTCCTTCCGAAAATCACTCGCGATCCCGACTACTTGGCCAAAAAGGGATTCGAGGTTGTGAACAGCAAGCAGGATGTCGTGACATCCGGAACAGTAACACCCGAAGTCCTCGAGCAACTCCGCTCAAGCAAGCTTTTTATCCGCCAAACGCCAGGCCCGAAGAACTCACTGGGACTCGTGAAATTTATCTTTCCCAACAACTACAACGTGTACATGCACGACACGCCCGAACAGGTTTTTTTTTCGAAGTCCCGCCGCGATTTCAGCCACGGCTGCATCCGTCTGGAAAAGCCCGCCGACGTGGCAGTCTGGGTCCTGCGCAATAATCCGGGCTGGGACATGGATCGCGTTCGCGCCGCGATGAGCGGAAGCACGACGCAGCAGGTGAATCTCGCTCGTCCGATTCCGGTCTTGATTGTTTACGGCACTGCGATCGTAACCGAGGATGGCATCGTTCATTTTTACGACGACATCTATGGGCACGATGCGGCGCTCGAGAAAGTACTTCAGAAGGGTTACCCGTATCCGGGTTAGTCGCCGCTGATCAGGCTTGCAGGGCAATCAAAACACCACTGCCGGACGCGCCCGGTGTCGACGTGAATGAAGTCAGAGTGAGGATAGTAGCCGACGCCACCGCGACGCAGAGCGAGGGCAGCTTGGCGCAGCTTGAGCGTGTCGATGCCGGGCATGCGCAAGTCGATCGCTTCCGCTTGAATGTGCAGGCTGTTCTTGGCGACTCCGGTGGTGTGTGCGCGGAGAGACTCGTTCGTTGTGGACGTGCGGTAGCCGCACACGATGTCGATGTCTCCTCCGGGATGCCCGATCGACACCGTGAGATCGTAGAGGATATCGTACAGCCGCGGATCGAAGTGGCGAATATCGCCGGTCCGATGATCGCGCAGGAAATAATCGAGCTTGGCAAGCGCACCCGGAACGTACTGTTCTCCGCGCCGGTAGGCAATTTCCATCCGCTCGCCCGTGTGCGTGTTGTAGAGCCGCAGGAGATGATTCTGGTTATCCTGAGCTCGTGACTCCTGAGGTTCCAATCCACGCGATTGCGCGCCCGCACCGCCCGCCGCAATCAGAAAAAGCACCGCACCCATAACCCACAAAAACCGCGAAATCTTTTCAGACAAGTAAGTTCATCTCCCTGAAAGAAATTCTAACATAAGCAACGGCCACAACCGACTCGTCGCGACGCGCCGGTCACCCGTTGCCGCCTTTGTCTTTCAGAGAGCGGTCTTAGACGAAGCGCCACCTCAATCCATTCCGGGAAGCCACGTTACTTACGCTCTAGATATTGAAGTGCCGGCCGAAATTCAGAAATCAGCAACTCCGACCAGTGCCTTCATCGTGTGCTCCTGACCAGGCCCCAGATCCACCGCAAATGCCGCGGTATTACACACCTCAACACAAATCATCTCCCTCCATTCCCCATCCCCAAGATCGGACAAGGAACGCGCCTTTTCCACCCACGGATTCCAGACCACAGTCGTGTGCGAATTTTCTTTTGAAACCAGGACTCGGCGACGCAACCCAGGATCTACGACTTCGATCGGACCGCTAGTGTTCTGGTACACACGATCGGTTTCCGATGCGATCGCGATCTCACCGTCCTGCGCCTTCTCCCGATTCGAGTCGGTCTTATCGAAATAATGAACCGCATCCAGACCCCGCACTCGCGCCCTTTCGGCATTCTCCACTCGGTAGTACGCATGTAGCGCCTCCTCAAACCGCAGAGGCATTGTTCCGGTATTCGTCATAACAAGCTCAAGGCCCAGTACTGAACCGAATGTTGCGCGATAGTTCAAGCGAAATTCAGCAGGCCACCACTTCCTCGTTCCTTCATCGCTTTCGGTGACCATGCTCACGGTGATCCCACCCCCGGCCTGCGCGATCGATTCAAGCTGCCACGCCTTGGTGCGAACGAACCCATGCGCCGGCGCTTCCGGATCGTCCGCTTTACCTCCAAACCAGGGAAAACAGATAGGTATGCCTCCACGAATCGCACGCCCCTGTTCCCAGCGAGATTTTGAACTCACAAAGAGCACTTCCTCGTGCCCCACTGGCTTCCAGGAAGTGACGTGTGCCCCATGAAGGTAGATCTCGCCTCCACCCTCGGGCGAGGTGATGCGCACCTTCGGGAGTCCGCCGTTTCCTTCCACAATCTGGGCGATGTTCGGAATTTCGAACCGGCGATCCGGCCTAGCGATTGCACCTTCCATATGCGTTGCCCTCCTCAAGTCAAACCCAATACGCGAAGATCGGGAAACCTCTAAAGTACGTCATCGTCTTTGTAGGGACCACATGAAAGTCTTCGTTGCTGGGCCGCTTTGCGAAGACATATCTGGCAGCGATCCGGATAGCACAGACACTCTTGTCTGTGTCCCCGAAATCCGACATCACACCGCACGAAAATTCATCGGGATCACCAAGCGAAGCGCTCCTACCGCGTCGATCGGATTCTCGGAGCACGCATCACGCAGCAAAATTCGTTCCGTGCTATGAGGTGAAGCTGACTCCGAGTGGCCGACTGCCCGTTACACCGACAACCAATCGCGAGGCTGTTGGGGAACCTTGGAGTCGGCAAACGGATCATTCACGAGTATTTGGCGGGTTGAGTATCTATTTCGGATCCAGAGTGTGTTGCGCCACGGACGAGAGTCAGGAGTGAACGCCGCGCCCACTGTAGCAGTTGCCCCTTGGCACGGAAGACCCGCGATTTGTAAGTTCCTTCGCTGATCCCGAGCAAGGCGGCCCCCTCTTCGACGGACAACTCGTCATAGTAGGCGGTTATGAGGGCCTGCCGCAGCAGCGGGCTCATTTTCGCCAGGCGGTGGTCGATCCACCGGAGCTTCTCTGCCTCCAGACAGGCCGTTTCTGGATTGGGCTGTCGACCGGGACTCCCTTCGGTCCACGAAGCGTCTTCGATCGCGGCGGAGTCTGGAAAGGAATCGATGTGCGATGATTTCCGCTTTCGCCGGATCATCAGCGCGGCGTTCAATACGATACGTGTGACCCAGGTAGTCAGCGCAGAGCGGCCTTCGAAGGTTCGCAAGTGCAGATAGGCCGAGAGCATCGCATTCTGGACGGCGTCTTCCGCATCGTCCTGATCTCGCAATATGGAATAAGCCAGGCCGACAAACCGACTGCGTGAGCGCACGAAGATCTCCTGTACCGCATCCCACCGTAGGTCTTGCGGTAGGGCCTGACGGGACTTGGCAGATCGATGGCTCGTCGTCCGCGATGTCATTCGCGAGTTACCGTTACGCTCGGCGGCAACGCGCAAAATTCGATGGACTGCGCCAGTCGAGGCGGTGGCACCGCAACTGGCAGATCTTGACGGGTAAGTCACTCGGTTCTCCAATTCAGTCGTTATTTGTGAAGCAGGCCTTCACGAAGCAACTGGATGTCCATCGAAGTCACTCACTCCTACATCGACCATCCGTTTTATTTTCAGCGGAAACGAGAGGCGCTTGCCGCAGGAGGAGTCGGCGCCGTCGACTTTGTGCGCCATTCCCGGCGGGGGTTTGACAGTAATGTCGAGGACGTGACACCGGGAACGTGACATGAAAAACGCGGACTGACCGCATCTGTCCATGTGGCTTAGTGTCAACAATTTGGCATCCCCAAACACGATTTCCTGAGTGGCACGTCCGTTGCAGCACACATTCTCGAACTTATCTCAAGGAACCGTCACGCCCGCAGACGTTGGTTCGGACCAGATCGGATTCGAGTGTAGGGCAGACCTCGGGAGCGGCATTTTCCGGGCTGGCAAGATTGCGTGGATTGAAGTCTGTGCTGCCAGACGCTGGTGCCCTTGCCGGTGTCATCTCCAGCAAGTCTACGGATTGCGGAAACACGCGAGGGATAAATCGATGAGCGTGGGTCTAAACAGTTTGATCGTGATCTTAGGAATCGCACTCCTGGCCGCGTTTGCCGCGTTTCTCGAGTTGCATGTTTGTCGTTCGAGGATCCAATCGCTAGCTCGGCGGCGCCGGACTCGCGTCGCCGCTAACGAAGCTCTGCGCAGGAGGCTGGAGCGAAAAGCCTCTCGCAGGAGTTGGATAACCGAAACGGGCCCTCGAACGAACCTGAAAGCGCAGCTCGCGCAGGGGCAATGAGAATGCACGTCGCGGTCGCCTCCGATCATGCGGGATTCTGGCTGAAGGAAAAGATCGCCGAATATCTCGCGGTCCTGGGACATACCGTGAAGGACCTCGGTACGTGCGACACCACGCCGGTCGACTATCCGGATTTCGCGGAAGCCGTTGCCACAGCAATTCTGAGTGAACAGGTGGAGCGCGCCGTGCTGATCTGCGGTAGCGGCGTCGGAGCGTCCGTGGCTGCGAACAAGTTCGCCGGCATACGGGCTGGACTGTGCCACGACACGTATTCGGCGCACCAGGGTGTTGAACATGATCACATGAACGTGCTGGTTCTCGGCGGGCGCGTGGTCGGCGAAGAACTCGCTCACGAACTGGTCCGCGCCTTTGTCTCCGCCCAAAAGTCGCGTGACGCGCGGCACCTTCGGCGGCTCGCCAAGATCGATGCCATCGAATTGCGATGCGGACTTGAATCGTTGGGCGAATCGTCCGACACAAATTGAGCGCAACCGCGCAAGATATATGCCCCATCTATCCCCTCTGAAACGGTGGCTCTGGATCGTGGCGATACTAGCCGCTCACGCTCTTACTTCTGCCGCTCAGCAACCTGCCAGCCATGGCACCGGCGCCCCGCAAACGGAAGACTTACAGAAGCAACTCGAGGAGCTCAAGCAGCAGTACGAAGCAACGACGCGTGACCTTGAGCAGCGCATCATCGGGCTGGAGCAGCAAATCCAAAAACAGAAAGAGGCCAGCGAGAAAGCCAAGGAGGGTGTGATCTCTGCCGCCGAGCTGGCCGCTGAGCAAGCGGCTAAGAAAGCGGCTCTCGGGCAGTCCGATCAGGTCGGGGCAAAGTACCAAGGCGACCTGTCTTCGGAGCCGACATATGACCTTCTGCAGGAGGCGGACCAAAAGATCGAAAAGCTCAATGAACAGCTGAGCAGCTTTGAATTCCACGGGTATTTTCGCTCGGGTTACGGTCTGAATAGCGAGGGCGGACAGCAGGTGGCGTTCCAGGCTCCCGGGGCTGATGCGAAATACCGCTTGGGAAATGAAGCGGAAACCTACGGGGAGTTGATCTTTGTCAACAACTGGGTGAATCCGGAGCGCAGCTCCGATAAGGCGTGGATGAAGACCGAAGCGATGATCGAGGCCAACACCACGAATTCCGCGAGTTACGCGAATTTTCCCAATGGGACTGGCAACGATCAGTTCCGCTTGCGGGAGGCTTTTGTGCAAGCCGGCAACGTGCTGGAGAGCCAGCCGGACGCCAAGTTCTGGGCGGGCGAAAGATACTACCGCCGCCAGCACATCGAGATCGACGACTTCTATCCGCTGGACATGAGTGGTTACGGCGCTGGCGTCGAGGATTGGAACCTGCGTATTGGCAAATTGTCCGTGGCCTATCTGGCTGGCGCGCGCCCGGACATCGTTACGCAATATGGCAACTACGCGAAGAGCAATATCGACGTGCGTCTTTATGATCTGAAGGGGCCTGCGGGACTTTGGGCGGGATGGTTTAATTTCGCGACGTCGAAAGGCGGGACGATAGCGACTGGCACAGTCGTTCCCACAACGGATGGCTACGCGTTCGGCCTGCGACATCAACGCCTGGAGTGGCACGGAGGCTATCACACGTTTTCCATCCAGTACGGAACCGGAGCTGCCAGCAACTTCAGCACGTCGATCGATGATCCGACGCCCTTTCTGCACAGCTCGGCCAGATTCCTTGCTGTGGAACAAGTCCTGTTTCAGCCGAACGACCGGTTCGCCATCATGCCCATCTTCGTCTACCAGCGGAGCAAGGACGGAAATCCGCAACACGACTGGAGCCAGTGGGTGTCGTTCGGCGCCCGGCCCGAAATCTTCTTCACCAGGTATCTTTCTCTGGCGTTTGAGGCAGGGTTCGACCATACCAGCGGTTTTGTGCTGACGCAAAACGGCGATCTCAAACTGGATGGTTGGCTGCGCAAATTCACCATCGCGCCGCAAATCGGAGCGGGCAGAAAGTTTTTCAGTCGGCCGGTACTGCGGGCATTCCTCACTTATGGGAACTGGTCGGATGCGTTCCGGGGCTATGTCGGCGGTGTTCCCTATGCGAACAGAACGGATGGTCTGACATACGGAGTACAAGCGGAAACCTGGTGGTAACGACGGTGGTAACGACTGGCTTCGAGAAATAGCTCAGCAAAGGTACTTGGGCACCTGTAGAACGAGGAGAGAAAAATGGCGACACGTGAAGTCACAACGGGTTCCGGTCCGGTGCCGAATATTTCAGAGGCTTCGGCGACGCCAAATTACTCGCGTCCGCTGGCAGTCGTTACCACGTTGTTCTTCATGTGGGGATTTCTTACGTGCTTGAATGACATTCTAATTCCTCATCTCAAGTCAATTTTTGAACTGGGTTACGCGCAGGTAATGTTGGTGCAGTTTGCTTTCTTTTCCGCTTACTTTCTGTTTTCGGTGCCGTGGTCGAAGGTGGTAAATGCGATCGGCTATCAGAGAACGATGGTAGCAGGCCTGCTGATGATGGCCGTAGGCGCGTTTCTGTTCTTGCCTGCGGCGTCCGCGGTTTCCTATCCGTTGTTTTTGACTGCGCTGCTCGTACTTGCGGCGGGAATTACCGGGCTTCAGGTGTCAGCAAACCCTTACGTGGACTTGTTAGGCCCGCCGGAAACAGCATCGAGCCGGTTGGATCTGACGCAGGCATTCAACGCGTTGGGCACTACGATCGCCCCGAAAATCGGAGGGTTGCTGATTCTCAGCGCCGTGCCGCTTGCGACGGAACAGCTGTTGAAGCTCACACCGCAAGCGCAGCATGCGTATCGGGTGCAGCAGGCGTCCTCGGTCAAAATGCCGTACGCCGTGATCTGTATCGCGCTCGTGTTGCTGGCGGTGGTGATCGGCACATTTAAACTGCCGAAGATCGAAACTGCGGAGCCGCGAGCCGGAGAAAAGGTTCACGATTCGATCTGGAAACATCGCAATCTGGTTTTGGGTGCGATTGCGCTTTTCGCTTACGTGGGTGCAGAAGTTTCCATTGGAAGTTTTCTTGTGAATTATCTTGGTTTGCCCGAAATTGCGGGCCTCTCGGCTAAGGCGGCATCGGGCTATGTTTCGTTTTACTGGGCGGGGGCGATGGTCGGGCGCTTTCTGGGCGCTGGGCTACTGAGGCGGATGAAGCCTGGGAATCTGCTTGCGCTTTGCGCAATCTTTGCGACGGCGTTGATCTCCACCGCCATGATTCTAGGCGGACATACGGCGGGGTGGACGATTCTGGCTGTCGGGTTGTTCAACTCGATCATGTTCCCGACCATCTTCAGTTTGGGAGTGGCGGAACTGGGTCCTTTGACGGGGAGCGGGTCCGGCATCCTGACGATGGCCATCGTGGGCGGTGCGATCGTGCCGGTGGTCCAAGGGGCAATTGCCGACCGCGTGGGGCTTCATCACGCGTTCATTCTTCCGATTATCTGTTATTTGTTTATCTTGTTTTACGGGCTGCGCGGTTCCAAACCGAACAGCGAGCGGTCCGCGGCAGCCTAGAGAGAGACGGAACCGGGCGGCGACAAAGCTAGATCCAACTGGCCGCGCCGGTGCCTGCTCACCCGTTACATTGCCCGCCACATATACATAAGGATGCAGGGATGCGCACTCGTCCGGCGTGCGGTTACCCCCCACCCGGGGGTATTTTGAGCTTACGTGAAAGAGCAATTAGTAACAGTATGAAAACAAAGGATGACGCGATGTGTCGCCTCGTGGCCAAAGGCGGGCAGAAATGAAAAAAGCGCCGACAGACGGCGCTCGGACAAAAACCTAATCAACGAAAGTGTACCAGAAGACCAAAAAGAGTCAAGAGGGCAGTGCGGCCGGAGGCGAGTTCTCATCTTCTGTCTTACAGTGGGGTCTCACCGTGGCGAGATCGCGCGGAAACACAAGACAATATCGATCATGGGGCCGTTCAACTGGCGGCTTTGGCTTGGCTTGCCTCCCTTTGCTCGATTTTGCGGACCAGGAGGGCGGTGACTCTCTCGCCGCGGAGGATACCTATGGGCCGAAGGTCGTTGTTGCTTTGGACTACGGGCAACCAGCTGGTGCCGTGGTCGAGCATGGTGGCGGATGCTACCAGGATCGAATCCTCACTCCTGACGTATACGGGACTTCCGGGCAGGAGTTCTCCCAACTTGCGCTGGTGGATGCCGGCCTGGGCGTTGGTCGGAGTGAAGGCGACGCGCGCGATGATCTGTGAGAGATCGGCACGATCGAGGGTGCCCCACAAATGCTGCTTTTCATCGAGGACCAGAAGATGGCCGGTGGGACTCTCGCCGAGAGCCTTGATGGCAGAGCCGAGTGTTGTGTCTTTGCTGAGGAATTCCGCCGGGGCCGCGTCCAGGACCGATACGAGAGACTCGCCGTCAAGGAGGGACTTGGCCAGCGGGAGACGCCGCCAGAGATCGCCGGATCGGCGAGTGACCGCGTTGGCCAGCATCTCCCGGAATGGAGGAAAGTCGGCGGCGATCTGTTCGAATAAGGTGCTGCCCACTTGCCCCACACGGACTACGGTGCGAGCCCGGATGCTCACTTCGCTGGGTGTGTGCCCCAAGAGCTGGGACTCGCCAAAAAAGTCGCCTTTTCCCATGACAGCGACGACTTTCTCTTCTTGTACTCCCGGACTTGCTTCCGTGGTTTTCAATACTTCCGCTTCGCCTTCTTCGATGACGCTAAAGACTCTAGCCAACTCTCCCTGGCGCTGCATGAGGTCGCCGGCGCGATAGAACCCGTGGCTGAGGTGTTGAGTGGCGTCGGTATTGAGAAAGCTCAGATCGCGAGGAAAAAGGACGTCCCAGGACCAATCGAGAGCCACCTTGATCCTGCGGGACCACGTCGGCAGTTTAAAAAGGTAGACGCCGCGCCAGAGAAACCAAGCGAGAAAACCTGAGATGCGCATGCCAAACATTTCCGCGACGGCCTGGTAACCGCCTATGGAGCAGAGTTGTCCGAGGGCTTTGAAGCTGAACGGGCGAGTAGGCTCGTTTTTCAGAAGTCGCACCAGATTGAGGGCCGCCTGGCGACCCTGGCGTTCGGCGAATTGCCCGGTCGGAGCGGCGGGCTTACCGTCAATGGCGTTGATGATGTACGCGCAGTCGCCGACGGCCCACGCGTTGGTCTGCCCTTCGATGCGCATGTCCGGGGTGGTGCGGATGCGTCCGCGCTCCTTGGGAACGTCAAGATGCTGAATAAGGGGAGAGATGGAGGTGCCGATGGTGCAGACGATGGTGGCGCCCAGCAGCATCTTCCCGTTGTTGAGTTCGATCCCGTCTTGGGTGGCGGCGACCGCGCGGGTTTTCAGCAGGACGGTGATTCCTGCTTTTTCCATCCTTTTTCTGGCGAACTCGCGGAGCGTCGGAGCTACTTCGGGCAAGATCTGGTCCTGGGAATGGACCAGGGAGACGACGACATCTTCTTTGCGAAAGTTCCGGTAGAAGCGGGTGCTGCTACGGACGAGTTCGTTGATTTCTCCGGCGACCTCGACGCCGCTGAAGCCGGCTCCGACGATGATGAAGCTGAGGTGCCAGCGACGGCGATTGGGATCAGTGGCGGCCTCGGCGTGCTCCATCTGCCGGACGATCTGCTGGCGAAGATCGATGGCGTCGCGCATGACCTTGAAGGCGAAAGCGTGCTCGGTCATTCCGGGGATGATGCCGAGGTTGCTTTCCGCGCCACAGGCAATGACCACGTGGTCGTAGTGTAGGCTGGCCGGTACGCCGCTTCCATCGTCGTAGATTATCTGGGAGTTCGGAAGATCGATCGCATCGACGCGCTCGGTGCGGCAGTCGACTCCGGGCAGCATCTGGCGTAGAGGTGCGGCTGCTGCGTCCACGTTAATGGAGGCGCCGGCGACGTCGGCGAGGAGCGGATGAAAGACCATGTGGTTCTCGCGGTTGAACAGAAGAATCCGGGCTTCGGCAGGGCGGAGCTTTTTCCGCAGGTTTTTGGCGAACTGTACGGCGCCAAAACCTCCGCCAATGATCACGACCGTAATCGGTTTCACTTCCAACCTCCTGTGGCCAAGTCGGTTGAAACTCCCAGCTACCTGGCTACTGCTGCCCGGATGTAGCCCTCCGGAAGGGTTTGGATATTTGATTCCGCTCAGGAACCGGGGTTCCTTTTATTTCTGAAAACATGCGAACTCTAACGCGAACAAGCGAGCATTCCGCATGCGAGGGCCCTCAGCGACGATCCAACTGCTCCAGGCTAATCCTGGGAACTGTCTGATGGCGGGGTGATGCCGAGCCGCTTCAACTTGTAAAACAACGTGGTGCGCTTTAGTCCGAGCCTCGCGGCGGCGCCGCGCGGGCCACCAAGCTTCCAATGCGAGCGCTGGCACGCGGCGAGAATTTCCTTCCGGACTCTGTCCTCGAGAGTGGAATTGGGAATCTCAACCGGAGCAGGTTCGACTCGTTCAGGCGGCGCGGACTGGAAGACACCGTTGGTCGAAAGAATGACGCCTCGAGCGATGTAATTTTGGAGTTCTCGAATGTTCCCCGGCCAGGGGTGGCGGACGATGGACTTCATGATGTCTTCGGGGATGGTGTGTATTGTTTTTTCCATGGAGTCCGCAAAGTGCTGGACAAAGTAGTGTACGAACTCCGGAATGTCGGCTTTGCGTTCACGAAGGGGCGGCAGCGAAATCGGAAACATATTCAGGCGGTAGTACAAATCTTCGCGGAACTGCCGGTCTTGTACCATTTGGCGAAGATCATGGTTGGTAGCGGAGACGATACGGACATCGACCTGGGTGGTGCGCGCGCTGCCGACCGGCTCGAACTCGCGTTCCTGAAGCACGCGTAGCAGCTTGGGCTGAAGATCGACGGGCATGTCGCCGATTTCATCGAGGAACAAGGTTCCGCGATCGGCCCTGGCAAAACGGCCGACGTGGGAGGCGACGGCTCCGGTAAACGCTCCGCGTTCATGCCCGAAGAGCTCACTTTCGAGAAGGCCGGAGGGCATAGCCGCACAATTGAGTTTGACGAGGTTCCGTGAGCGGCGGGGACTGAGTTCGTGAGTGGCGCGAGCGATGACTTCCTTGCCGGTGCCGGTTTCACCAGTGATCAGGACCGTCGCGGTGGTGCGGGCGACCGCCTCGACCTGTGAAAGGATGACGCGAAGGCCGCCTCGGCGTCCCACGATCGTGTCCACAAAAGAGGGTTGGGCGTATTTGCGCTTGCGCCCCAGGAGTTGTTCGGGATGGTCAAGAGTTGCAGTCATTGCCGCGCTTTCAGAATGCGCACCGACCTGCGGAAGAGCGCCTGACATTGCGATCATGTTTCACCTCGTTGTTTCTCGTCGCCCCATCGTTGATCGTCGACCGGAATTCACGAATGGCGAAGCGGTCCCGAGGGCCCGCAACGTGGATCTCACTGGCGCTACCCCCCCTGCCAGATGGGTCTTGGATTGTTTTCGAGCGCTGTACGATGCGTAGTTTTTCCAGGAATTTGAATTTGATTCTGGCCAGGCCAACTTGGCGGAAACCTACCGGCGCACAAGGCATCTGCGTTCCAAACGCAAGATCATGAAAACAAACGCTTTGACGGAGGCTGGCGTCGGAGGCAAGCTCGCAGCGAGATTGGAAGGGTAGTTCACGGAAACGACAGCCTGCGAGACCAACATAACCATCTCTTGTTCTGGCCGACGAGGGTTATTTCGGGGCTGCGGGCTACAAGGTGAAAAGTGAATGGTGCTAAGCTCGTGGTTTTCTTGCGGATGTAGGTTTACTCGGGACTTATGAACTTTCCCGAAGGGAGGGTAGCCCGATCTTAGACTTTTCCATGAACTCGGGGTTGATTGCTGCGTGTTCCGCGATTGCAGGATCGATTGTCGGCGCGATGGGGTCTGTCGTCGGCACTTGGATTACGCAGAGACACCAGGATATGCGCGATCTGCTGGCGAAAACAATTGCACGCCGCGAGTCACTGTATTCGGATTTCATCACCGAAAGTGCGCGCGTGCTGGTGGATGCGATGGAGCATAACGTCAGTGATCCTCAAAAATTAATTCCCATTTATGCGTTGCTAAGCCGCATCCGCCTCAGTTCCTCGTCGGAAGTCCTGGAAGCGGCAGAAGCGGTTCTCAGGATCGTTCTGGCCACTTATCGACAACCAAACCTGACGCCTGAACAGATCGAGTCCACTGCGGTTGGCCATGACGATCCGTTGCGGCGATTCAGCGACACGTGCCGCGTGGAGTTGGAATTGCTCGGAAAGCGACTGTGAACGCGAGGAGCGTCAGCGGAGTCGTTGTCATTCGGGTGTCTGGCCCATGGCCTCGATCACTTCGTCGCGCGCCTGGATGTAGTCCAGCTGGGATTGCAGCAGCAGAGTTTTGGCGTCGAGTTCGTGAGTGGCGGAGGCGTCCACCTGCGAACGGAGAGCGGCGCCTTCCTGCAACTGTTGAACGGTGACGCGGTGGGATTCCGTGCGGAGCGCGAGGAGTTCTTCGGAGACTTTCACCAGCTGCCTGGTTCGTTCGAGCCTGTTGTAGGCGGTCTGCACGCGCAACTCGACTTCTTCGGTGACGCGGGCCAGATTTTCGGTGGCTTGGGCCAGCTGGGCTTTGCGCTCTTCGAGCTTGGCGCGCTTTTTCCCGCCGTCGAAGAGATCGTAGCCGAAGTGAACACCGAACGTGCCGAAATTGCGGGCTAAAAACGGAACGTTGTCCTGATAGCTGTAGCGGGCGAATATATCCAGGTCCGGCAGGTAGTCGCGTTTCGCGAGACGCACGGCGGCGGAAGCTTTGTCGACTTGTGCGTGCGCCTCGGCGACTTCCGGATGCGCTTCGAGTGCCTGGTGCAGGCATGCTTCTCGCTCACAGACTTCGTCCACCTGCCGAACGGTGCTGTCGAGCGTGAGCGGCGTCGTGAGCGGCAGGCCAATTGCATCGTTGAGCTGAAGGGTGAGGTCCGAGAGTTGCAATTCTGTTGTAAGTAGATCCTGTTTTGCTTCGAGGGAGCCGGCACGGCTTTCGATGGCCTCTTCCTCGAGCGTGCTGCCGAATTTCACCTGAGCGGCGCGCTCGGTCATCACGTCCTCGGTGGTTTGGATCTTCGCGCGCGTGGCTTCCTGGTGGGCTTGCACAACGAGAATCCGGTAGTAGATCTGGTGAACGCGGAGTGCGATCTCGTTTTCTGTCTGGCGCGCTTTGTTGCGTGTAGCGTGCAGCTCGGCCGCTGCGATGTCGTTCGCGGATCTAATTTTCCAGAGTTCGGCGAGCGGCTGGCTAAGTTGAGTGCCACTGGTGATAAAGGTGTGTCCGCCTTGATTCAGAGTGACGGAGCTTGCTGGGATCGAGGTTCCGTCGACCGTGCCGAGGCTTCCGGCGGGGATTCCGATGAACTGCGTGTCGGTGACTTGCAAGAGGTTGCTGTCGTTGCGGAGAGTTGGGAAGTAGGAGCTGCGTGTGACGTCCTTGGCGTGCTGCTTTTCCTCGACCTGGTATGCCGCCATGCGCACGACGTGATTGTGCTTCAGCGCGAGCTGCACGGCTTCCTCGAGCGTGATCCGGCGAGGAGATGTTGGTTTGCTTTCCTGGGCGGAGAGTGTGCCCGCTTGAAGCAGCAGAAGGACAGCGCAAAAGAGTGCCAGGCGTGAAGTCATGATTTTCCCTCATGGAGTTCCGGAGCTTCCTCATCCGGGAAGCCGAGTTCGCGGTAGTTCAGGGGAGATTTGTGAAGCAGAGCGATCAGCAATAAAGCTGCAACGCAGGCCCACGCTATGAGATGGAATCCGTCGATGAATGTCAGGGTATACGCCTGCAGGCGAACGCGCGCGCTGATCAGTCCGACGGCGCGGCCGGCTGCGGCAGGCAGGCCGGAAGATTTCCCGTAGAGGCCGGCGGTCAACTGCTTCAGCGCGGCGTCATTGATCCAGTTGCCTTGCTGGACGTGCAGACCAAGAATGTTCGAGTGCAATTGTTCCCGAATGGCTATGAAATGCGTCATGAACGCGACCCCCATTTGGCCGCCGAAGAGCCGGATGACGTGAAAGAAAGCGGAGAAGGTCAACGCGGCCTGCGGTTTCGTGAGTCCGCCGGTGAAAATGGCTTGAAGGACGATGTCGGCGACCAGGCCGATGAACGAGAACGACTGGCCCACACCCATCAGAAGTTCGGAGCGGTAGTAGTTCGAAGCGGACCAGGCGAGAGTGTATTGAGCATTGAGGAGGGACGCGGCAGCCATGCACGCGAATCCGCTGGCCATCAAGAAACGCGCATCGACGCCGTAGAGAAGCAGAAGCCCCGCAATGACGGCGATGAGCAGCTGCGGCGCTGCGGTCCAGAAGACCGCCGGCCCGATCTGGTCGGCCTCGAACCCGTGGACGGCGAGTGACTGTGGAATCAGGATGATCGTCGCCAGGAGGCAGAAGCGAAAAAGAATGAGGCAGACTCCGAGTACCTGTGTGTTCCATTGCCGGAGGTAAGGCAGGTCGACTAGTGGATTTGGCATGCGCAGGCGCCGAACTAGCGAGGACAGCAAGAAAATCGCGCCGCCCAAGAAGAGAGCGTTGAAGAGCCCGGAGTTCCACCAATCGAGCCGCTGGCCCTGGTCGAGCGCCGCAAACAACATCGCGAATCCGGCGCTTCCGTAGAGGAATCCGACGAAGCTGGGCGGGGGGCCGGTCTTCTTACGGGCAGGAGCAGGGGGAATTCCGTAGTAGATGCATGCGATCATGACGGGAGTGATCAGCGCCAAGCCCCAGAACATCCATCGATACGAAAGATGGTCGCGATACCAGCCATAGAGGCTGGGTGCGATATTCACTGCGCCGTCAACGCTCGTCGCGTAGAGTGCGAGTGTGAAGGGTAAAAAAGGCAGCGGAATGTTGCGCAAGGCGAACGTGAGAGTGAGCGGGTAGAAGGTACCCGACGTCAGCCCAGCCAAGACGAGTGCGGTGATGAGCAGGCTATAGCTGTGGGCGAAAGGAAGAAACGCGCATGTTAGGGTGAACAACCCGGCTGCCGCCAGAAGTACGCGGCGCGGTCCGAGCAAACCGCCAACGTAGACCGTGAACGGACCGATGAACATCAGCGCGACGTTGAAGGCGCTGCCGATCCATGCGCCATCATCGACGCCTATGCCGAGACTTCCTTTGAGATCGCTCACGCCAAGCGTGATCATGCGGCCGGCGAGGGTGACGATGCCGGCGCCCATAACGACACCCAAAATGCCCAGCAGCGGACTCTTGGACAGCTCCGAAGGCAGACTTCCGGCAATCGCTTTGGCGATTTGCGATTTCGGTGGTGATGGTAGTGCCGCGGCTTGAGAGGCCATCGTGCGTCCGATCAGTGCGCCGTTCGCACTGTCGCAACGACGGAGAGCCCGGGGCGCAATTGCGCCGCCAGGGCGGCATCGTCGAGAGCGATTTTCACGGGGACTCTCTGCACGACCTTGGTGTAATTCCCTGTGGCGTTGTCTGGAGGCAGCAGGGCAAACTGCGAGCCGCTGGCCGGCGCGATTTCCAGAACTTTGCCGCGCACTTGCTTTCCTGGATAAGCGTCGATGCGGATCTCCGCGGGATCTCCGACTTTCATGTGCGTGAGCTGCGTCTCTCGATAGTTTGCCTGCACCCATTTTGTGTCCGGAACGAAGGTTACGACTTGAGTTCCGGGAGACACCAGCTGCCCGGCGCGCACCTGCCTCTCCCCCACGGTCCCGTCCGCCGGAGCGTGGATTTTTGTGTACGACAAATTGACTTGTGCGACCGTGAGTGCGGCCTCTTTCGCGTGCAAGTCGGCGATGAGTTGTTGGTCCTGGGATTCGAGGACGGCCTTGCTGCGCCGTTCGGTCTCGACGCCGATTTCGTTGCTGCGCAACGAGGTCTTCGCTTGCTCCAGATCAGCCTCGCGGCTGGCCGCCTGCGCCGCGAAGCGTTGTTCGTCGGCGACGGCTGTCTCGACATGCTGTTTCGTGGCGGACTGCGTTGCCAGGAGCGCCTCCTGACGAGCTCGCTCCAAGCGCGTGCGAAGGACGTCGGCTTGCACCGCGTGGATGCCGGCTTCGGCTGCAGCGATCTGCGCATTCGCGAGGTCGATTCCAGAGAGCGCTTTTTCAATCCGCGAATCCTGCAGTTCGCGCTGCTTCCGATTGTTTTGAATGGCGGCCTTGCCAGCCTCTACAGCCGCGGCGGCCTGTGCGAGTTGAGCCAGGTAGTCATCATCTTGAAGTTCGACCACGAGATCGCCGGCGTGAACGCGCTGAAAGTCAGACACCCTCACGTCCCTCACGATACCGGCTACTTTCGTGCTCAGCGGCGTGAGGTCTCCGCGCACGATGGCGTCGTCAGTGACCTGTTCAATTCGACCGCCTTCCCAGGCGTTCCAGTCTCTTGTGATGGTGACCACAACGATTATGGCCAGCAACACGACCGCGAGTGGTGTCGCGTACTTGAGCCAGGGCCAACGCGGCTTCGGCTGTGGTTCTGCGTGCTCCGGCGGCGCGGCTGTGGAAGCGCTGGCGCCCGTCGGGCTCGGAGATGAAGCAGCTGCGGCCATAATCGGTCCTCCTCGGCAAAAAACCTTCAGATATGATCGATGCGTGCTTGGTCTACGGGACAGGGCGACCGAGCGGCATTTTAATACAACCGGTGTTGGAAAGTTTGCAGTTTCGTGACCAACATACTATCTATACTTTCCTTAGGAAAAGTCACGGCTCAGTCACCAAGACGCCAAAGCTTTGACGCCATCGTCAACCCCATGACTGTACCCCCGGGTACTCTCTTACCGGGCGAATAGGATAGCCGAAGGATAAGAAGCCGCGTGAGTGCACTTCGTTCGCAACTGATTCGACGTGTCTAAAATTTCTTTCTGACTGCCCCCAAGTGATGTTTGTGGACGGTCTTGGCGGCGGGTATAGAAGGGAACACCCATTGTTTCCGGATTGTTCCCTCGACCGTAACCGAAGCGTTGGAAATTCCGAACCAAATCGCGGGCGGATTGGCACCGGCGCTAAAGCCCTCGAAGCGAAAAAAAGCAAGGCCCAAGAATTCGAGAAAAATGAATCTCAAGTTGGAAGGCAACAGTGAGAACATCGGCGGCGCAGGTCATGCACGCGGGTCGGCCGGGATCAGATCATAGAGGACGGTATCGTTTGCAGGCATGCTTCGACGTAGACCGATCACGAGGGGACGGCAACCGCAAGATCACTCGGCTCCACTTGGGCGGCGTGTGGCAACGAGAAGAGCCGCTCGGGATTCACCACGAGCACCGTCTTACCGTCACCCATAATGGCGGCGCCAACGTATTCGGGGACCTTGGCCAGCACTCCGTTTAGCGGCTTGACGACGACCTCGACCTCGCCGAGGAAATAGTCGACGACGAGGCCGTACGGCCCGGTAGTGGCATCGATGATCGCCACCCCATTCTTCCCGGCTGCCATCTTGACAGCCAAACGACAAAGCGTGCGCCAGCGTCAGCAGGGGAAAGACGGCGCCTCGCACCGGTGCGATCATCTGTCCGTTCACTCTGCGCACCACGGACTGCGGGACCTTCACCATGTTGCGGATGGTTTCCATCGGCAGCACGACTTCCTGCCCCGAGACGGAAACCAGAATTCCCTTGGAGACGAGCAGGCTGGCCGGAAGCTCGATACGGAAGCAACTGCGTTTCCCAGGAGTCGAGGCCCTTGCCATCGTCCTTTACCTCGATGACCACATTGGACCCGCGCGTGTAGGCCGGGAGATCGATGCGGGCTAGCGCGGGCTTGCCCTTCTGCGCACGGTCGGCTTTAGACTCGATGCCGTGATCGGCGGCGTTGCGGATGATGTGGGTGAGGGGGTCGCCGATGCTGTCGATCATGGTTTTGTCGAGCTCGGTCTCTTCGCCGCTCACGTGTAACTCGATATTTTTGTCCAGACTGCGGGCGAGATCGCGCACCAGCCGGGGAAAGCGTTGAAACACCTGGCGCACGGGCATCATGCGGATGGACATCACCGTGGCTTGCAGGTCATCCGAGAGCCGCGACACCTTGGCGCCGGCATCGCGCATTTCTTTGATCATGCTCTTGGGCGATTCTTCGCGCTCGATGCGCGCGGCGAAGGCCGGCAGTGCGCCGCGAACCACCAGGAGCTCTCCGGCCAGCCGCATCAGTGCGTCGAGTTTGGCGGAGTCCACGCGAATGCTTTGCGCCGCCACTCCCATGGAGGCTTCTGTAACTGCCACGGCGTCCACGGTGCCTGCAAGAACGGGGGCATCGACGATCGCGGTGACTGCGGGTAAGCCCACGGCGGTCCTGGCCGCCTCAATGAGGACTTTGACCTTCGAAAGCCAGCCACCGTCCAGGATTCCCTGTTGCTAGACCGCGAGCACGCTGTCAAGAACCTCGCGTGCAGCCGCGGTGGCTCCGACGTGGGCGTGCGCCCTGGTGGCCGCGATCAGCGTTTGCGCTGCACGAAGGGCGGTAGCCAGTCCGAGTTTCTCGTCTTCGGACCGGCATTGTTCGATCGCGAAGTCCATCGCGGAAAAGCACTGCTCGGCGGCGCCGCGAAAACGAACGTTCTTGCTTTCTCTTCGCGCGGATTCGGCGGGCTCCTCGCGCTCGATGGACACACTGCAGTCGTCCTCGACGAAGGACGACGCTCAGGCCCTCGTCTTGGATCAAGGACAACACGTCTACAGATTTGAGAGGCAGCAACGGCCATAGTCAATTCCGATGGTTGCGGGGTATCCGTAACGCACGGGGGGAAGAATAGTTTCTGGTTGCAGAGGCCCGGTTTGCACCGTTCGCCCATTTCCGTTCAGGCTTTCGCTGGCGGCGTGATGGCCGGGCATGGACCGAAGGTCCGCCCATTCACTTCGGTTGGCTGGCGGGCCACGTAACAGAACGGCTAACGCTGACATTACCGGACTCGCAAATCACAAGCACCGTCACGCCCGACTCAACCACCGAGGACACCCACCCGCGCTATCCTTCCTTCAGCCTTTCGCTCAAGAGCATGCAATGCCTCGGTCCGGCCCAATCGACCTTCAATCGCACCTAGTCAGGATGGGTGTTCCGCTTGAATCAACGCTCGCGAACGACCCTTAGCTGCCTCATAGGTGAATGCGAACTAAGGTGGGCGGCGACGTACCAAAGGTCGCAAGGTTTGACGGCGTCAGCGTCTTGCGAACTGCAGGACTTCCTGTATGTACCATAGCTCTCAGTCCGGTAGAATGCTGAGCGTCGCGCGGCTGGCCTTCGGCGCGAGAGGCTATTCATTGCGAATCCTCGTTGTCGATGACCACGAAACGGTGCGGAGGGGCGTTTGCGCGATTCTCGAGTCCCGTAAGGACGTGGAAATTTGCGGGGAAGCTGCGAATGGACAAGATGCGATCGAGAAAGCGTCGCAATTAACGCCAGATTTGATCATTCTCGACGTGACGATGCCGGAGCTGGATGGTTTTGCCGCCGCTAGGCAAATTAGGACGTTCCAGCCCGAGGTCCCAATAATCATGCTCTCGATGCATGACGGGCAACATATGGCGCGGGAAGCGCAACGAGTCGGGGCTCAAGGATTCGTGTCAAAGAGCGCGGCCGGTCAAATACTGCTGAAGGCCGTGGGCGTCGTCCTTCAGGGGCAGAATTTCTTCCCAACCCTGAATGCCTAGCGATTAGCCAGGTTCTTCGGATTGATTGGGGGTCGTGGAGCGCCCTTTAGTCGGGCTTCTCTTGCTTCCAGGAGATCATCATCCGTCTGACGAGTTGGTGCAACTTCACCCGGTCTTGCTCAACTGCAGCCTGTTCGCAGAGATTCTTCCACTCTTCAATTGTTCTTTCATGACCTTCCCATCTCCTCGCTGGGACGAGCTGAGGGCCGATCACATCGGACAAATTCGGGTGCTGCAATTGTGATTGGCAGCCAGGTGGTCCGGTCTGTTCAATTTTGAACACCCCGGCCGTTCTGTCCATAATTCCAGACACTTCCAAGAAACCGCCACAAAGAAGGGCTTCGCTTGGCACACGAAAGGTCGGAGGTTCTTTTCATGACCTTTACCAAACGGCTTTCGCCTACCAAGACTCATGTTCGCTGCGGAAGCCCTGACTGTGATTGGGGTACGCCGATGCCCGGTTTCAGCGAAGGCGAATTGGACCGATGTCGTAACGAATTCCGGGCACATCGCATCAAGTGGCATAGGCTAGATCCCAAGGACACCGAACGGATCGCCTGGTTCGATTTGGAGGTACTCACGCTGACGCTGACGGATAACCGGACATGTGCTCAATTCCACTTGTCCCGTAAGAGCGTCTACAAGGCGCGAGTTTTGCAAACAATCATAGAAACCCTCGGTGCTTGGGACACTTTGCGTTGTACAATCACGCTCCAATGCGCGGGGTGGCAGATATATGACGAATCCTGGGCATCATTTCGTGGCGGTAGTCGGCGGTGCGATTTCAGGCTCGGTGGCGGCGGAGATTCTGGCGGATCACGGAATTCGAGTCGCGGTGTTCGAGCAGAACACGCGGCCATACGGCAAGATCGAAGACGGTCTGCCGCGCTGGCATGTTGAGCAGCGTAGGCAGGAATACGCTCGAATCGACGCGCGCATGAAGAAGCCGAATGTGTATTTCATCCCCTCCACCAAGCTTGGCCGGGATTTTAGTCTCCCCCAGCTTTTCGAGTGGGGCTTTTCGGCGGTGATTCTTGCCAATGGCGCGTGGCGCGACCGGGAATTGGGTGTACCGGAAGCAGAGCAGTACGTTGGCAAAGGCCTCCTTTACCAAAATTCCTTTATCTACTGGTACAACCACAAGAATGAAAAGGACTATCTTGGACCCCGCTATGAAACGCCCGACGAAGCCGTGGTGGTTGGCGGCGGACTGGCGTCCATTGACGTGGTCAAGGTGCTCCAGCTCGAAAACTACGAACGTGCGTTAAGGCATCGCGGCATTCACACCAGCATGCATGAGCTGGACAAAGGTATTCCGGAGGTATGCAAAGCGAACGGCATCAAGCCGGAAGAGTTGGGCGTAAAGGGTTGCCTCTTGATTTATCGCCGCCGCGAACAGGACATGCCCTTGGCGCAACCACCCGACAACGCGACGCCCGAGCAGATCGCCAAAACGGAAATGGTTCGGCAGAAAATGCTGCGCCTGGCTCGCGACAAATACCTGTTTCGCATCCAGGATCGCAGGCTGACGACCGGGATCATCGTGCAAGAAGGACGGCTTGTCGGGCTGAGACTGGCTGAAACGAAAATCGAAGGCCGCAAGGCCGAACCAATCCCCAGTTCGGAACACGAACTCCGCGCACCTCTGGTCGTTTCTTCGATCGGTTCGGTACCGGAGAAACTTTCCGGGATCAACATGAATGGCGAATACTACACATTCGCTGGCCAGGATATGCCGCGGTACACCGCGATGGACCGCGTATTCGGTGTCGGAAACGTGGTCACCGGACAGGGGAACATCCGTGTGTCGCTGGTGCACAGCCAGAAAGTGACCAAGCGCGTGGTGGATTGCATGAAAGGCGCCGAGGGAGATGCTGCCGCACCCGCCGGCAGTGCTCAACAGCAAGTCGCGAGTGCCATGGACGCGATTGGGAAGCAAATTGAAGTGATCCCACAGCTTTCAGACGACCAGATGGCGGACTTGGAGCGCCAAGTTCATGCCCTGCAGCAAAAAGCGGGCTTCATTTCCGACTACGATTCCTGGATTGCCAAGGTAACTCCACCCGATCTCGAATAGATCGTATTGCGAATTCTAAACTTCATCACACCCAATCTGCTGACATTTCGCCCACCAGCGAGCCTGCGAGTTCCGATGAATTGCAGTCCGGGAAAAAGGGACGTGGGGACGATTCCGACTCTATAGTTCTCGACGTTTTCCCTCAGCTCGGCTCTTCCGGAAGGTTCTCAGGAGTCAATTCAGGTGACAATCTTGCTCGCTATCGCGCTTCCTGCCATAGCGGAATGCCATCCAGACGCCTAGGGTCATGAAACCAACAGGGGGAACCAAGAGAACGACAACGCCTTTGCTGATGGCCTGCTGTCCATCCTTGGAAGTCGCTTTTGCCGTGCTGTAACACATGGAGCACGCCTGACTGAAGGCCGGCGCGGCCCAGAGCGACAAGCAAACAGCGAGAATGGCGGAGCGAAATGTCATCTCACTCCCAACGTTATGATGCGCAAGGCGTCGGGAAAGAAAATCATCATCAATGCCAGGCAAGCCACAAGGGAGCACATGGTAAGCCATTTCATGCGCGAAATCTCATACTTCATGTGCATGAAGTAGCCGATGATGAGAGCGGCCTTCACCAGCGACAAGCCCATAAGGATGGTGAGCATGCGCACCGGCTGCATGTTCTGGTACGTCAGATAGACTTCAATCGCGGTCATCGCCAGTAGCGCGCCCCAGACCACAAAAAACTGGGACTTGCCGTGGTGGCGGTGCTGCTCCGCGACGCGCTCGGCGATGTCTAATTGAAAGGCTTCCATGGCGCTGCGCTCCTAGAGAATCTTGGCGGACATCAGATACACGAGAGGAAAAATAAACATCCAGACCAGATCCACGAAGTGCCAGTACACCCGGCAACTTCGACGTCGGATGAATCGTAAACCTTGGGCTTGATCCAGAGAATGATGGAGATAACGATCGCCGCCAACAGCAAAACATGCGCGGCGTAGTGAAATGGGCTATACGTCGGCGTGCCCAGCCACGCGGCGAGCCAGCCAATCAGCAGGATCGGAATGAAATTTCGCCGCAGGGCCACCACGCCGAGATAAACGATGCCCATCGTCACGTGCAACATGTGCATTCCGGTCAAGCCAAAGAACGTGGCAGCAAATTGCGGGACGGTCTTGGCCACGTTGGCGAATTCGCCGGAGACCTCCTGCCCTGGAATCTTGGGAAACACCGGCAGGGTGAGACCCTCGGCGATCAACTTACTCCACTCGCGTCCGTGCAGGATGACGAAACCCAATCCACAGACCATGGTCGCCAGCAACCAGAGCCGCTGAGATTTGGCATTGCCATCAACGGACGCGCGCACCGCCAGGACCATGGTGAGCGAACTGGTCAGTAGAAAGGCGGTCATCATCGTCGCATTGACGATGCTCGCGGAATGAAACGGTGTCGGCCAGTTGGGCGTGGAGATGCGTCCGTAGCTGTAGGCATAGAGAAGGGCGCCGAAGGTCAGCGAGTCCGAGAGTAGGAACAGCCACATGCCGATTTTCTTGGAATAGGTGCCAAACAGCGACGGCTCGTAAAGCGTCGGGATGTCGTGCGGCAATGTCGCTTCAGCCATGCGTTTGGTCTCCTGTTCCGCGCCCTCTGAGTGAGGGACGAGGTTGGTTTAGCGTGCAAACTCCAGCAAACAGAAAATATAAATCCACAAAATCGCCATGAAATGCCAATACCAACCCGTCACGTCCAAAATGATCAGCCGTGAATTAACCGGGCGGTGTAGCAGTGGAGCGGCGCCTGCCGCAAGAAGGGCGAAAACCCCGCCAAGCAAATGCACGCCGTGCATTCCCGTCAACAAATAAACGAAAGAGCTGCTTGGGTTCGTCCCCACGTAGAAGCCGCTGGCCGCCAATTCGCGCCAGGCGAGCCACTGCATGGTCAAAAAGCTGAGACCCAAGAAGACCGTCACCGTAAGCCACGAAATTCTTGGCTCGTGGCCGGCGCAATTCCCGGGCAACGACGCGAGACGCACGAGGGCCACCTCGCGTGCCACTTGGCGCCGCGCTAGCGCCATCGTCAAGCTACTGACTAGCAGCACACAGGTGTTGATCAGCAGCAAGTTGGGCAACCTCACCGGAATCCAGTCGCGAACCAGCGCGTCCGTTCGCGGATCCAGCGTCGGGAGTCCCTGACGCACGAGATACGCGCTGGTGAATGAGACGAAAATCATAACGATGCCTGCGAGAGCAACGCACATTCCTAGTCGCGCGCGCCGCAGCCGCGCGGCGAAATCGGGTGAACCGTCGTCTGGACCATAGTCCCGGGCGTCTCGCGCGGGCGGCAGAACGCCATCATCGCCCAGAGTAATTGTGGGAGCGTCGAGGGCAATCGCTGGTGCGGATCTCCCCATGCTTTTTTCTAGTGCGCCACCGACACGATGGCTGGATCCGTCTGCATCACGTAGTCGCGCGGCGCGCCTGGCACACTGTATTCGTAAGGGCCGTTGTAGACCACCGGCGTGTGACCGCCGAAATTATCGTGTGGCGGCGGCGTTGTCGTCGTCCATTCCAACGTCGTTGCTTCCCAGGGATTGTCGCTAGCCTTCTTGCCCGCCTTCATGCTCCAAAAGAGATTGAACAAGAAAATGAACTGGCCCGCGATAGTCACGAACGCCGCGTAAGTGATGAATTTTTGCAGCGGTACCAAGCCATGGAGATAGTTGAGTTCCGTTAATTGCGAATAGCGCCGCGGATGCCCGGCCATGCCAAGATAATGCATGGGCATAAAGATGGCGTACGTGCCAATGAAGGTGAACCAGAAATGCCAGCGCGCCAGGCTTTCGCTCATCATTCGCCCGAACATCTTGGGGAACCAATAGTATGTGGCTCCAAAAATTCCGAAGATTGAGGCCACGCCCATAATCAAATGGAAATGGCCGGTCACAAAATACGTGTCGTGCAGCGGAATATCCAGCACCGGCTGCGCAAGGAAAGGGCCGCTGATTCCACCGGAGACAAAGAGCGAAACAAAACCGATGGCAAACAACATAGGTGACGAAAATCGAATGCGCGCGCCCCACATCGTGCCCAGCCAATTGAAAGTCTTGATGGCCGAAGGCACACCGATAGCCATGGTCATAACCGAAAACGCAAACCCGGTGTACGGACTCATCCCGCTCATGAACATGTGATGGCCCCACACCATGAAGCCGAGCAGGCCGATAGATAACATGGCGTACACCATGGCTTTGTAGCCGAAAATCGGTTTGCGAGAGAACACAGAGAGCAACTGGGAGCACAAACCCATTGCCGGCAAAATCGCGATGTACACCTCAGGGTGGCCGAAGAACCAGAATAAGTGCTGCCACAAAAGAGGCGAACCGCCCTTGTGACCGGCGAGCTGTCCATTTACGGTGACCAGCGGCACAAAGAAGCTGGTGCCTGCGTTGCGGTCCAGCAACAGCAGGATTCCCGCCGAGAACAGCACGCCGAACGCCAGGAGACCCAGAATCGCCGTTATGAACCAAGCCCAGCACGTCAGCGGCATGCGCATTAACGTCATGCCCTTGGCGCGCATGTCCAGCGTGGTGGTAATGAAGTTTAGTGCGCTCATCAATGCACCAACGCAGAACAGCGCGATGCTAATGACCCATAAGTCCGCGCCGAGCCCTTCGCCCGGACCCGCCGACGGCAACGCGCTCAGCGGTGGATACCCGGTCCAGCCATGCAGCGGCGCTCCGCCGACGACGAAAAAAGCCGAGAGCATGACGATGTATGCGAGAAAGGTTATCCAGAACGACAGCATGTTCAAAACGGGAAAGGCCATATCCGCTGCGCCAATTTGAATCGGCAGGAAGTAATTTCCAAAGCCGCCCTGCGGCGCAGTGGTGAGCACGAAAAACACCATGATCGTGCCGTGCATGGTCAGCAAACTGAGGTACGTCTCCGGTTTGATGTCGCCGAACAGTGGAAGAGTCGCATTCGGCCAAATCAAGTGAATGCGCATGAGCAGTGAGAGGAACATGCCGACAAACACCGCCGTCAGCGCCAAGAAATAATATTGAAGACCGATGACTTTATGATCGAGACTGAAAACCCACTTGCGAATGAAGCCCTGAGGTGCTGCGTGTAACTCGTGGGCCGCGAACTCTCGGGTAGCCATTATTGTTTCTCCGCCTCCCGCGCCGTTAGCCATGTTTCGAAATCCGCCGGGCTGACGACTTTGAGCATGCCGTGCATTTTGTAGTGACCCAGTCCGCAGAGCTCGGCGCAGGCGATTTCATATTCTCCGGTTGCAATCGGCGTGAAGTGCATGTGAATCGCTAGGCCGGGCACAGCGTCTTGTTTGAAGCGCATGGAAGGAATGAAAAAGCTGTGGATGACGTCTTGCGCGCGCAAAATCAATTCCACTTGGCGGCCCACCGGAACGTACATCGTGCCGGCGACGACATCGTCTTTGGATGCGGGATCGCTGGGGTCGAGACCGAGCGCACTCTCGCCGCCGGCGGATGCATCGATCAACTCCGGCTTGATCGCGCCAAACTTTCCGTCGGGCCCGGCGTAACGGAAGTACCAGGCAAACTGCATGCCGGTAACCTCCACTTGCAGCGCGCCGGGTTGCGCGGAATCGAAACGTTCGGATGCCCAGATCGACCTGCTCATCAAGTTCATCCCGACAAAGAGAACCAGAGTTAGCACCGTCCAGAGAATTTCCAGCGTGTTGTTGCCATGGGAATAGCTAGCCGCTTTGGAAGAGGATGCGCCGCGATCGCGAAACTTCCATGCAAAAAATCCTAGCGCGACCTGCGCAGCCACGAAAACAGCGCCCATCAAGATGTACGTGGTGGTGAAATGATGGTCTATGCCCGCGGCAGCTGTGGAGGCGCCTGTAGGCAGCCACCAAGTCTTGGCGACGAAGAAATACGTGCTGATGACGGTGATCAGCCAGATGACGATCAGAAGAACGAGGCCCATGGTTCGAGACCTCCCGAGTTCCGCACTCGGCCCTCCCCACTATCGCAATGCGTGGAATCCCTGGGATTACGTCAGTGGAGAATGAAACGGCGCGAGTCTACCATAGCTTTTCGCGAGTGCAAGGGCGTTCTTGCGGCGTTCAAGAGTCCGGTTGAGACGGCGCTTTAGAAAACGCCGAACAGCTTCCTGCGAAAATCTCTGCAGAGACGCATTGACGTATTTTTCCATTTTGAGTAACATCCGTCCCGCTTCTGGGGGGTCCAGGGGAAATGTCAAGGACCTCGCGATGTTTTGCCGGAATATCTCTCAAACTCGGCGGGCCCGACGCGCTCGTAGGCGTCGAGCGGGTTCTATTTTCACACCTCGCTGACTCTTACTTCACGCTCGCCGCACGCCGTCTGTCAAGGAAGATTTTTGGAATTGCTTCCTGGTGCGGAACGCTCTTGTCGGCGGGCGAGTTGATGTTTCATGCCACCGGTAAATCGGCATCGGCCCATAATCAAGGGAGAAAGTGACGGCGCTTGCATCGCCGCCAGGTAACTAGAGAATCCGTGTTCAGGAGGTATGCATGGCGGGCCCGGAGACCACGTCGGATAAACCGAAACCGGATGCAGCCACGTCTGCTGCGGTCGCCACGGATGCAACGAGCTATGTAGGCTCGCCTGCGGTAGGTACTTCTAAGGCCGCACCCGCTGCGGGTGTCGCAGCCATCGGGCCGGACGACAGCAAGGTAAACGAGCGTCGCCGCCGTCTTGTATGGTGCGCGGTGGTGGGCTTCCTGGGTGCCTGGTTTGTCGCCTTCCTCAGATTTTTCCTTCCGCGTACGCTCTTTGAACCTCCCACCGTTTTCAAGATCGGCTATCCGTCCGACTACGCGCTCGGCGTCGACACCAAGTGGCAGCAGAAATATCGTATCTGGGTAGATCGCACGCCCGACCGGGTGTTTGTGATCTATGCGCGTTGCACACATCTGGGTTGCACGCCTGACTGGAAATCCAGCGAGAACAAATTCAAGTGTCCGTGCCACGGGAGCGGCTACGACAGCGAAGGCGTGAACTTCGAAGGGCCGGCCCCGCGGCCGATGGACCGCGCGCACGTGGAACTCGCTCCCGACGGACAGATCATCGTCGATACTTCGCGGCTGTTTCAGTGGCCCAAGGGACAGCCGACGCACTTTAACGATCCCGGATCGTTCTTGCAGGCGTAAGCAGGAGCACATCGTATGCCTGAAGAGAAAAACGCGAACAGCAAGAATGGCAAGTCACTCGGGCTAATCGAGCGCGTCACGACGGGTGTGAAGGAAGATATCGACTCGCTCAAGATCGATCTGCCCGCCAAAGCTAAAGAGCAAGTAGAGGGTCTCAAGAATCCCACGAAGACGCAGGTTTATACTTCAATCTTTCGCCACAAGCACGACGAGACGCCGCGTAATCGCGCGCTGGGCGTGCTCTCCAACGTTTTTTTGCATTTACATCCCGCGAAGATCAACCGCGACGCGGTGCGCTACTCCTACACCTGGGGCATGGGTGGAATCACGTTCTATCTGTTCCTGGTGCTTACCTTCACGGGCGTGCTGTTAATGTTTTACTACCATCCGACAAAAGTGCAGGCGTTCCGCGACGTGCTGTACCTCGAGCACGACGTGCCGTTCGGCAGGCTGCTGCGCAACATGCACCGTTGGGCGGCGCATTTGATGGTAATCGCCGTCGAACTGCACATGTTCCGCGTGTTTCTTACGGGCTCATACAAAAAGCCGCGGGAGTTTAATTGGAACGTCGGCGTGATTCTGTTGGTGCTGACGTTGTTGCTGTCGTTCACCGGTTATTTGCTGCCGGACGATCAACTGGGTTTCTGGGCGGTCACCGTTGGCACAAATATGGCGCGCGCTACGCCACTGTTGGGGCACGAAGGGCCGTTCGGCGCGCAATTGGGCATGACTCCGTATAACGATGTGCGGTTTGGATTGTTGGGCGGCTCGATTGTGGATGCCAACGCGCTGCTGCGCTCGTACATCTGGCACTGCATCGGCATTCCCATCATCGCCTTGATCTTCATGATGGTGCACTTCTGGCGCGTGCGGAAGGATGGCGGCATCTCTGGCCCGGCTGCGGTGGTCCTCGAATCTGAAATTAAGGAACTGAGGAAATAGCCATGGACTGGAACCAGCTGTGGGAAATCGTCTCCGCTCCAGACAACGTCCCGATCATCGCACTGATTCCTCTGCTCGCGTTCTATATGTATCTCGCGTGGCGCCAAGCGCATGCGAACGATCTGCTGATCGCGGAACTCGAAACCAATCCTGCCATGGCCAAGACGCATCACCGCAAAGCGTGGCCTTTTCAGCCTGGCTGGCAGAAGGAAATTCACGTCTGGCCGTTCCTGCTACGGGTGGAGTTTCTCGCGGCAATCATCGTCACGATTATTTTGATGATCTGGTCGATCACCCTGAACGCGCCCCTGGAAGAGCCGGCGAATCCGAATCTGACGATGAATCCGGCGAAGGCGCCCTGGTATTTCCTCGGCCTGCAAGAAATGCTGGTGTACTTCGATCCGTGGATCGCAGGGGTGGTGATGCCGACGCTCATTATCGTCGGCCTGATGGTAATTCCGTACATCGATACAAACCCGTTGGGCGCGGGCTATTACACGTGGAAGCAGCGCAAGTTTGCGATTGGCGTTTTTCTTTTCGGATTCATCGTCTTGTGGGTATCGATGATTACCATCGGCACGTTCATTCGCGGGCCGGGCTGGCAATGGTTCTGGCCCGGACAGACTTGGGACCACAATCGCTTGATCTATGAAGTAAACCGGGACTTGCCGGATATTTTTGGCATTACGTCGAATTGGGGCAAAGGCATCTTCGGAGCCGCGGTGGTCGGAGGATTCTTCGCCATCGGTGGACTTCTGGTCCACGCTTTTTACAGGCGCTTCGATCCGAAAAATTACCAGCGAAAAAGTTTGCTGCAATACTCGCTGATGATGGTCTTCCTAATCACCATGCTCGCACTCCCTATCAAGATGATGTTGCGGCTGATGTTCCATATTAAATATGTGTGGATTACGCCGTGGTTCAACGTTTAGGAGGAACTGGTGCCCGACAAGCCCATCTCCGACAACGATCCGGTCGTCAGCAAATCGCTAGCGCCGCACTACGTGGTGGCCATCCTGGTCTTGATGGCTACATTGTTTTGGGCTTTGTGGGATGAGGATTTCGGCCAGCGACCCTGGAAAGCGTTCCAGCATGAATGGAAGGATCGTTATACGGCGTTTCTGAGGAGCGCTCGCACCCAGTCAAGTGGTGCGCAGAAGGACGTCCAGAGCAGCGCCGACTATCAAGCTCTCAAACAAGCCTTCGATCACACGAACCAAACAGCCACACCGCGAGCGAGAGAGATCAATGAAAAACTTCGCGATGTGAGCGCTAGGATTTTGGCCATACAAAATGTTTTCACTGACCGTCGCGCCTACGTCAACGCTTCGACCTATGACATTGAAACCAACACTAGCCCGTCCTCGAAACAGAAGAAGCAAAAAGACCTGGAAGCATATGAACAGGAAGTAGCCACCGTCGAATTCCCCGACGGCAGTAAACAGAAATACACGTACCCGCAGCTCGAAGAGGCCTACAACGAACTGCGCGACGAGCGCACCAAGCTCAGCGTCGAACTCGGCGACGTGATCAAACCCGTCAATGAGCAGAAAACGAAGCTAGATGCTTATGTTTCCGAGCACATGGTGAACCTGACGCCATCGCAGCTCGCGGGCCTGGAAGATAAAACCGAGGCGTGGACGCCGAAAATCCTGCAGATCAATGTTCCTGAGGCTAATATCGTGGACCGCTGCGAGTCTTGCCACATGGGAATTCGCGAGCCGGTCAAATTGACCGCGGCGGCGATGTCACTGAAGGGCAAGAAGCCCGACGATTACGCGCGCGCGTTCACGAGTCATCCCGAGCCTGAGCTGTTGAAAACACACGATCCGGAAAAATTCGGCTGCTCACCGTGCCATCAGGGCAACGGACGTGCGACGACCGCGGTCGAAAAGGCCCACGGCACGTATGAGCACTGGCTCTGGCCGCTGTTCCCCAGGGGAAATGCGGAAGCCGGCTGCCAGACGTGTCATGCCGCGGACATGCTTGTGATGACCAACGATGTCGGATGGATTATTAGCGAAGGCAAAGATTTGTACCGCCAGCGCGGCTGTGTCGGATGCCATCGCTACGAGGGCTACGACAAAGAACCCGAAGACTTACTGTCCATCGCGCAGCAGATCAAACAACTCGAACAGGAGAAAAAGGACAACCTGAAGCAAGCTTCCTACCTGATGAAGCAGGCAGACGCGGCTGAGACCAATGAGGAAGCTAATCATCTGAATGATCGAGCCGTCGCGCTGAAGGTTTCCAACAGCAAACTGGACTTACGCATCGTCCAGCTCGATCGCACGACCAAGAGCTTGCTGCAAGACGTGAAGAAGGTCGGGCCAAATCTCAAAGATGTCCGCCTGAAGCTGAATAAGAACTGGATTCCCGTTTGGCTGAAGAAGCCCAGTGACTTCCGCGCCACCACCAAAATGCCGAACTTCCGCTTGAACGACGAGCAAGTCAGGGCCATCTCGGCATATATCTGGCAATCGGCGCTGACCGATCCCTTGCCCAAGCACCCGCCAGGCAATGCGGCGCACGGGAAGGAACTTTTCGAGACGCGGGGCTGCCTCGCGTGCCATTCCATCCTTGAAGGCGACCAGATGCAAGGAGGAACCTTCGCCGCGAACCTCACTCGCGTAGGCGAAAAAGACAACTACGACTATTTGGTGCGCTGGGTGCATAACGCGCGCGAGCGCACCCGTCCGTACTGCCCGTATGAAAAGAAGGACATCGGCCCGGAAGACTATGCGAAGAAGGGTTTGCCTTACGTGTTCGACCTCGAACACACTCGCTGTCCGAACGATGGCCACGAGCTGCAAGTGCAGAATATGACAGTGATGCCGAGCCTGCGGTTGTCTCCGCAGGATGCCCAGGACGTCGCGAGCTATCTGATCACACTGAAGAAGCAGGAACCGTCTGACTACGGCGATGCGTCGTTCGTGGACGACCCCGACTTAAAGGAAGAAGGTAAGAAGTGGGTGCGCCATTTCGGCTGCGCGGGCTGCCACGAAATCTCCGGTTTGGAGGACGAAGGGCGCATCGGGACCGAGCTGACCTTTGAGGGCAGCAAACCAATCGAGCGCCTCGATTTCGCGCTGCTCACCGAAGTCGCGCAACGCGGCGGCAACGAGCCCATCGCCGATCCCGACGATCTGGCGCGCTTGCCTGAGGGCCCGGCCAAGAGTCCGTGGTACGACCACAAGGGTTTTTTCGAACACAAGCTCGCCGAGCCTAATATCTGGGACAAGGGCAAGATCAAGCCCGAAACCGAAAAACTGCGCATGCCTAACCTGCATTTGACGAAGGAGCAGGTCCGGGCACTCACGACCTTCCTGATGGGTGCCCAGGAAAGTCCCCTGCCGGGCACCTATCAATACCGCCCACTGGACTACCGCCGCGATATTCAAGAGGGCTGGTGGGTCGTTCGCAAGTACAACTGCATGGGCTGTCATCAGCTGATTCCAGGCCAGAAGACTTCGCTAATGACCATGGCGCGTTACCAAGGAGCAGACGGGCAAGAGCAACTTCCTCCCAAACTTCTAACGGAAGGCGCGCGAGTCGAGCCGCAATGGCTGCTGCGTTTCCTTACGAATCCGGCATTGAGCGACTCGGATACCAATCGCAACGGCGTACGTCCCTACTTACAAGTGCACATGCCGACGTTCTCTCTTTCCGAAAATGAGTTGGGCAAGCTCGTGCGCTTTTTCCAGGCGCTCTCTCGCCAGCCGTTCCCCTACATCCCGGACCAAGTGCCGGTTCTTACTGCGAAAGAAACAGACATGGCGCGGAGTCTTTTCAGCAGTCCCGCTGCACCGTGCTTGAAGTGCCATGCTACGGGTGATCCTACTCACGATCGCACCGCCACCGCGCCGAACTTCCTGCAGGCCAAGGGACGCTTGAAGCCAGACTGGGTCGAGCGCTGGATCATAGACCCTCAAGCCATTAGCCCCGGCACGTCGATGCCGAGCGGCCTCTTCAAGCGCGAGAACGATCGCTGGGTCTTTGCGGGTCCCACGCCTCCCTCGTTTCAGGGTTACGATAGGGACCAGACGAAACTTCTGGTGGACTACATCTTCGAGCTGACTCCGGAAGAGCAGCGCCGCGTGGGCGCGTCGATCGGACGCCCCAAACCGGCCAGTGGAGGCGCGCCTGCCGCCGCGGGTGCGGAGGGTCGTGACGCGGGACACGGTCGCGACTAGAGCTGGGTTTTTGCGGATTTGAGGACCGAAGCCGAGTTTGAAATTTTAACGGAGGTCATCGCAACATGAAAACGAAGACACGAATTGCCATTTTGTGCGCGCCGGCGCTGTTCGCGCTCGCCCCGCTCGCCGGGTGCGGCGGCAACAAAGAAGCCAGCCCCGAGCAGCCCTCGGCGAGCACGCCTGCGGCGACCCCGGCCGCTATGCCGATTGATCCCGCCACGGCGGCCACCGTCGTCGGCACGGTTAAGTTCGATGGCCCGGCACCAAAGGCCGCCAAGATCGATATGAGCCAGGATCCTAATTGTGCAGGTGCGAATACCGCCGAAAACGTCGTGGTCAGCGACGGCCACCTTCAAAACGTCTTTGTTTATGTGAAAGAAGGGCTCGGCACGCGCACCTTCGATGTTCCCAAGGATGAGGTCGCCTTGAATCAGAGCGGTTGCCGATATCATCCGCACGTACTCGGATTGATGGCGGGCCAAACGATCAAAATCGTCAACGGCGATCCGACGACGCACAACATTCACCCGACTCCGAAAGACAATCGCGAGTGGAACGAATCGCAAGCCCCGCAGGCCGCGCCTCTCGAGAAGACTTTTGCGCGCGAGGAAATAATGCTGCCGGTAAAGTGCAATCAGCACCCATGGATGCGCATGTTTGTGAACGTGATGAAGAACCCGTTCTACGCGGTCACGGGTCCCGACGGCAAGTTCGAGCTCAAGGGCCTGCCTCCAGGTGACTACACCATCGCGTTCGTGCACGAAAAATTGCCCGAACAAGATATCAAGGTTACGCTGGCCGCCAAGGACAGCAAGACGGTCGACGTCACGTTCAAGCCCGGAGCGTGAAACTCACGCCATCGAGGGGTGTAGCTTTAGAGTGTGGCCCTGCTGACGCGATTGCCGATGTGGGCTGAACGCCGGCCCAGAACAAGGAAACTTCAGGAGGTATTTTGCCGCTCTTGATGTTGCTGATTTCTATCTTGCTCGGCATCATCCCTCTCGCGGGAATCGCGTGGATTCTCGTGGCTGGATCGATCACCACTGTCGACGGCTTGTTCATGAGCCTGATTTTGCTCACGCTGTCAGGTATCTTCCTGCTGAACGTTTTCTGGGAACTCCGCGATCGCGGATTCCTCGCGTTCCTCCAAAAGAACAAGCCCACTCCCGCAAAGGAACCCCCGGCCTCCAAGCCTGGCTAGCATGGCCACTCCACCTCCCCGTTCGGAGCCTTCTGGTCGCGCCGAAATCGCTGTTGAAAGTTCCGCACCGTCTCCGGCACGCCCCCGCCATCGGATGTCCACGCGCAATCGTCTGCTCTTCTTCCTCACTGCGTGGCTGATCGTGCTGATGCCGTTCTTGTTTTGGTGGAGCACTTGGTTCGGACGGCAGCTCTCGGATAAGCAGATCGGCGAATATTTGAACGACAGCAAGCATCCGCGCCACATCCAGCACGCGCTTGTGCAAGTGGGCGAACGCATGAGTCGGCATGACGTGATCGCTGCCACGTGGTATCCGGAATTGACCCGCCTCGCCACTTATCCCGTTGAGGAAGTTCGCAACACCGATGCTTGGGTCATGGGACAAGACACTTCCGCCGTGGGCTTCCATGGAGCGCTTCTAAAGCTGTTGCAGGACCCTTCGCCGATGGTGCGAGGCAACGCCGCGCTGTCTCTGGTGCGCTTCGGAGACGCCAGCGGCCGCCGACAGATCGTAGCACTGCTTGAGCCCGCCAAAATTACCGCGCCCACGGCGGGCCGTATCATCGACGCTGACAAAGTGGGAACCTCGATTCATCAAGGCGGGCTAGTCGCAAAGCTTAAAAGCAGTCAGGACACCACAGAACTGCGCTCACCGATCAGCGGACGCATTCGCTCGCTTTCCGCCGCGACCGGGACCAGCGTCGCAGCAGGGGCCGAAGTGGCTGCTGTCGACCCTGGCGCCGAGCAGGTGTGGGAAGCGCTGCGTGCACTTTACCTTGTCGGCCAGTTGGATGATCTGCCCGCGATCCGTGCCTATGACCGAGATCTGCCTAAGATTCCTGATCGCCTCCGCGAGCAGGCCGTTTTGACGGAGAAGGCCATTCAGCAGCGGGCGATCACTCGGCCTTAGTTTGGCTTCCGGGTTCCACCCCTGCCCCATGCAGTGGCGCAGCGTGAGAGCAGCGCTGCTTCTCACTTCTCAATAGGCCATCGCCCCAACCGCGTTCTCTACTTCTGCGATATCCAGCATCACGATGGCGTCCCATGGGCAGCCATCCAGGAAGCATCCGTCGGGGCCCTTGCTCAGACATTTCTTGCACCCGATACAAAGAATAGGGTCTATCTGAATGCGTCCGAACGGCGGGTGATCCTCGTCCGGCACCCAGAACATGCAATCTTCAACCGGGCAGTATTCCACGCACGCTGGCGATCCAGCGCAGCCGGTGCAGCATTCGGTGATGACCGCAAGTTCTTTCGGCTTCTTTTTTCGGGGTGTGATGATGCCCTTGGAGCGAGGCTCTTGCTTCAACTCGGCAGGAACCATCCCGCCGGCTTTCCCAACTTCACGCCCTGAGGTCATGGTGCGCGATTATATTTCGCATCTCGTCGTTTTGGAACACTTCTAACTCCAGCGGGTCCGTCGTAACCCCCGTGACCTTTATTCTTAGTTCGTCAGCTCGCCTTCATCATACGTGCGCGTGCGGAAATCGCTTCCCAATTTTCGCGAGGTAGTAGTCCTCTTTAGACGGCGAGTGCATAAATTCATCGTAAACGTTCGTGGGTACGTTAAAAAACTGGTACACACTGCCGTTCGAGAACATTAGCTCCAGAGTCCCTAGAACGTCCGAATCTTGATGGTAACCAACCTGTGTTATGCCTGGTGAAGAAGTGGGGATCCGCTTCATTGTTTAGAGCCCCCTTTCTTTAGCGAAGCGATCAGAGCAGACGGCGCCGGGGGTCGCCGCCGTCGACAGTCTGAATCGCCGCCCTGTAATCGTGGCTCACGGCTCGCTATAGCACAAAGTCAAGCGTCAGTCAACCCGGTTCAGGGCATCTGTCGCCGCAAAGTGAGAATGTCCGGTTTGTGCAAAGTAGAAATGTCCGCTTTCATGGATGGCCGAGGGTCCCATGGAGACGGAGCGAATCGCTTTGA
>Ga0210399_10000066_pt1 | contig 74145 bp, 80 predicted proteins | sample IncBWC14MmetaG_FD_150865 | JGI IMG/M metagenome (GOLD analysis project Ga0210399, IMG submission 150865) | Forest soil microbial communities from Barre Woods Harvard Forest LTER site, Petersham, Massachusetts, United States - Inc-BW-C-14-M | ecosystem: Environmental > Terrestrial > Soil >...
ATGCCCAAGTACACGCTGGAATCCAAGTCGTTCCCCGCGTTACCGAATTTCCATCAGGGAACTGGGACCTTCTCAAACTCCGCGCACGTGGTGGACCCGTCTTCGGTCAATCAAGATGTGAAGTCACCGCTGAAGTTCAAATTCGCCTCGTACAAAGTCACGGTCATGTCCATAGAGATCGCGACGAGCGAAGCGCCGAATTGGTTTGGCGTGAGCTTCCGGGAGGGCATCAATGCGTTCGATACCATCAACATCTTTTGTCATCCTCACCCTGGCAACGCTGGCATGAAGGACTCGGATTATGCCGCGCGCACTGGAGAGTGGCCGAAGCTGTTCCGTTACGCGCAGATCTTCGGCCGGCAGATGGATATCGCCAAAGCCAATCACATCACCATTATTCCGTTCTTCAACAACGCAACGTACGGTAGTACGGGTATCTTCGGGCCAAACTGGAAAGACATGGTCGAGCAGATTCTGGCGCTCGCGCGAGCCGGAGGCAAGGCTGCTCAGGCGGCGGATCCACGGGCCCGCTCGGCCGACACTCCAATCGAATCAGCTATATTCTTCTCAGCGAAGCGCAAGAAGGGCGGATCCGCGGCACCGGTTGACATGTCCGGGCGCCTGCAGAACGTCGTTCTTTCAGACTTCAGCCATGGGCGAACATTGATGTATACGGTCCGTGGGCAATTACACGGATTAGACCGTTTCTTGCGCGAGGTTTGGGACTTTGACGGAGTGCATGCCGCCGTACCCGTCGCGCCGCGAGCCATTGTCTATGACCAGGGCAGTGGCACTGCAGCTAGTCCCACTACTTTTCACGTCCCGCCCGAGCGATGGCAGGAGTACCACAAGGCGATCCTCCAGAAGCATCAACTCCATGGCGATCTTCCCGCCATGCTCGCGTGCCATGCAGCCACCATTAGCCGCGTCGGCTAACAACATCGGATTCAATCGACGGATCTGCAAAGGTCGAACATTTCTTAGTCAGGCAGAATTCGAAAGCTAATTTTCGATCCATCGCCGCCTTACTCATTGACACAACAGCGCAACGTTCATCTCCGGGCAAACGCAATTGAGAGGGCCTTTCAGCAGACTACGAAGGCGGCACAGTTCGCACTTCCAGGCGCCTAGAATAGGCTGGGAAAAATCCAGGGAAGGCACAGAATTGAGCGCAAAGGAAAGGACCGGTTTGCGGGATCGAGGCTAAGATCTTGGTGCGAAAGGGGGGACTCGAACCCCCACGGTTTTACCCGCCAGATCCTAAGTCTGGTGCGTCTGCCAATTCCGCCACTTTCGCACGTTTAGATTCTATACATTACGTGATTCTTCTGCTTGCTGCTGGTTAGCTGTAGCGGAAACTGTAGCGGGTGCAGCTAGGATTCGCTGAGTTCGCGCCCCTCGCACGCGTTCCATGATCTCTAGCAAATCCTCTTGATCGGGGTGGACGTAGCGCATGGTGGTCTCAATTCGGCTGTGGCCTGCGAGCCTCTGCAAGGCTCGCACGTTCTGGGTATGGCGGCCCGCTTCTGTGAGAAAGGTATGGCGCAGAGCATGGAGTCCGGCATCAGGATGAAAGCTGCACATTTCCTTGATGCCGCGATGCTGATCCGCTAGGGTATTCGCGGATAGGGGCTGAGAGTGGTTGTGCAGACCTGTAAAAACGTAATCGCACTTGGACTCTGCCAACAACCCGCTAAGCACAGCAGCCATGTCCTCGGTAATCGGAATATCCCGCCTCCGGGCAGTTCGCTTGAGTCCGCGCCTAATGGCAATTGTTCCCCAGAAACCACGTTCATCAGGCGAATCCTTAAGGTGGACACAGTCGCGTTTCAGCGAAAGGAGTTCACCACGGCAGATGCCGCCGTCGTGGGCAAGAATGGATGCAGAACGCAGCGGCTCGCGGGCAGCTTTTAACCACGCCCGGTATTGCTCTGTTGTGTAAACAAACTCACATTCCCGTTCTGCGCCTTCTTCTTTGCCGTACAACTCAATGACAGGCAGCTTGTCCATCAACTTTAACTTCCGCTGCGCATGGCGCAAGGCTTTTTTCAGCGTGCTTAGATAACGGTTGCAGGTCGTCCTTGATACATCATTTAGCACAGCCTGCTTGAATTGTTCGATGAGCGGCTCATCAATTCTGTCTAGTGTTGCGCGGGCGAGCGGCTTGAAATCGAGAAGCTTTTCGAAGCAGGTCTCATAGAATTTCTGCGTCTGCTTGTTATCCTTGGTTGCGCGCACCCACTCAACGAAAATAGCTTTGAAGATTTCAAGCGTCGGCACTGGCTTCTTTTCTCGAATGCCAACCTCACCCTTCGCGAGGGCGGTGCGATGAGCAGCTTCTATTTGTCGAGCCACACGGGGATTTCCCTGCTTCGTAGACTCTTGGACATGTTGTCCGCTGAAAATAAAGTGATACCAGTAAACTTTGCCTCGTTTGAAAATCGACATTACCTCACCTCACGTCAAAAAGAATGTCCAACCGCTTGCGAACATCTGCAAATTTCTGGCCGACTGCAATGACCTGACCGCTTTGATGGGGCCATTTCTGCAAAACCCTCGTAAATCCCTCTTCCGTTAGTGCTTCCACGCTTTGTACGGGCATTGTAGAAATGGATTTTGACGGACGCCTGGAGGTACGAAAAATGAGCAGATAGGCGCTCTTGTTTTCCAGGAGCTTCACGGCGGCCTTATTTGCGTCCGCCTTCTTGGTTCCGGCAACGTCCTTTAGAATTCGAGCGATCGGATCGCCGCGCAAGCCACTTTCAAAAAGTTCCCAGACGAGGGCAATGCCGTACACGTCCTCCACGCTGAACAGTCGCCGCTGGCTCCGCACCTTGCCCGGACTGGCCGACGAGCGAAGGCCATACGACTTGCGCTGAAGGAAATTCTGCAGATAAACGGGTGCAATTCCGACAAGGCGTTCGCTGACGTCGGCGGCGTCAATTGTTGGCGCGATTGTTCTTGACATCATATGATGTCAGTCTATAAGATTCGATTAAAGTAGTCAAGATGCGGGTCAAGTCGCACCCCCATCGTCTGATAAAACGCGATTGCGCCGCCGAGACGAGCATCATCTCGGCGCTGGAAGGCATCGAATTAGGTTACCAGCAGCTCCTCCGCCGCTCGCTGCTGACGGCGGGGAAGTTTAGACGGCGAGTGTAGGGTGCAGAAAAGTGATGAGGCAGGGTTAGTGTGCCTATCGTATATATACGGAAGCGTTCTCATATATACGTAGGCAGCTCTCGCCTACGAGCAATCAGGTGGGGGAAACTTGATTTGATGGAGGCTTTTATAGAGAACACGCGATAACTAGGCTTCGCGTATAACGCGGGCATTTCATCACCGAGTTTTAGGGCAAGGGGATCGTCCCCTTGCCCTGTTGCTTTTTATGGCCGATTTCAACTTACGCGTAAAGCGGGAGAAGAGGAGACGAGGATATGAGAGCGTTGAAAAGTATCGAGGAAGCCGCTGGGCTTCTAGGAATCTCAAAGTGGACAGTAAGGAGCTACGTCAGGACTGGGAAGCTCAAGCCAGTTCGGCTGGGAAGACGGGTTCTCATGGAGGAAACGGAACTGGAGCGATTCGTCGCTGAGAATAGGAAGGTCGCCGAGGCGGAGTGCCAGGATATGTGTGACGGGCACGAGAAGGTGGCAAATGCGCACTAAAGGCACCATTCTCGACGCTGCAGGAGTACCTCTCAACGGTCGTTACAACACTTTGTCGGAATCGAGAGCGGAAACCTGGTCCGCCAGCGACCTGATTCGCCTGGCCAACGAACATCCACCTGAAGCAGTGATTAAAGGTCTAGTCAATAAGGGCGACATCCTTCTTTTGCACGGGAGTGAGGAAAGCTTCAAATCTGTTTTCATTCTGCAGCTGGCAGAAAGCGTGGCTCTCGGAACTTCTCTGCTCATGCATTGGAATGTTCCTCGAAGCTGGCGGGTTGGTGTGATTGAAACTGAGATTCACGAGGTCATGCTCGGCGAGAGGCTACAAAAAATGTTTCCGAAGGGAAACGCTCCCAAGAACATGTGTTTCATGAGGGAATCTGCCCTCCGTGATTGGCGACGCCTGGGGCTGCCACAGAAATTTGAGTCCATCCAAAACTGGATCGAAGAGGAGGAAATCGAGGTGTTGCTGATCGACACGGCCAACGATTTTTTCCGAGGTCAGGACAATCCGTCGGCAGAAACGGATGTGGGAACCTTCTTTGACGAGCTGCGTAACCTGAGAGTCGGAGCGCGAGGAATCGTTCGGCACGACCGCAAGAAGAAGCCTGACTTTGATGGCCAGATCAACTCGAACGAGAGAATCAGGGGGTCCGCCGAGTGGAAAGAAGACCCAGAAGCTATTATCTCGCTGGAAAGAACGGATCGCCGGACAAATCAGGTTGACTTCGAGGTCGGAAAGCTACGCTATGGCAGCAAGCCGCAACCGTTCTCCTTGTGGTTTGACGCCAGCACTTTTCGATTGACTCCGCTCCCGCCAGTCGTTGCGGTGCTCTACGAAAAGGAGAGTACTCGGGCAAAGATCATCGGGGACTGTCAACGACGCTTCGACTTGGGTGAGCGAACAGTGGATCAGATGATCGGAGAGCAGAAGGGATTTCTGGCAGAAACTCAAAGAGGTCATGAAAAAGTCTTTGGGATCGATATAGACAGGGCGCAGGGAGCCCATTGGTTTTCATTCGCGTTTCGCTAGGGGTAGGGTTAGAGATATGCAAGGTTGCATAAGTTTGACCCTGTGTAGTGCGAGTCTATGGTCACCCACAGAACTCTCGGCTCAAGGCTTTTTTTTCAGCAACTTGCGGGGATTGCGAGACGACTGTGCACGCGGGGGCAAAGGCTAACATGAACAAACCAAAGGGATTCAAGGTATGGCAGCCGGAGTTCCCAGGTCGCCGGGGGATTCAAGGATGTTTAACGGTGTCATGGCAGAGAGTTGGCCGGGACCGGTTCTTCGTATGCCGGATTTTGGCGTTAGACTGGTAGGCTGAGTTTGGCTAACGAACAATGGCTGATGCCGCTCCAGAGCCCTCGTACCCTCCTGTTCCGCCTGGCGTGTCCACCTTGTTGGGGCGCAACAAGACTTGCATGATCTCGCAGCTTCGCACTCTGCGGGGCGAACCCGGATCATTCTCTTTCAGAGGGAATACTTCCTCGAAGCCGAAAGTTTGAATGATCTGCCTGACTGCAATCAGGTAGCTGAGAAAGCACAAAGGATTCTACGCATAATCTGTGGCCTCGCAAAGGTTCGGAGATTTTCAGCTTCGCCCATCAAGGCGGCCTCCATTCTGTGGACAGATGGCGACGGCAATTGGGTGGGTCGACTACAGATTCCATCTGTGCAATACCGGGTCGTGCCCGGCACCAGGTATCTGGAGGGAGCCAATATTTCGGATCAAATTCTCGCACTAGCAGAGACGGATGAAGTGGTCCGAACGAATCTGATTGATTTTCTTGGAGAATGGAATTTTTCTCGGCTTAGAAGAATTACCGACTCGATTTTAATAGGCGTGGGTGGAGACAAAAAAGGGGGGCTGCCGAGGTGTTGCGCCGTGGCTGGGCAACCCTGCCGGAGTGTCAGCGCTTTGACCAGGGCGCGAATTTCGGCAGCCGAAAATTTTTTCGGCGCACATTCGCGGCTTGAAGGTGCCCCAGGTCAGAATCCTACAAGCCTCGTGATGGCCAGCGAGTTTGTGCGGAAGCTTGCCCGGTGGATCGACTCTAAAATCGTGACAGCCAATAATTCGTCGAGCTAAACTCAGATCCTCGGGTTCCACTCACGGAAGCATTCTTCTCCCCGCAAGGAAAGGGTTCGTCTCCACAGAGGGGGATACCCCTAGCTTCGATTCCGGTCGTGTTCACACTTTTTGCAACACCATCTCATCACAACTGCTGTCACCGTCCACTGAGGCTTCGCAAACACTCTTGCAGATCCAACTGACTGAACGAATCCGTTGCAAGTTCTAGTACCTTCATAAAGGTTCCTGCATATGCAGCAGTATCTGTTTTATCTGCCCCCATCAGTTCGCAAACATTCCCCGCGAACTTGGAAAAAAGGGCATCCTGGACAAGTGGGTTGGCGCGGTTGAGTAGCTGCTTGCATTCTCCGTATTCGATCTCAGCCCTGCCGAGGTTTTCTATGAACTCACTCTCCATTCCGTCTTTCAGGTTCTGCGGCCAATCTCCAAAAATCGATTCGATTGTCGGTCGTATTATCAGCGGGTAGAGTTGATCCTGTATTTTGCACCGCCTCTCATGACCGAATTCTCGGTACGCAAACCTGCTGGTCAAGTGCATGAAGAAGTAGAGAAATTCACAAACAACCGCGAACCAGCGTTTTGTGCAATCCTTTTCGTCCTTAGCATGAATGTCAGATTTCAAAGCCTCGGCATCCTTCAAAGAAGCTAGGACAATACGGCGGGACAGCTCACCGACTCCCGCCAGGTTGCCAACAGCACTTTGCATTACGGTCGAAATGGTATTATTCAGGCACTCCCTACAAATCAATCTACCGTCAGCAAGGACCGTCATTCGGCGCTTGCTCACCACGCGCAAGCAGGAGTTGCAGGCGATTCGTTCCTCACTGAGCCTCCGGATCAAAACGACAGCAATCACCACACCGACAAGCACAACAAGAAGAGTGCTCATCTTAGGAGTTCTCCCAGTCCCTTCATCGTGTCAGCAGCGGGTTGACCTGGTTGTTTGACATATTCTCCTCGCCGAAGAACGGGGTTAGCACAAAAATCCCGACAAGGGGTGCCACTGAAACTGTCTGCTCACGGATTGTTTGGCACATTTGGAGACTGTGGCTCCTGTGCAGGGCCATCCTTCGTCCCGAATAGATAACCGCCGATCCCGCCAAGGATTCCCATTGCCGCTGTCAAGGCTCCGCCATCGCGTAAGGCCAGCAGGGATGCAAAGATCGCGATTAACACGATTCCAACTGCCCGGAGATTGTTTGGTCCGAAACCTTTTTGCATCTTGCAAAAAACACCCGCCAGCGCCAGCACTCCAATTCCAGCAATGATCCACACTAGGCGACATTCCATTCGACCACCTCACGTCACGACCAAAGTCGTTGGAGGGTACGAACAGTACTATGAGTAACGTTGTTTATCAAGCTGAAATCATCGATTCAAGAGGACATGAAGCGAACGATACAGGTGAACGTGAAGATGTCAGAGGAGGATTTCGCCTTGCTTAAGAAGGCTGCCGACAAGCATTGGCCGGATGCCGTTATGACGAATTCGGGGATCGTCCTTGCTATGGCCAGAATTGCAGCGAGGGAAATTTTGGGTCAACGCAAGAAATAGCTCTGCCCCTATTGGAGGTCCTCTCCAAAGGATTCGGGATCAGCGTGTCGGAATTGATGAAGGGAGTTTAGGACTGTCCTGCGGTCAGGAACCCGCGAATCGTCTGTCGTCCTCCGCGAAAATTCGGTTGCTGCCCATTGTTTTTTGCGGTCGCGTGGTCTAACATCCGGCATCCAGGAGTCTACTGATGACAACTATAGACAACATTTCGCTGATGAAGCGTTGGTATCGTGAAGTCTGGCGGGAAAGCAAGAACGAGACTATTTACGAATTGCTCGCCCCCGACGCGGTATTAACAGGGCAGACTGGTCCTCAGGAAGAAATCCACGGCCCTGAGGAATTCGCCGCCTTCGCCGCCCGGATTCGTAATGCGTTCCCGGACACCGATATCGTTGTCGAAGATGCTTTCGGAATTGACGATAAAGTCGTCGCGCGATGGTCAGCCACGATGACGCATAGTGGCGATGGCTTGGGCGTGCCTGCTACAGGCAAGCAGGTCAGGATCACCGGTATGTCAATTGCTCGGATCGTCAATGGAAAGATCGTCGAAGGGTGGGACAACTGGGATCGGCTCGCGATGCTTGAACAAATCGGAGCGTATAGTCCACCTGAAGCTGTGATCCTGGCAAAGAGCGCATAGTCCATTTAGTGACAGATTGGCAGGCTCAGTGCCGGAATGGTACTGTTGAACCGATTCGGAATCGGCTAGTCGGAACTGATCAGCGGATTTTAGTGCAGCTTGCAGCACAAAATCATGCCCTGCGAAGCGGGGCAAGCGGAATGGGTCCATCCTAAATTTGGACTTGATGGCGAAGGGGCTGAAGGTCTCGCTGTCTCAGTTTGTTTCTCGCGGTTGTATGAATCGTTAAGCTACCAGTCCAAGCCCGCGACAGGCGGGAGGGTCCAAGCGTATAGTTCAAACATGCTGGGCGAGCGAAGCTTCGTCATCTTCAGGTACGTAGACGCAGTTCCGTTCGTAGCTGGCTGTACGAAGTGCCCGTGCAAATTCTTCGCTCCCACCATCTACAAGCGTGACGCTCTAGGCGCTGAGCATTACCTCCAGAACAAGTTCAATGAGCACCGGTGCGCGGAAGAAGTAAAGGGCCCAGGTGGTGCGGTGGTCGGAACGAAGAGACTTGCCACCATGCGCGACTGGCGGCACGTGCGGTGATGCCACCGCGCCCCTTGTTGTCTCTCGGTGCCCAGCGTATAGCGTGTTATGCCACAACTTAGGGCAGTACCGTGCGGGCGGGGGAAGCGGCCTTTCACGACCCATGGAACGTCTTCGACCCAACGATCTTCCTGTGGGCTGCGCTGCCCAGGAACATGGCCACCATCTGCACTGGGACGATGTACTGCTTGGTGTCTCCGTCAGCAGAGATTGTAATGCCGATTTTAGCCGGGCCAGAGTGGTCAGCGTGGTTGCGGTCGGACCGTGGCGTATTCCAGAGTTGCGAGACGCAATCATAGTTGATCGGTATTTCAAACTTACCGCCCTGTCCCGACACGTCATCGCTTGATATGGTCGCTTCGCCGGTCGTCATGTAGTCCACGCGCGAAACTTCGACCGAGCGATTAGCGACTACTTTTAGAACCTGCGATGGTGGTGTCCCTTCTGCGCTGATCGCCACTCTTAGCTTCTCCTCTACCGGCGCAACACGGACGGGAGTATCCTTCGTGGCGTTCGCAATGGCATCGGCCAAGGTCTTCACGGCGCTAACGTTGCGCAAGTAAGACTCAGGCTTCTGAGGGCGCAGCTCCAGATGGTTACCGATGTCCCCGAGCAGTTGATAAAGTTGCGCCTCACTGTTCGCCGAGAGCGCGTTGATTAGGCTCAACGGGCCTCTGAGTTTGCCAGCCTCAATGCCAGCGGTCAGGGGAGCAATGAACAAGTTTGCGCCCCATCGTGCGCCCAGTTCAAACATCACATAGTGAGAAGACAGGCTATTCGGGGTTACGAGCCCGATGACAACAGCGGCTGCATTCACTTCCTCGCGGAGCTTTGCTTCTGTGTTTACGCCCACAGGCAATCTGTAGCCATCGACGCTGGTGCACCTAATCTGGTCGGCAAGCAGCCCTATGCCTGACTTGAGCAGATCTATCAGTGCGGCTGCAAGCTCAACGTCTTTGCTGCTGTGAGAGATCAGTACCAATGGACCGGCGTGGGCGTCCGGCCTGTTTCGTGATTCCATCGCGGTCTCCTTCTCAAACATATTCTCAACAGACTGAGCAGGACTCTCGACGTATATGCTCTGACGCCGCACATGCTCGTCCCACGCCTCCTCGACACTCTTGACGGTTACGAAGTTGTCGTTGAACCCAAAAGAAGTGATCTTCGTAGGGCCACCCACAGCAGAGCCGTAGGTTGACAGGACATTGGCGAACTCTGTAACCAGGAACAGGCCCAGGTTGATAGTCTCCAACGAGGGAGGCGAGTCATACATTTTCTGCGCATGTTGCTCCAAGTCTGCGGGCGTGAAGGTGTCCTTATCCAGACTAACGTCGAACAGGTTCTGGAGGACATGCAAGACCACCGTCACGGCATTCTTCGCCTTGCTCAATGCCTCGCTATCTCCGCAGTAATGGAATGCCAGAACTCGGGGCAGGTACGCATCTCGATTCCCGATCTGGGCGAGGACAACTGTGCGGACTAAGTGCTCCAGTGCCGTAGGCTCCTTGAAACGGCGAAGCAGGATCTTATGTGGCGTGGCCTTGTCCTCTCCGAGGAAAGTTTGCACCACCGTATTGGTTATTTCGCGCTCGGTGTCGCTCAAGGGCATGGTTGAAGGATACGCCGGTCAAGCTGGCGAATACAAGGCGAAGATGGTAGCCTGTTCCGCATGGACGAGAGCCGAAAGCGCGTCATCGGCATCATGGCCGCGATCATGGCCAGCCTGCACATGCGAACCGCCGACGATCTCTTCGGTGGGCCGGAAGGAAGCCCGAGGACTGACAAGCTGATTGCGGCCAGCGTGCAGTGGGCGCGGCTCATAATGGAGAAGGTGGATAGCGTGTGCAGCCGAGATTAGGTAGCGCGCGATTTCAGTTTGATGGTTGCCAGATGTACTTGCCTTCCCGGTCGATGTAGCCGCGCTTGTATGTCGGCAGCGTGTCCTTGTCCGCTTGGGTTTTCACGGCGACTGCTGCCACGCCATCTTCAAAATTGACCGCCCAATCGTATTGAGGGTTTATGACGAACTTTCCCACCTTGTCAATGTAGCCGTACCTCCCGCCTACGATGATCCATGCAAGGCCCTCGTGAAATTCACCCACGGAGTCGAATTGAGGAGGGATGACGGCCTTGCCCGACTTGTCAATGTAGCCCCACTTTGCTTCGGCTCCTTCTTTCTTTGGATAACTGTAGTAGCATCCCTTACCACTGCAAACAGCAGCCAGCCCTTCATGGAAGGGTTCCGCCTCTTCAAACGTTGGGTTGATAACGAGCCGCCCGCTCTCGTCCACGTAGCCATATTTGAAGGTTTGTTCGACCGGTTCTCGGTCAAAAGCCTTTGTTACGCGATATCCCATCTGATGGTCACCGTCACATTCACCGATGCAGACGAGAGCGAGGCCCTCAGTGAAGTCGAACGCTTGATCCCATTGCGGACTAATGACCAACTTTCCCGACCGCTCCGCGAACCCAGTCTTGCCGTCCACGGTGACCCTTAGGCGAATATTATGAGAAGAAGTAGTGTCATGAGAGGCAGGAGAGTCCTGTGACCGCTGACGGCAACTGCACAGGACGACGGTTAGAATGACGGCCAGACAGAATCGAAGTGGCATGACGATCCTCGAGGACATGGCATCTTGCCACGCTTCGTTACGACTTTCAACAGCCTTGCTACGCGATTAAGGGAGGTGGCAAGACCCGCGCCCAGAGCCAGCTTCAGGTGGTCGTGTCTTCCGTGCCATCCTGCTATCATCCAGCGGGGGTCCCAATGAAGCACATGAACGTCGTAGTCCAGCAGTTGAAAAAGGAACGTGAACGAGCACAGCAACAAGTCCAGCACATAGATGCAGCACTCGCGGCGCTGGGCAAGAGCGCATCGCACACCTTGTCCGCAGCCGCGCGCAGAAAGATAAGCCTGGCGCAGAAAGCGCGCTGGGCAAAGGCAAAGGGTCACGCGCCGAAGCCGAAGAGAACGATGTCGGTGGCAGCTCGAAGGAAGATCGCGGCGGCTCAGCGCAGACGGTGGGCGAAGGTGAGGAGGGCGGCGTAACGATGTCGCCGACTCTACGGCTTCGAGACGGTGTAGGTTGACCCATTGAATGGAAGGCAACCTAAAATCTCAACGTCGTCCTTCCCCTTGGCGTCGCGATGCTCACACCCGCGAGCGTCGTTCACGTAGATGGGGTTGAACGATTTCGGCAGTGGCCATGAGCAAGTTCGGCCTGCGAACCTTGAATTTCCCGACCCTTCGAAACAGGTGAGCGTCAGTCTCTGTGCCGAGCCATCAGGTTGGTCGATATGAAACAACGCCCGGCACATTCTCGACTCTCCAGTGTCGTCCAACGCTGAGCAGCCACCAGCATCGTAGATGGCTTGTGGAGCCGCTTCTAGATTTACGACCGGATGGTTCGGCTCATTGTCCAGCGATTTGACCTCAGACGGGCTATGCGTGTCAGTTACCTCGGCTTTCCGAGGGGATGCAGGCACTTCAACAGCGGCGATAATAGGCTCGTCGTGGGCAGAGGCGCGGGCGTTCACCGCAGCCCTAATAGCGTTGTCGCCGAGCCAGCCCCAGACCGCGACGGATAGAGCAACGACTCCGATGACGGTGACCGTGAGTGCCAGCCGAAGTCGCATTCGCCTGTCGGCCTCAAGAGCGGCTGACAACGCCGCGCGGTGACTGTTGTCTTCGTTGGACATTCGGACGACCCTCTATGCCTCAGCGCGTCATCTTCGACTACTGAAATTGAACCTGACGAAGTGTTCGGCCCGTGCGGCGTCTGATTGTTAGCCATCCGCCCGCCGACTGTCTGTAGCCCAATGGTGCCGGTGAAGCCGACGTGGGCATGGTGCTCCGACTGCGGATCGATGGCCGTGGGCGTGGTCACAAACCAAGTTGCGATCTTCAACGAAAGCTACAGGGTTCGCTGTATGGTCCAAGAACATTTCATCGGGATATGCTCCCAGCAATGCCCCAGGCGGTCATGGGTTAGCGTCGTCCTCCCAAGCTCGGCATTTCGACCCTTTCGACCGCCTTTCATTTTCCTCACCCTCGGGGAACCTCTCGCGTGCATTCTCGTCGCCTAGAAGACCGCATCCGCGAACTGTGCATCCAAGCTGTCTCCTGTGGCGATGACGACCTCCCAGAGGTTATGGCGCAACTCCGATCCGCTCTGCGCCGACACGTCGAGGGTGTGCGGAGGCTTGCAGTTGAACAAGCCCAAGAAAGAGGGGAGCGCAGATCCCGCGCAACTGAATAAAAGCCCGCGTCGTATGGACACGCTACTCCCGCTATGGATCGATGGCAGTGCGCCTGGTCACGCTCACCGCAAATCGGAGTCAACAGAGATGCCCCAAGTCTTCAGCAGCCACTCGGGGATGTAGCACTTATTCCGATTGTCTTGGCACCAGCGGCGTAGTTCGCCAGATTCAACGTAGGTTGGCGCGGTAAGTCCCAACTCATCGGCGCGCCTCTCGAACGCAGGCGCTACGGCGGGTGGAATGGCGGGTGCTTGCCCGCTCGACCAACAACCCAAATTTCGATGTCTGCCATTCATTGCAGTCCTCACTTGCCTATCGAACAGATGCAGGCATTCTCAACAAGTGGACGCGGTGTGTCTCTGGCCCGATGGTTGAACCGCCCTCGCACGTTGGTGCCGGTGAGGCCGTGGCTGTGGCTGTGATGCAGCTTGGATAAGAAAGCCCGCGTCGCACGAACCCATCCCAGACGACGCGGGCCCTTGAACACCTTGGGGGAGGCGCTTCAAGTTGAAAGCCTACGCTCGTTATCCTCGTGAGTCCAGGTTGTAAAACTGGCAGCTTTTTGTGGCATGGCAGCATCTAACGAAAAATTGGCGGCAGGACCGTCTAAAGGTGAGCGGCTATGTACAGACAACTCAGCGAAGCGGAAACACAACTCATGTTCGGCATCCACGATGAGTGGCATGTGCGGGACCTTCGGGTCAGGCAACTGCTATTCGGGCGGACCTTCGTGTCTTGGACCTTTAGAGATGACGGCCCGGTGTGGGACGGCAGGCAGAGACATGCCGCAATCCCGCTCGCTTTCGTGCTGCCCGCACGCACAGATTGGCCGCGCTTCAAGGCGAATCTGTACTACCACCTGGAGAAGGTCAAGGCGTGCGGCTGAAAAGTGGTTGAGGGGAAGGACCTATGCCTTGCAAAGAATACGAGAACTTGAAGTACTTCCACGATATGGAGATGAGTACGTGGGCACAGTACACCTACCCTCAGAATGCCCACCTTCGCGGTGGTGTTGGTGACAGACAAGCCAAGCAACTCGCTAAAGAGGCAAGAGAAAGCGCGAAAGAGAAAGCGAGGGCGATGCACGGGCACCGCGAATCGTGTGACGCCTGCAAACACGAATTGAGCTAATCAAAAATTTTCTCATCCACAATACCCCGCCATTGACGCCGCGCCGATAATCTCTGACAATCAGCCGCATGAAAGAGCTTGGGCTTCTGGAGCTTTTGCGTTACGCGCTCTCCGGGGGTATCGGAATATCCGTACTGTTACTGACCTATCCGGCAGCGGCTTGCTCGATTAGGGAAATGGACGCCACCAAGGAAACCACGCTCGTCCTAGGTTCGGTTTTGTTGCTTGGAGCACTGATTTACAACGTGCATCGGGCCTTGGTGTACCCGGTCCTTTTGTGGGCCATCGGTTCCCGTGTTACTGATTGGGATACCCTTGAGGCTGATCGGTGGAGATGGCAGCATCCAGAGGAAAAGCGGAAGAGATGGGATGAGTGGGGGGCACAAACGCACTCCCTCTACTGCGCTACCTGGTCAATCATTGGCGCTCTGATCGTGGGCCGTTGTTTTTGGCAGCCACGAAATTGCCGAACACCCCTATTTTTCTTGGTCTTTTCCTCAGTCACTCTGGCCGCTGCCGTTACTAGCAATTGCCGACTGATGCACTCAATTGTCGTGGAAAAGAAACATTGTCCCGACCCGCGAGAGCCGAAAACGCCGCCCACAGCGTAGAGCTGCCGCTTCTTAGCCCACACAGCAGTGACCAGATTGTCTAGCCGGTCCTAGCGTTCCCGCTCACCGCGCGGCACTGAAGTGCTTCTGGTTTATACTGCACCCTACGCCGTCATCGGCGATAATACATCTGTGCAAAATCTCCGGGACATGACTTACCGTCGTGGCCGTGACTCGCGTGGGCCTCAATTGCCCACATCCAGTGCAGCTCTTCGCCAGATAGAAGTTCGCTTGGTTGTGCGGCCTTAGCAAGGTCGCGCCGAGTATAAAGATTATCCAGTTCGTGACAGCACATGGAAAAATACTCCTGCCGCATTGGATGCGCCAGAGTGGGGCGTGGTTCCGTGCCGAGGCCTGCCAACCGCACTCCAATTCTAACCGGGTAGATGAGACCCATTAAATCGAGGCCACTCCCGAGCGATAAGCTTAAACTCGGAGCGAACAAACTTTGGCGAGAGTCTCCCACGCCGGGAGGTGCGAACTCCGTTTTGCGGGCGAGGAATCATCGACCGACCCTAACTCGTGATGTATACGCCAAACAAGTGCAGCCCGCGCTGGCACACGTCGCGAAATCAAGAGTGCGTTCATCACTTGGGGTCAGCGAGCCGTATTCTTCGGATATCCAGTCGGGGAAACGTGTCCCGCATCCGAGGCACTGGGAGGCACTGGCGGAACTGGTGGGAGTTTCGGTAACGAATCGCCTGACACTCGGCGGAGAGGGAGGGATTCGAATCCGCCTACAAACGTAAATTCAACAACATGCAGGTCCACGGATGGCACAGAAGTAGATGAAAAGCTCTGATAGACCACCAAACGGATCGCAAAACGGATTGCATCAGATCGGTTGGTCAAGGTGGGTTAGCCAAGAAATCCGACCTTTTGGGATCGGGCGAGTCTACCAGTCCTTGTACTTGGTTCCGTCAAGCCCCGTACCCTCTGACTTGGTGTAGACATCAAATACGCTCTGCCCTCCCCATGAGTCGGAATCGGGATCGTCCTGCATCGACCGCAACCCCCACTCCTTGCTCCTCGTCATGGGGTCGATGGGAACAGAACGCAGGAAGCGAAGCTTCTTACCACCTTGCGCTTCGACGCCTTTTACCAACGTTTCCAGATCTGGTGGATATCCACCACTGTCAGCCTTGATTTGAAACGCACCCCGTTCACCCGCCTGCTTATAGTTGTCGATTGCGTCGCGCATCTCCCACAATGCCCGCCGTAGCTCCTTCTCCTTCTCGCGCTGTATGGTCAGGCGCGCCAGCGGGAGAGCCATAAGAGTCAGGATCGACAGGATGGTCGCCGCGATGATTAACTCCAGAAGGGTAAAGCCCCTTCCGGATTTGGCGCTCCGCCCCCGACGGTAGATTGTTACTCCTATCACTTTCGGCGACGCCTCTACTTAATGAGTTTCAAATTTCCAAAGCGGCGACCGGAGTACACCCCTCTCGCCGCTTCGCGGCGCCCTCGAATTCTGATGGCGCAGGACGGGGCGCTGTAACCAGTCTCGCGGCACTACGGCCCTCCTTCCTTCCGCGTCGGCAGCAGGTAACTGCCCGCGCACAGAAAGGTGGGTCAGCACTTTGCGGGATTCTGACGAACTTGGTAGAGGGAGCGAGGATAAGTTAACTTGAGCGATCCCGGTTGGCGTGATTGCGAAAAGAAGGCTGTCCGTGTTGTCTACAGCCAATGCATCGTAGACGTTTGCTACCTGTACCGGCAGGGCAACTCGATACTTCAGTAGGCCCGTCGTACCGTCGATAACGTCAATACCGTTCGTCAGCGGTTGGAACAGCACACTCGCGTTCGAGTTCAGCTTTTGCCCATATACTGCCACAGGAAGCCAAACGTCACGATCCACATAGCCAACCTGCGTAAGGGCATTGAGATTCGCATCGGTCAAAAAGTTCGCAGTGGCCAATGCAGTTCCGTCTCCCGAGATCGCCATTTCCACGGAACCCTCGTCGATGGTGACCTGAAGACCCTGGGTGAGCGAGTCGTTGCTTGTGTCGAGAATCCATGCGTGGCCGTTCTCATTTACGTACACATGGCTGCCATCTGGACTCAATAGAACGCGAATGAATGCGTCGTCCCCATTCTGTCCCACGTCTTCTATGAGAATGAAGTCAGTGATGGAACCGTTGGCCGTGTTGAGTTTGTGAAACGCCGTGTTGCCGTACCCTTGTGTATTGAACGTTGCGTAGTACACCATGCCAGAATTTGTGACCGCTAGCCCACCGGGTTCGTAGTCCGAGAGTTGCTCCGACACGTTAAACGACCGAACCGTCTGTGGAGAGCCAGGGTTAAGAACATAGATTCTGGAGTCCCCAGCATCGGAGATGGCAAGCGTGTTGCCATCCGGAGAGAGAGCGACTCCATAGAGACGAGATGAAATATCCGTGTAGGGTATGGTGATCGGGCTCAGCCATTGCGCACCGGCAGGTGAGAACACGTCGATCCGCGACTGATCGGTGAAGTAAAGAAGACCCCGGTTGGGATCGTACGTTCCCTGCATCAAAGACGCACCTGTCAGCGGATAAGATTGCACCGCCGGAACATACTGAAAAGCGGCGGTAGCGGTTGCCGAACCGTTCACAGTTGTGATTTTTATGTCCACCGACTGACCAGCGGTGCCAGGCGGCACCGTAAACAATACGGCTTCCATCGGAAATGGATAGGGAAATGTTGTGGACGCATTCGTTTGCAGTTGCGTTACCGTCGCGGACTGTCCTCCCACTGTCACCTGTACGTCGCTCGACTGTTGCCCAAATCCGTATCCGAAAACCGCTCCCTCCGCCCCGCCTTCGGCGCTTGCGGCATTGGGTGACACTTCTACACTCGTTGGACCGTAGCTGTAGTCTTCCGGCATGATGCGAATACTGCTATCCGGCAAAACTACGGTGAAGTCCGCTGCGCCGTAACCTGACGCTGGTGGCGTGCCTCCAGAAAACGATGTGGCTGACAATGAGACACTCGATGCCTGAGCGTTGCCGATATAGACTGTGCCGGTCGTGATGTTTGGCGGCGGTTGCGGCGTCAGGATTTCGGTTTGTAGTGGGGTCCCTCCGCTTGTCGGACCAGTGGCAGGAGCGAGAAAGCCGATGTTGAACTGAGTACCCTCATTCCCCGGATTGATCTGCGATCCATCGACAAATGCAACGCCGTGCCCTATCGGCCCAAAGATGAGTCCGGTCCCGTCAATGGACGAAGCAACAATTGCCTGCTGCAAATCGACTAGATCGAAACTGGACACCCATCCCTTTTGTGTAAACGTGGTGGTATCCCACGCCAACACATTTGCCTCTAAGTCCACCGTATAGAGTGTGGAACCGTCCTGGCTGAGGACAGCGCTATACCCCGGCACGTTCGGGAAGCTTCCGAGTTCAGCCAAACTGCTGGCATCGAGTACCTCGACGTTACCGCTGAGCCCGACCACAATAATCCGCGTTCCGTCCGGCGTTGGCAGAATCTCCTCGATTTGCCCACAAGTTACGTTCGCCGAAAGCACAGAAGTCGTTGACGGGTCGTACAGTTCCAGATATTGCGCAGTCGCCCCTCCGATAAGCACCTTGCTCCGGTCAGCCGTCACCGCCATCTGGCCGATGTTCGTCCCAAAATTTGGGAGTTCAGCGTTCAGGATCGTGAGCGCATTAGACGCTGGATTCCAAATGGCAAAGTTTAGAGTGCCATCAAAGTAGAAGCCTCCACTGATTGCTCCGAGCAGCGCCAACTGCCCGTTAGCCAGCATGAAAACCTGCGATGCAGTGTATCCTTGCGGGCCAATGGTTGAAGAAGGAAATCTCTGCAGCACCTGCATTGCTCCCGGATCGACGAAGTACACATCGCCGAAGGTAGTGGCCACATACAGTGTGCTGCCGTCCGGTGCCACGTCCAAGCCCCAGGGTTGCGGCACAATGATGGAGCCAATCTGAGATTCTTGCGTGACGTCGAATACATCGATGCGGTTGAGTGTGGTGTTGCTGATGAAGAAGCGGTTGTGGACGCTATTGTAAGCGGTGATGTGGGGAGGGAAAAACTGGAGCGCATTCGGGTTGTACTGAATGTCAGTGCGCAGATAGCGGGCGTGGATCGGTGGATGCGGGCCGGTTTCTGTTTGCGCGGTCGAACCTCCCGACCCGCCTGGACCCGTTCCGCTTGCTCCGCCGCAGCTGACAAGAAAGGACAGTATCAGGGCGACGGTCAACGTCTTGACCCACCGACGACGCAACCTGGCTTCATACCAGTGAACCCAAAGGTGGGCCAACCTTTTATGGGCAGGTGACATTAAGGTCATGGAACATTCGAGCCGGCGCGTTGACGAGCAAAATCGCTGCGAAAGCCCGCCCTAAATGCACGAGTCAAACGCTTATCTTCGCGAACCGCAAGCAAAAAATTAGGAAGATCGATCTGAGGGACGCCTTGACTCACATGTTGTGCCTCAGCAGCATCCAACAGACATTGCTCTAAGTCCTCTGTGTAGGAGCAACGGCTGCCCTCGTTGGTTTCCAGTTCAGAGCGAATGTGGACGAGTAGAGTGTACTGATACAACACGACGGGATCGAGAAGGTCACATTCACTTCTCAGGGCCTCTATGCAATCCCACGCATCAGTCCAGAAACTCAGGAATCGGAACGGATCGGCAATATAGCAAGCAGCGAAGAATTCCGGCACGCCAACTTCGTCTTGGTCTCGGTCGCGAGCCAATGCAGAGGCTAGTAGCGCCGCAAGCGAAAGATGGCGTGAAAGGACCCAACGCGTTTTCTTAGGCTCAATCACTGCTATCGGAACACTTTGTAACCTTAATGTCTCCAACCCCAGAGCCCCGTATTCGCTTTTCGTTTCCCACAACATAGACCGGACAAGTGTTTTTCATCCATCCACAGTCCCTTCGTAGCGCGGGGAGTGGGAAGACCGCCTCAGCTGCTCCATCGGTTCCGCAATAGCAACTATAGGAGCAATAACTTAAGAAAGCGATCTTGCTGGGCGGGCCGCCGGGACCATTGCAGGTACATGTGTTTTGGACCTGAGGTGGCTGGCCACCCTCTTGCGCAAGTGTGTCAGTGACCGGAGGAAGCACAAAGACAGGCAAAACACATGGTCTTGAGACCGGTACGGGCTCCGTAAGTCCTGATCCGGGAGGGGTACTGCCGCCGCAGCCGAGATTCGGCAGCAATCCTATGAGGCCATCCAAACTCGAAAGTGGAGAGGTGTTGAGCCCGGTTGGCAATCCAGTGGTTTCGTTCCCCGGCCAGACGCCGCCCGCGTTTGTAAATCCGCCACCGCCGCCGGGATTGCCACCTCCACCGCCACCACCACCACCTCCTCCACCCCCGCCGGGATCGCAGGTCGGGTCAGATGGATCGCACGGACATCCAAAGACGGGATCGCAACCCCCACCCCCGCAGAAGGGGTCTTCAGGATCACATATCGGCGCTATTATGAGGTTACCGAGCGCGTCTCGGTTGTTGAGGGGCCGGTTGCCTACGTAGGCATAGCGATTCCAGCTCTGTGGATCAGATGGGCTCACAGCCGCCAATCCCATGGGATCAGGTGAAAGCCAGCGACCCTGCACAGGGCTGTGCTCGCGGTACAGGAAGTCGTACAATCCGCCCGCACCGCCAGAACCACTGGATTCCGTGTCCTGGTTTTGGCCAGTGAAGGAAAGGTCTTGCGTACCGGAACCGGCGTAGTTCTCGCCGTAAGGTGCATAGGCGACATCATAATAAGCGGTCCGGCTCGTAGTCGTAGACAGCCGCGAGCTGCCCAGCCAATCTGGGTGTCGGTAATACTGCAGTCCTGAGGAGTTGTACACGGCTTGCGCCCCGCCCGGCAGTGGAACGAAAGCTTTGACCAGCGACGATCCGTTCATGAAAGCCAGCTTTGCGCCTGAGGGACTATAGACAATTTCCGTTGTACTAGTCGGACTTGTCATGCAGGCGGAACCCGTGTCTTTCTCAACGGCACGTCCTAAGGCGTCGTAGGTCAAGCATATACCAGTGGAAGTCCCCGAATCGACCCCTGTCAGCTGGCCGTCTGTGTCCCACGAGTAAACGTGGTTACTGTCGGCTGTCAGGTCTCCCGTTTTAGCGTTAGGGTCGGTCGTGCTTGTGTACGAGAAAGGCGTGGAGGTGATCCGGTTCGTGTTGTTTGTGTAATCATAGTTTACGTTGAAGGACGTACCGGTCGCCCCGTTCGGCACCGTCTTTGTGATGTTTCCAAACGGGTCATAGCTAAAGGTCTGGCTCCAGGTGCTAGAACCGCAGTTTGCGCTAGCCACCCGCCCGAGGTCATCCTGAGTGTAGGTACAAGTTTGAGTGTTGGCGGAATTCAACTGATCCGTAATCGCCAGTTGTTGTATCGTTCCATTCGGATTCCAAGTGATTGCTCCGGTATCGGTCTTGGGCGAACTTCCGACGCTGAACTGGTACTGGGACATTCGTCCGGTTGTGGGATAAAACTGGAACGAATCGCTGTCGGACGAACCGTAAGTCAAAGCTTTCACGTGGCTGGCGGCATCGTAGCTGATAGCAGTCAGTGGGTTCTGTCCGGTGCCCGCGGAAGCCGTCCCTAGTCTTCCTTCGCCATCGGTGGAATAAGTAACCGTGGGCAAGCCAGGAAGATTTTGGAGGGTGTTCATCACTCCGTTAGGCCAAGGATCGGAGGTCACATGGTAATAGTAGCTCGTGCCAGAGTGCGGCGTTAGCTCCCACACGTCGGTCGTCTGGCCAGTGGGCCAATAGCTAAAGAACAGATCTGTAATGTTGCTGGCGCACGTGCCGATACAAGTGTAGGCTCGCGCCAAACGAGTCTTGGCATTGGACATGTTGGTCCCACTGACCGTCGCTGCGTCATAGACGAAATGCTTGGCCGGCGTGCTGGTGGAAGAATATGTGATAAGCCCGACACGATGGAGTGAATCGTAGTTGCTGTAGCAGGTGGCATTGCTGGCTGCGTCCAGGCGCTTGACCATGTTTCCCGCCGAAGTGTACGTTCCGCAAGAAGCGTCGCTCGACAGTGAATCGTAAGTATAGCCAACAGCCGCGTTCTTCATCTCTGGATTCGTTTCCGAAGTCAGTCGCCCGAGGAAATCATAAACGTAGGCACGTGTCTGCTGCTGCCCGGAAGATGCCTGGGCGTTTTGCGTGACACCAGTCATATCCCCGAGAAGATCATAAGTGTAGGTCGTCCAATAGCCCGTTTGCTGGCCGTTCTGAGCACAGGTCCCACCGGGAAAGGCGGTCGTTCCAGAGGTGACCTCGCACACCGATTTCAATCGGCCGAGCGCATCGTATTCCAGCTGCTTTTTCTGCGTCGGTGAGGTCAGCGTCTGAAGCACATCGTTTTCGGTGTAATAGTAGGCAGTCGATCCTCCGCCACTGTCTGAGACGGCGGTCTGTCGATTGAGCGCATCGTAGGTGTACGAGGTTCCGTAATTGGACGATGGGCACGCCGTCCCGGAAGTAATGGCTGTGGTGCTGTACGGCAAGGTCGTCAGACTCACTCGGCCCGAGCTGTCATAACAGGTTGCCACTGTGTCGTAGTTTGAAGCGCTCGGTCCCTGCTTCGTCTGCCTGAAGACCGTGCGTCCAAAGTCATCAGTAGTTGTCAGAACGTCTACGATGGAGTTATTACTATTGAACTTCGCTGATTGGCTCTCTGTCTGGAACGGCTGATTGCTGGAGTTTAGGTAGTAGAAGTAGTTCGTGGTGGTACCGGCCTGGTCGGTTGTGCTATAGGGACGCCAGAAATAGTTCGTGTAGTTTGAGCCGCTATAAGCCGTGCTGCTGGTGTTGGTGTTCTCATCGGTGAGCGAGAGCATGACTCCGCCATTACAATCCCAGGTCATCGTTCGGGACAGGCTCAGTGGCTCGGTGATGGACGTTACGAACGAATTACCGCACGAGGCAGTTCCCGCTGCATAGTTGTACGTCGTGCTCGCACCATTCGTAGTGCTTGACGTACTGACATCGGTCGATGTGCTCAGAGTTCCCGTGTCGTAATAGGTGTATTTGCGATACAGATTCGTGGTTCCGTTGGCTTCGGCTACTACGCTGGTCAGAAGCCCACGTGAGCCAGTCACAGACGCGTGCTGTGGCGTGCCGCTGGTTTGCGTCGGCGTCGTCTCATCGTACCCGTAAGATGTGTTGGCCTTAATGCTATTGCTCGCGTCTTTGATCGTTACGCTGGATGGGCGGTCTACGATGCCATGTCCCAAAGTCGTATACGCCGTTATCGTTTTGCGGATCAGCGATCCGACCGCACCGACGCCGTAATCGTATTCGTCCACCTCGTGGATCAGCCCGTACTGGTCGTAAGTGCTGTCTGTCTCACTTTGGACGCCGCTCGAATTGGGCAGGTACGTGAACTTCGTAAAGCGAGCGACTTGGGCTGTGATGGCTGTGTTGTAACAGTTTGACGGGCTGTTGATACTTTGTCCGTTGTAGCAGGTGATGTCGGTTCGGAGCAGCGTTCCAGATGTGGTGCCTTGATATGCAAGCCGCTGGGTCTCATAGAAATTCGTCCCGTACGCCTCGAAATCGATCGATGTTTGATTACCGCTTGGGTCCGTGACAAGAGTAGTCCAGGGAGAACCCGACCCGGAGCGTGAATACTGCCATTGACCGCCCGGATTGAGCGTCCGTTCTAGCACTAGGGTGCTTCCATCTGTACAGTTGATGCCATCATGTGAGCCGGTATAGGTGTAGTTATAGGAGATCGTCCCTCCGGCTGGAAGTGTCACCTGCGAGATGCGTCCGGTCGTGTAACCACTGTTATTCGGAGTGCCCTCATACGCAAAGCTGTACTGTGATCCGTCCGGCAGAACAATACTGCTTACAAGCGACACATTGTCAGCACTGTACTCCGTGATTCCGCTACACCCAAAATTCGTCTTGATATTGTAGGCTGCGTAGTTCGCGGTGTATTGCTCATTGCCTGCAGGGGAAATGTACGTGAAGGTCGTGGGGCTAGGAGGCGTTCCCACCAGAGCCAAGACTTGCGTGCCAAGAGTATCCGTCCACGTACCGCCGGATTCGCTGATTATGTTCCCATTCGCGTCCTGGAGAGGCGACCCAGAGCCTCCCACCGGAGGGCCGCTGACGAACGGCGTGTCAATGGTCGTCCCGGATTTTGTAACGACATACCCCGAAATTGAATTGGCAGCGGCAGGGCCAACATAAAAAGTGTAACCGGACCCATCACTTGCCACCGATTCCTCGGCTTGCGTTGGCTGGGGTCCATTCGGCGGCGACGTGCACCCGGTCGTAGTGATGTAGTACGCGGTGGCCGACATTTGGTGACTGAAGCCGACAGCATCGTGATAAACAAATCCATAGTATTCGATCTGCGTATACGTTCCGTACGTGTAAGGCGGATTAATGGGGCATTGGCCACTCGTAGTCACTGTGGAGTAGCTTACGTATCCACCCATTCCGGCACCCGAGATATTCATCCAGCCGAATGTATTACTCGGCTGCCATTGAGTTGTCCCGTTACTTGTGACTGACGACCACACTTGCGCATCATAGGAGATGTCGTAGGCAAAGGGCATACCCCGTCCTGCCTTGTGCAGAACAGGAATCGTTAAATGAATATCCAAATTGCCCAGGTTCACAGAGTCGACAGGTCCACCTCCCCAACTCTGGAATGGAGCCGGTTGCGTTGTTTGCTGGGCGGAGACAAGCTGACTCGCCAAGGTCACAGTTACGGCCAGGAGAAACTGCCGGGCTGGGAGCTTCATGGATTTCTTCCTCACTTGAAACTGCTGCAAAGGTTCCCTAGTTGATGGAAAAAACCGAGGGACTAAGACCCTGGTTCAGAAGCACCGTTTGTATCGTGGCATCTAGCATTAGGGTGCCTTGCTGATACCTCTGGATGTGCATCGGAACGGCCACACCCTGAATTACTTGATAGTTCGAGAAATCGACCTCAACGGACAGACTCACACCCGCGTTTCCGTCGGGGTGCACGTTGAACGCAACAGCAGACGGAAGCAGGGAAACTGGATCGAGATAGAAATCTATTGTGCTGAGCTGTTGAAAGAGTGATATGCCTGCAGGCGGCGCTTGGAAAACCCGTACTTGCTGGGTATTCAGACCTCCGTGTTGCACTTGGCCCATGTATTTGAAGACAAAATTCGCGTTAGCCGTCTGAGCAAGCGAAGACAGTGCTGGAAAGAACCAAGCTGCGTCGGTCCAGCAGTTATGCAGTGCGTAAGGGGTAGCAGTCCCGCCGTTCACAACCCAGGCACCCCCCGGTATGCCATTGGTGCTATTGCGAACGTCGGTGCGCGTCACATCGTTCAAATTCAGATCAACGCGGCCATCGCTCGTTCCGCTGGCCCGAAACGTGGCCGTGCCTGTCTCACTGCTGGAACCCCAAGTCGAAGTCACGTTTGCGTTCAGCGTGACATCGCTGATGGCCACCCCTCCCGTGAGCGCCGCTATGGACGGTTGAACAAGAGAAACGGCAGCCGGGTCACTAGCAGGAGGATTTTGGGCAATCAAGGAAAAGGGAATGATGAGCAGCAAAATCAAGGCAAGGCGATGCATACGTTTCCTCCGCAATCAACGTGTAAGGAATCGCGTCGGCAGCCAGGACGACAAACCCTTGCAGGCCAAACACTGGCTGTCACGATCTTCGTCGTGTCAGGAACACCCGAAAGGAAGCTTTGACGGTACACAGAAGCCGCCACCCGAGTGTTGCCCTGGCGCAAATCTGAAAAGCGATGCTCTTATTAGCATCCGCTCGTGTGGGATTATGAAATTTGTAGATTGTGTTCCGAGAGCGGAACGTCGCCTGGACGGTCGGGTTTCCCGTTTGCAGGCGTATCGTTTTGATTCTCCAAATGTTTGGTAGGCGGCGGTTCTGGTCAAGACACGCCAATGTGTTCTCCGGATTGAATAGCGTTCACTTGTCGAATTTGTCCGGTTTTCGTAACAAGCGGCGACGCGGGGCCCCCTAATCCCCAGATTCCATCGCGCCGTGCGGGGTTGCTTAAATCAGACCGCTATGGAGAGCGCCACTAGGTTATTAGGTCGCACGATCAGTGCGACCCTTCAACTTCTATCCTCGATCCAGGCGGGCATAACGTCAGAAAAGCGCTTTTTTTCGAAGGATGTACTCTTAACGTACAAATTAAGACTTTCGTCGTATGAACTTCTCAAAGCCCTTCTGGAGGAGGGCAGGCTCACCTTCGGTGTCTAGCCAAAAGAATAAGGAAGAGTTAAAACCTGAAAAGGCTGTAGCTGCTGCTTTCACACCAAGCCCGGAACAACGGAACAACGCAGTCCGTTACGTACGTACGTAACGTTGGCGTCAGGCTTCGGAGATCACGTCCTCAACTCAAAATCCAACCATCTCCACTCCACGCCCTAGCGCGCCATCGACAACAAAAGGGACGCCGATCCCGCCCGCGATGAGTTGAGTTGATCTGGAGGCAGGTTTCATCTGAGTCCTAGTCCAACACGATTTCAGACAGGGGGGCTCTGGGACCATCTCTTTCCCTTCTCCCCTCAAAAAATTGTCTCTCGTTTCTTGTTCCTGTAAGCTCGACCTCTCCAACCGCAATGTGACCTTGGCCATCGAGGACGAGAAGAATAACGAATTCGAAAATCTAAGAGTTTCGTCTGGGTGGGTCCCATCATAAATTAGAGGCCACCCGGCTTACGATAGCTTAAACTCGGCGGGGAAAACATTCTCTCCGGGTATCCCTGCGACGATTCTCGCACAGCGAATCGTCCCTTCCCGTGTGCTGTCATGCCCTGCTTATCTGCGATTGTGGCAATTCTGGGGTGCGAACCCCGTTTTGTGGCGAGGAGAGAAAGCCTCTGGGCAAAAATAGGGTTGCGAACTGCGTCGCGGAAATCTACCTTGCATGGAAACGCAAACCACTAAACCACTCGGCCTGGGTTCAGCGAATATCGAGGAATGACTGGAAAGCGGGGTGTATTTTGAAGCGCCGCATGCGCTTTAGCTGTCTTGCCAGTTTCGCGCTAAGAATCTGCGTCTTTTTCAGCTCCTTTGGGTCTTCCGTGAATACGAATCTATTCTCATCAACCTCAAATCCCAAAAAGGTGAGCCTGACCAAATGATCAATCAGAATGTCTTTCATCTGGATAGGTAATTCAGCGCTCTCTATGCACTTAACAACTTCGTCCTCGCTAACAAGGTAATGCTTGCCCGCGAATTCATAGAGCAGCCTCTCCAATTGAGGCACTGTGATTCCATTTTCAACCAGAATGCTGTCAAACGCATAATGCGAATATTGCTTCTCCGCGCTAAGAAGATCGTCTTCCTCAACCCTCCTATGATTGCGATTGACCGCAGTTGACACCGCCTCCTTCACTAGATAAACGATGTCCCGAGGCCTCGGTAAGATAGTTTGAGTGAGATACTGCTTTATTGGCCTCCCCTTGACCGAGGGAACGAAATATGTGCTCCACATCATCGCCGGGTCATTATCAGCTTCATGTGCTGCTTGATACCGAGCTTCAATTATTCGCAGTAAAAGCTCGGGGTCTTCCCATTTGAGCCTTACGAACGACAATTTGTCAGGTTCAGTCGCGCGTTCAACAATGGATGCGAATATATCACTCCGAATAAAAACTGCGACACTGACCTCGACAGCTTGTCTCCTGCTGTCAGATCGCGCAAATTCTGCGGGGATGCTGATTCCTGTTGCTAGGAGGCCTAACAGGAGATCAGAAAGAAACAATATATCTGCCGTCTTCTTCCAAGGTTTATCAAGGTTGTCTAGGAGCACAGCAACCCGCGTCTTGCCTGCTAACACTTTCCCCAGCAGCACGCGAAGTTGCTGAAATATCCCGACATGCAAAGCTTCGGATACCGCAACCCGCGTTTGCTCCACGCCTTCTTTTTTCGAGTCCCGCAGCAGCCGTTTGGCTGCCCTCTCAAGCCTGACTGAGAAATCTCCCGACATCACTTCCTTTTGGCGGGACATGAATGCCAGAAATTCCTTTTCGTCGTCGGAACGAGGAGCAAACATTAACTGCTTTTCGAGATATTCAGCAGTCACGTTCGCGATTTCCGTGTACAAGAGAAATTTCCAGAGAGTTTCAATGACGTGGCCCTTGGCATCTATACTTTCGAACGTCTGAAACAGCCTTATTACTGACTCGATCTCGTACTCTGCTGGCTTTATGCTGCACACCAATGTCGATGGTTCTTTCTTGAGTTCCGCAGTCAACTGCAACAGGTTCGCCGTTTTCCCGGTTCCCTTTCGGCCTACGAATATCGTCTGTCGTCCCGAGAGGGCCTCCCGATAAGCGGCTGTTTCTACAAAATATTCATCGAGCTGGTCCTGCTCGTTTTCCGCCTGATAGTCTCCCAATTGAAGTTGGAATCCTTTAAGCTCAGTCGCACTTCGTACAACGTCCGAATACTGCTTTTGGGCGTCCTCTTTCTTGCGTTCAATTTCTTCGAAGGATGCCAACCAGACATCAACGATGGTCTCTGCTTGTGCTGCTGACTTATAGTTTTGCAGCATCAGCCGATAGTCCAGTGGGGCTAGATAGTCGGAATCGGCAAGCAACAGCACACCCTTGCCAAACCCAGCCGCTAATCCGCTGGCGAGAGCAGACCGTGCATTCTGAATTTTATGATTGTCTCTGCTTGTGCTTGTAAAATGGCAGATTGTTCCCTGCGCTCGAAAAATGTTCTGTGCATACCAAAGAAGAGACTTCAGTGACTCATTGGGATCGTCAATCGTTACCCTGAGGGGAGACTCACGAACCCGCTGGCTAATTTTGATAGATGGTTCAGTGTCGTACAGGCTCTTCAAATATAATATCCCGCGGGGTGCAAGGTCAGAACTGAGACTCGCTTTGATATGACGATCAAAAATTGTTGTAGTCAATTCCTCGTGCGGCTTGGCTTTGAAAAACTTGCTCACGATCTGGCTTGAGTTCGAATAGTCCGTGTATCCAACCGTTGTTAGCAAACCTAGATCATTGAAGTCCTCTCGTGCCCTCGTGATGGATTTATCAATGAGAATCCAGATGCGCTTGTTCTTGGCTATGGCGTAGCCCAATTCGAACAAGACGTTGGGATTAATCCCGGTAAGATCGGCGATAAAGAAATCCGCCTGCCTGATGTTGTCGCAAATCACATCAACAATGAGTTTTCCGTCCACTCGGGTGTCTTCCCAAGACACAATGTCAACAGAGCGAGTCTTGTTGATCTCCCGTATCGCGTTATGAAACACTTCCGGGATGGGGCCTGTAGATGGGTATGCGGCAAAACCTAGTGGAGCTGAATAGCTAGTTCCAAATGTTTCTTGATGACCTGCCATCTGGGCGACCTCCCATTCCGTTAGAACGAAGGCTCGGATTCGATAAAACGTATAAGTGTATACCAATCACGAGACCATGAATTGTCCACGAGAGAAAGACGGCGCCGTCGAGACGAATCCGCATTCGACTTGTCAAATTCTAAACTTGTTCGCCCTTTGGAGCGGATGGGACCTGTACAACTCCTCAAGATCGTTTGTCGCAACAGCGATCTCACTCATGTTGCCCATTTCAAATTTCTAGAAGTTTCTTCCTCGCGGGTCCCATCCCAAATTGGAAGGCCACCCCCCTTGACGATAGCCTAAACCTGGCCGGGAAAAAGTTGCAGATTGAGAGTGAGACAACAATCGAGAATAACTTGCTCCGCTCTGGCGATAATTCGCCGTACTCTTCGCGCCACTCAGACATCGCAAATCCCCTGCAAATCCGCCGCTAATCCACGTCTGATTGGCGGACGTTTCGCTAATCGCATTATTGCCTAGCACCGCTCTGCAAGGTTTGGTCGCAAACGAGCAAGTATGTTCACCGCGTTCTGTGTGCTAACCGCTGCTTAGCAGACGCTGGAGAACAAACCGTGAGCAAGAAACACTTCATCGCCCTAGCCGAATATCTGCGGGATACGCGAGGCTGCTGCGAAGCTTTCACTCCCGCTCAACTGGAACACCTCGCCAACTTCTGCCATGCCCAGAACTGTGAGTTCAAGCGGGAGAGATGGCTCGACTACATCGCGGGCAAGTGTGGGAAGAATGGAGGGGCACGCTAATGGCAAGTCTATTCGAGACACCAGCACTCCAACCGTCACTCGGCTTTCCCGAGCCTTTGACTGAGAAGTACCGACCACGGACGTTTGACGGTTTTGTCGGCCTTGAGAAAATTCGCAAGTGCATGGCGCGGTTAGCTGCACAGCCGTTTCAGAGTGCGTGGCTATTCATCGGGCCAAGCGGAACGGGGAAGACCACGATGGCCTTAGCGTTGGCGGAAGCCATTCCGGCAGAGCTACATCATGTCCCAAGTCAAGAGTGTAATCTGGAGAACATCGAACGAGTGCGGCGAACATGCCAGTATGTTCCGATGGCCGACAAGCGGATGCATCTGGTCGTTGTCGATGAGGCTGATCGAATGACGGATGCTGCTCAGGTCTCGCTCTTGAGCAAACTGGATTCGACCAACTTCCCACCGAACACGATCTTCGTATTCACGTCCAACGATTCTTCGCGCCTAGAGCCGAGGTTTCTATCGCGGCTGAGTGTCCTGGAGTTTTCCAGCTACGGTATCGCCAAGGAAGCTACAGAATTGTTAGGGCGAGTCTGGGATGCGGAAACAAACAATTCGGCTGAGCGGCCAAATTTCACCAGAATCGTCAAGGAAAGCAACAACAACGTTCGGGAAGCACTCAACCGCTTGCAGGTTGAGATCATGATGGCGTAGGGGCCAATCCCGCGTGGTAGGGTGCGACTTATGGCAAAGCATTGCCCGATTCATCCCGATACCCGGCTTGTCGTGGTCGAATATTGCCCTGTGTGTCGCGGACAACAGGGTGGGGCCAATGCCGCCAAGGGCATGACTGCGGCAGAGCGATCCAAACGCGCACAGAAGGCAGCGAGAGCACGATGGCCGAAGGCGAAGAAACACTAGCCGAACCCGCCAAAAAGGGGTGAGCAGATTGCAGTCTTGCAGGTGTTGTAAGTCGTTGAAAATTCGTCGCGCGAGCGTCGTCGATACGAGGTCGAAAGAAACGACCGATTATTGCGGGGTGATCCATGAGATGCGGAGTCTACATCAGGGTTTCAACAGGCAAACAGGAAACGGAGAACCAACTCAACCAGCTCAAAGAATTCGCTCGCTTGCAGGGCTGGGTTCTGGTTGCGGTGTATGCGGATCAGTTGACCGGCAAAAATTCAGATCGTGAACAATTCCAGCGGATGTTCCAAGATGCCAGCCAGCGGAAATTTGATGTTCTGCTTTTCTGGTCGCTAGATCGCTTATCGCGGGAAGGAGCACTCGAAACCTTGCAGCATTTGAACAGATTTACCAGCTATGGAATCCAGTGGAGATCGTTGACGGAGCAGTACCTCGATTCCACGGGGATTTTCCGAGAGGCAGTCATTAGCATTCTCGCCGTGGTTGCCAAGCAGGAGCGAGTAAGGCTATCCGAGAGAACGCTAGCTGGCCTAGAGCGAGCACGGAAACAGGGCAAGGTTCTGGGTAGAAGGCCCAACGCTGCCGTAGACGCCAGCAAGATTCGAGAACTGCGAGATCGCGGAATGAGCTGGGGCGCAATCAGTCGAGAGACGGGATTAGCCAGGGCCACATGTCAGAAAGCCTGCGAAACACTGGAGCCACCTTCCGAAATTTTGTAACGCGAAATGTGACGTAACCCTCTCAGGGACTGTAGCGGAAACTGTAGCGAGTACCTGTTTAGCTGGGCTTGGAAGGAGTGGCGACCGATTCACGGAAAGTACAGAAATGCCAGCACATAATACTCGCTGCAATCTGCTGCCAAAACGATCTGCGCGATCCTAAGTCTGGTGCGTCTGCCAATTCCGCCACTTTCGCAATGCCAGGAACAATTTTACTGCCTTTGACAACAGTGGGGAAGCCGCGACGCCACTCGCTAGTATCCTCGGAAACCTAGTGAGTTAATTCGGCGATCTGCACGTGGTAGGGATCGAGCAATCCTCCGGTGGCGTAATCCACGGCAGTCACTGAAAGTTGATAGCCGACTTCCGCCTGCAGCAGGCTTTGTTCGGCCGCGGCCAATTCGGTCTGAGCTTCGAGGACGAGAAAAATCTGTCCCGTTCCCAGTTCATACTTGCGTTGTTCCGCCGCCATGGTCTTTCGCGCCAGATCGACCGCTTCTTTACTGGCTGCCACGCTGATTTTTGCCTCTTCAAGCTGGTGGACAGCGTTGCTGACGTCGAATGTGATCTGCTCGCGAATTTGCCGGTCGGTGTACAGGTCGCGGCGGCGCGAGACCAGAGCGTTGCCGAGAGCGGCTTGCCCGCTCCGGTTTTTGATGGGCAGGTTCAAGGTCAGGGAGAATCCGTAGGAGGGATATCCAAAGCCGAAAAGCTGGTTTAGCGAATCGCCCAAGCCCCCGTAGGACACCAACTGCGGCGGAGTGACGTTGAGATTGTACTGGTTGCCTCCCAGTCCGTTCCCCGAATAGTTTCCGCTCAAGCGCAAGTCAGGCAGCAGATTGTTGTGGGCCAGCCGGATGCTGGTGTCGTCGTTGGCCAGCGATTGGCGCGCTGCTTCCAGTTCGGGGCGCTTGGTCATTGCCTGTTGCAGGGCCGTCGCCGCGTCGATGCTCCGCAGCTCTCCTGCGGGTTCGGGTGTTTCGGTTAAATCGAGATCAATCGCGCGAAAGAAAGGATCGATGTCGGCGCCCACGGTTTGACGGAAAGCATCCTCGGTCTGCTTGAGAGCGTACTCGCTTTGAATCACCGAGACGCGCCGGCCGGCCACCTGCGATTCTGAACGATAAATGTCCAGGGGCGGCAGCGCTCCCAACTCCAGCGCGCGTTTGTCGTGTTTGTAGGTCGCCTCGGCGGCGTCAAGCGACTTCCGCGCAACATCCAAATTTCCCCGCGCCTGCACTACATTCCAATACTGCGTGACGACGGACTGAATAATGCCGCTGACCTGCGCTTCGAAGGTGGCGCGGGATCCTTGCAGGTTTCGGCGCGCGATGACCAGGGGCGCTCGATTCGCGAACAGCCAGCGATTCCGCAATAGAGGCTGGGTGAACTGGAAGCTCAGAAAGGAAGAGATGGAAGGATTAAAGAAGTTGAAAGTGCTGTTGGACGAGAGTTTGGTCGAGTTGAAATTGACTTGTAGATTGGTTCCGGTCTCCAGCGTCTGGCCGTAGGTGAGCTGTGTGAACTGGTTCAAGGTGCTCAGAGTCCCCAGCAACGGCGCCCCCGACAGCTGGTTAAAGGTTTGCGAAATCGACCGCTGGGCGTTAAAGCTTCCTTGCACCGAAGGGTCGAAGGGCGAATGCGCAGTCAGCAGCGCGTACTTCGTATTTTCGATATTCAGTTCCTGGAGCCTGACATTGCTGTTGTTGGCCAGCGTCACTGTCACCGCATCCTGCAGGGTCAACCGCAGTTTGCCATCCACCACGTGATCGCGCATGTATTGCGCGCCCGGCAGCGTGTTCGAGACGGCCTGCAGGTTCGTCAGCCCGCGATATGTTTCTGGCTGACGAGTGGTTTGTGCGCCGCAGGGAAGAGCGAAAGGCAGCAGAAGACAAGCGAGAAGCCCCAGGCGAGAATATTTCATTCCTCAATCCTCCAAGGTTGTGTTGACTGATGCGTGAAGACGATGGCCGCACCGCTCACTCCCAGCGAATGGCTTCCACTGGATCGAGACGTGCGGCTTTGACTGCAGGATAAATTCCGAAAACGAGTCCGACTGTAATTGAGACGATGAAGGCGAGCAGGATGGAACTGAGCGTCACAATGGTCGACCATCCGGCGAGCAGCGCGATCAGGCGCGACATCACGAAGCCGAACATAATGCCGAAGCTTCCTCCGACGAAGGAAATCAACATGGCTTCGACCACGAACTGGCGGATGATGTCGGACTGCCGCGCGCCCACAGCGCGGCGCACGCCAATTTCGCGCGTCCGCTCCAGAATGCTGGCCAGCATGATGTTCATGATGCCGATCCCGCCGACGAGCAGAGAAATCGACGCGATCGCAACCATCACCGCATTGAATAAACGTTCCGTCCGCTTCTGCTCGGCAAGCAGTTCGGCGGGCACGATCACGCTGAAATCTCCGGCGGAATGATGCGACGAATCGAGAATCGCCCGCACCACCTGCGCCACGGAGGCCATATCGGCGTTGTCGCGAATGTTCAGGTAGATGCCGTCGATCTCATCGCGCACGTCGCTGTAGTTGTCCTCCAGCCGCAGAATGGCCGAATTCAGCGGCACATACATGATGTTGTTGAGGTCTTGCGTGGGTACGCCCGCCACTTCGGTTTGCGAACTGAGCTGCGGCGAAGCCACTCCGATCACGCGGAACCAGGTTTCATTGGCCTTCACGTATTGCCCGATCGGATCGGCGGAGCCGAACAGACTCGACCGGGCCGCCGCGCCCAGCACGACGACTGGCGCGCCCCGCGTGTCGTCGTCCTCGGTAAAGAACCTGCCTTGCTGCACGTGCAGTCCCGCGATCGCCAGGTAGTTCGGATTGACTCCGTACACTGTCGGCGGATCCTGCTGCGATTTCGGAATCGTTTTCGAAGGAGTCATCCGCTTCCGCGGCGTGGCGGCGACGATGTCGTTGACGTCGTCGCGGATCACGCGATAGTCCTGGAAAGACAATCCTTGAGAAAGCTTGCGAACCTTCTGATGTGCCTGCCACTCTGTGGTTTCCTTTGCTTCCACAATCAGGTTGTGCACGCCCATCTGCTCGATCAGCGCCATCACTTTCTGTCGCGCGCCCGCGCCGATCGAGAGCATCGAGACCACCGCCGCGACGCCGAAAATCATCCCAAGCATGGTCAACAAAGAGCGCAGCCGGTGCAGCAGCAGGTTCTGCAGCCCCAGTTGCATATCGGGGAGCCACTGCTGGTAACCGCGCAGCAGGCGTGCCGGAGGGGTGGACGCAACCGTCGCCATTACGGAGCACCTCCTCCGGCGGCAGGCGAGGGAGTGCCGGCGTTCGTTGCCCTTCGAGGCGCAGTCGGGTCAATCAACGCGATCTCTGTGCCAGCGCTGATGCCGTCGATGGCGGCGCGACTCTCATTCTCGGCCTGAATCTTCACTTCGCGCGGATCAAAGTTGCTTCCGTTATGTACGTACACCACGCGCTTGTTCTCCTTTAAGAACAGCGCCTGGCGCGGCACGTACAGCACGTCTTTCCGCGGATCGCCATTAATCGAAATGTGGGCCGTCAGTCCGGGCCGCATGCGCGGATCCGTGGTAGCGAGTTTGATGGTGACTTCGAACTTGGTGCTGGTATCGTCGTCCCACATTCTGCGAGTGTTGGCGCCGCCCACGGTCTTTACCGTGCCGTGAAAGGTGCTGCCGGGAAACGCATAGAGTTGCAGGTCGACCGGCTGCCCTTCTTTAATGTTGTTGCGCTCGAGTTCTCCCACCTTGGCGCTCAGTTCTATTTCCTTGGCGTCGACGATCTGGCCTACCGTTCTGCCGGGTTCAACCTGGTCCCCTTCGCGGTATTCCGGCAGCGACATCCCACTGAAGAAGAATCCGCCCGCTGCACCCTCGTTCTTTTCCAGCGCGACCAGACCGTCCATGGGGGCGACGACGCGCATCTTGTCGATGTTGCCCTGTGCCTGGTCCATCGCGAGCTTTGCCTTATTGCGCTTTTCCTCGGCCAGCGAGATGGCCGCCCGATTCGATGCGCTGCGCGATTTGACGTCCTGTTCGAGTTCGGCGAGCACCCGCTTGGCCTGGTCGAGGGCCAGGTCATTCTTTCGCGCATCGATGGTGCTGACCAGTTCATTCTTCTGCACGTCGAGCTCGGCGCGTCTTACGTCGTATCGCGCTTTGAGCAGCGCGACTTTGTCCTGCGCCGCCACCACCGCTGCGTCGGCTTTAGCCTTAGTAATCTCCTGCTCAGCCTGCTGCAATTCGGAGCGATTTTGATCCAGCTTGAAATGCTGCTCGGTGGGATCGAACTCCATCACCAGATCGCCCTTCTTGACGGCGGTGCCGGTGTGCAGCAAATGCGTGATCTGCAGTGCACCTCCGCCGATAGGAGGCGCGGTCAGCATCTCGGAATGGCTGGCGCGTAATTCTCCGGTGACGAAAACCTTCATGTCGAGGTCGCCCCGTTTCACGCGGCCGGTTGGAACATCGTCCGCGCCGGTTGCCGGCGAGGCCCGGCGCACGGCCGCCACCACGCCCACCACGGCGCACAGGACGACCGCTGCCACTGCCCACGTGATGGCACGTCTGCTTTTCATCTCACTTCATTAATGCGACTGCGGCTATTCCTTCGCCGTAGGATCGCGCAGCGCCACTTGCTCTCCGACGCTCACGCCCTTAGCGACCATGATCTTGTCGCCGCTTTTTCTAGCAACCTCAATCGCGCGTTCCTCGAACTCCGTTCCTCGCCACACGTACGCCACATTCTGTCCAGATTTCTGAAACATTGATTGCGCGGGGATGGTGATCGCGTCGGGCACCCGGTCGACGATCACGGTGACCTCCCCCGAAATGCCCGGTTTGAAGCGCGGATCGGTCTGATCGAGAACGATCTCGAGAATAAAATTTCGCGTGATGGGCCAGCCGCTGGAAAAATCCATGCTGGCGATGGCGCCGATCTGCTCGATGTGTCCCGTAAACTGCCGGTCGGGAATGGCATTCAACTGCACCGTAACCGGCTGCTTCAGAGCCAGCCGGCCGCGCTCGGTTTCATCGACGCGCGCGGAAATGCGCAGCGTGTTTGCATCCGGCAATTCCGCGATCGCCGCCCCGGGCCACGCTCGGTCTCCCGGCCGGTACGTAACCGGACCCGAGCCGCCCCAGTGCTGCAGAAGGCTGATCGTGCCCGCCGAGGGCGCGCGCACGCTCATCTGCGCCAACGATCGCTCGGCGCGCTGCACGTCGAACTTGGCCTTGGCGCTGAGTTGCACGCTGCTTTCGATGGTTGCCTGGTTGAGAGCCTTGTCCGATTTCTCTTTCGTTTCCGCTTCGCGCAGAGCTTGCTCGGCGTCAGCCAGTTTCAGCTTCGCCTCTTCTCCCTCAATTTTGGAAACGATCTCCTGCTTGCTGGCCTCGAGTTTTGCCGATTCCACGGCGTAGCGCGCTTTCAGCACTGTGGTCTTGTCTTCTTCTTCGGCCAGCCGCGCCTGGGCGCGGGATTGATCGATGGTCGCCTCCGCCGACTTGAGGCTGGACCTGAACTGCGCAAGATCTTGCTCGGTTTTTGTTTTGTCGAACTCCACTACGACGTCGCCGGGCTTTACCGCGGTGCCTTCCGCCGACACCTTGATGATCTGCAGATCGCCGGCCTCGGAGGGAGCGCTGATCGTGACCGACTTCAGCGCCTTCACTTCACCGCGAAACTGCAGTGAGTCCAGAAACTCTCCGCGCTTCACTGCGATGGTGGGAACAGTGGGCGTGCGCTTCCCCAGGCGGACGGCCCCGAGCACGACGCCGCTTCCGGCCAGCACCAGAATCACGACGGCCATCGCTTTGCGTCGCATCGAAAGCTGGCGGAAGCGCTGAATCATTACGAACCACCCCGGACGGATTCAGCATTTGATCCACCGCTCTGTTTAGTGATATCCACATCCACTGCAGCAGACAGGTCAGGCATCAACTTGGGGTCATTGCCGGAAATCGAAACGATGACCACGAACGAACGAAGCTTGCTCGAGAAATCTCCACCTTCGCCGATGGGCGCCAGTTGATCGAGCTTAGCGGGGAACACCAGATCCGGATACGCATCCAGCCGGACCTTCGCCGTCTGCCCGACCTGCAGGCTCGGAAAGTCCTGCTGGTTGGCGAGCACGCGCACCTGCATGGTCGCCGGATTCACCACCTGCATGAACGGCACACCCGGACGCACCTGATCGCCTTCCTGTACCTCGCCCATGGTTCCTTGTTTCCAGATTGTGTTCAGCACCACCACGCCGTCGAGGGGGGAGCGAATCTGCATGAGGTAGGCGTTGGCCCGCGCGTGCAGCATGGTCTGTTGCGTGCGATCGCGTTGAATTTCCAGAATACGAATCGCAGCCAGAGCCGCTTTGCGCTTCAAATCAAAAGTTTCGCGAAGCTGCGCGAAGGTCGCTTTGGCTTCGTCGAGATTCTCCTGATTTTTCTCGGCATCGATGCGCGAGACGATCTCCTCTTTCTGCATTTCCAGTTCCGCCTTGCGGAGATTGTCCTCGGCGGTTTTCAACTCGGTCTCATCCTTGGCTCGCGCCGTGTTCTCCTTGGCCTGCTCCTCTGCCACCTGGTCCACCAGTTTGGCGTAGTCCGCCTGTTTGTCGACGAAGTCCCGCATCTGCGCTTGCCGGTCAAACTCCACCAACGGATCTCCCTGCTTCACCCGGGTGCCCGCGGTTGTCAGGTGAATAATCGTGAGCGTGGGAACCGACTGGCCCGCCAGCAACGGCGCGAGGATGGCGCGCGATTGCACCGCCTCGGTGGTTCCCTTGAGCCGCAGAACTAGACTTGCATTGGTGGAGGCTGACGCCGCGGAAGTTCCGATCGCAGGAGTCTTGGTGCGGCTTCCGACAAAGACGAAGGCAACGATGCCCAGAACCACTACGGCCCCGGTGGTGATCATCCAGCCGCGCAAACGTCGCGGGCGCGCTCGGTCGTCTTTAGGATGTTCCGGTTGTGGTCCCGGCTGATTTACCGATGGCTCAGGGTCGGGAATCACTTCCGCAGGAGATGTGTGCATCGCTGAAATGCTCCCGCCGTAGGAATCTGGTTGTACCGCAAAAGTTGCCCGCCCGCCGTGGTCCCAAAAGAAATCTGGTCTCAAGAACAGATCGAGAAGACCGCCTTCGCTTGCGATGCCTTTCGCATTTTTTCTTCAACATTTTTCTTCAAACAAGGAAGAAGTGGCGCCGGCAGGATCCTTCCACGACCTGCGCAGCGGCCGCGGCCCGGAATCAAATCAGGAAAGGACCATTGCAACGAACAAACTCAGCCAACCGAACGAAGCGGCATCTCCCCGTGCGCGGCTGCGCCAACAGAGAAATGTACGGCCACGCAAAGCATCGCGGCCGTACCGCATTGCACTTTGCGAGGACGCGCATCCAATGGCGCACTCCCGCAAATGACGTTACTGCACTTCGTTCAACTTTTGATAGATCAGCATCGCGACCAACACCAGCAGGAATACGCCGGACCCGATGCTGAAGACGCGGACCGGAATCGTGAGCCGGTTGACCTTGACCAACAGTTCCGTCTGCTCATCCTGCATGTGCGAATTGTGGTCATCCAGAAACAGTTGATCATCCTCGTGCATGGTGAGCGTGCTCTTGTAAATCAAGAGGATGATGAGCCCAACGGCGAACACTCCGAATATCACCGTCACTACAGTTAACGTCATAAGCCACCTCGGCAGGTAACAACCCAAGTGCTGCAGCTCTTCCACTTCGTGGTGGGGGCACGCAGAACCCCGCACCACTCCTGGGGAACGCCTTGTCGGAAATGATTATAGACCCGTTGGCAAGCTCCAGCACCGAATTAATCCCTTTGTTCGGAGTCTGTTACAGCAGTGGGAACAATGCGACTTCCCGCCCCCGGCGGCATCCAACTAGGAGATAAGTTTCCCAATCAGAGGGTGCCAATCAACCCTTGTGCCGGAAACGACATTTGCTATAATCAAACAGCTTTAAAGCCAAGGAGATACGAATGGCCACCACAACTATCCCTGAAGTGACCAAGAAGGCTGCGCCGGTCACTCTAACTGCCAACGCTGTCACCAAGGTGAAAGAGATCATGGGCCAGCAGAACCCCGTTCCCGCCGGCTTGCGCATTGGAGTGGTGGGTGGCGGATGTTCCGGCTTCTCCTATTCCATGCAATTTGAAAACGGCGCTGGAATGATGGACAAGACTTTCGAGATGGAAGGGCTCAAGGTGTTCGTCGATGCGACGTCGGTGATGTATCTGAACGGCTGCATCGTCGACTACGTCGAGACCCTGGAGGGCGCAGGCTTCAAGTTCGAGAACCCGAACGTCAAGAGCACCTGCGGCTGCGGATCTTCGTTCAGCGTGTAAGCAGGTCACACAGAATTGTTGGATAGTGGAACGGCCTCGTCGCAGGCGACGAGGCCGTTTTCATTGCCATCGTGACTTCTCGATCCTGTGGGGACGGCGGTGAATTAATGTGGGGACAGCCGCCCTGGCTGTCCGCCGTGCGCAGCACGGCGAGCCTCCCGCGAGTTCCTACTGCTGCTGTTGCTGCGGTGGGGGATTACTCGGCGGACCCGGCTGCCCGTATCCACTCGAAGGCGAGTTCGAATTGTTCTGCAGCCCTGAAGAAGGTGTGCCGAATCCGCTGCTGTTGCCGAAGCCGTTGCCGGGTTGCCCATTGCTTCCGTTCTGCCCGTTGAGATTCGGCTGCCCGAATCCCTGCTGCAGTTGCGGCTGGTAGGGGGTTGTGATCAAGCGTCCTTGCTCTTGCGCCGGATCGTAAACAAAAACCCAGTCCTTGTATTTTTTCTTGTGATTGAACTCGCGGATCGTCGGATCTTTGCTGACGCTGGCGACTCCAATGATCGGACCGCCGATGATCTGCCCGGAACCCAGTTGATTGCTTCCGGAATTCAGGCTCCCGGTTGCTGACGCAGGTGTTCCCGTTCCATTCCCAGTCCCATCTCCCGCCCCATCCGAAGACGCCTGCGCTCCCGGTTGCGACGGATCCGATCCTGGCGGATTGCCCGTCGTCGGCTGATTCTGGCCGAACGCCGAATTCGAATTCGTCCCAAACCCGCTGTTCCCGCCGAATGCCGAAGGCTGCGACAATCCCCCGTTTAATCCGCCGGGCTGGCCGATTGGATTCGCCCCGGGAATGGTTCCGCCGCCGATTCCGCTCAGCGCCATTTGCACTTCGCCGAAGTGCAGCAGCTTGAAGTCGGCGCACTTCCCGTTCTTGCAGTTGAGGGGATCCTTGTATCGCTTGCGCAGAAACCGCTGGTTGTTGGAGCTTTCGAGATCCTCGATCTTCGTTGGATAGCGGCCAAATTTCTTGTAGTAGGCGCGGATCGCCCGCGAATACTGCACTCCGCGATGAATCATTTCCTCCTCGCGGTCGCGCTTGATCTCGAATGTAATGGAAGGCACGATCACCGCTGCGAAGATGACGATCAGCGCCATCGCCAGCAGCAGCGTCAGCATGATGTAGCCGCGCTCACTGCGCCGAGTTGGAGAAGGGAAATGCATCGAATTGAGTAATTGAGAAATTTAGTAATTGAGTAATTTTAAGGACAGCGATTTTTCAATTACCCAATTACTAAATTACACAATTTTCCAATTTGTCTTACCCCTGGGTCAGCGGAATGTTCTGCGGCGGACCGCTGTACACCATGTCCTGAATCTCAACCGACGTGGGCGAGATGCGGATCACCTTGTAGCGCCGGTCCACAATTTCGCCTTCACCCGCCACCCACACATCCTCGCCGTTCGCAGACTTCAGGAAGATCTTCTTAGCCTCTCCGACGGAACTGGCGAAGCCATAAAATTTCAGCGGTATCGGCGGCGCCGGTTGAACAGTAGGCAGCTCCCAAGGGCCGGGGCTCTTGTGCGCATCGTCGGTCACTCCGGGTGCGATCGGAGGTGGAATGGGCACATCATCCCTCTGCGAAACAAAGATATTCCTTCCGCTGCCGGCATACATCGTCTGCTCGCTCGAGGCCAGCAAATCGAGCCGCAGCGTCGGATCCAGATTCTCCACTCGCGGCTTCTTTCCCGGCTTGGTCCCCGGACGCGGCGTCGTGTGCGTCACCACTGGAGCCGCGGCCTGCGCGCTCGAAGTGGGCGTCGACGAACCCGTCAACCACGGGATGACCGAGTACGCCATGGCGAGAACCGCCACCACGCCGAGCACGGCCGCCCACATCGTCTGCTTCTTGTTTTCGAATCCCAGTTGCACTTACGATCCCGCCTTCAAATACGTTTCCAGCTTCACACCTAACTTAACCGGCCCCTGCTGCTGGCCGCCCAGAGTTACGTTGTTGATGATAAAAAACATCTCATCGCGTTCCAGCGCGTTGATGAACTTTGCCAAAGCAGTATAGTTGCCCGCGAAGTCCGCATCGATCTCGACCGGTTGCAGCCCGCCGGCTTGCGCCGGGTCCACTTTGTATTTCTCCTGATCGATGTTCACGCCATTGGCCGCGGCCAGTTTGCCCAGTTCGGTCAGAATCTGCGACTCCTGGGAAGGGAGACGCGTCTTATAGAAATCGTTAATCTGATGGCCTGCCAGTACGACCTTCTGCGGGAGATCCTTCAGCGGCGCAACCTGGCGCGTTTTCGTGATTAACTCGGCCTGCAGCGTGTTCTGTTCCTGCCGGCGAGACTCGGCTGAGCCCACCAGAGGCGAAAAATACACAATCGCCGCCAGCAAATCGATGCCTGCCATGATAGCGAGGGTGGTGGTCAGGTTCTTCCGGGTTCGCCGCAGGTCGGGCATCAGTGCTTACTCCTATTCGGCGGTGCCGTTTTCGGTTTCACGTCTGCCTTCGATTTTATTTCCGTCTTGGGTGCGATTTTCGTTGCGGCCGGGCCCTCGGCGACCAGCGGTTCAGGAACATAAATCGCAACAATCTCAACTCTCTCGGTATCGCCGGTTTGCGACTGCTCGGAGTGAGCGGCCGTGACCTGGGTTTGCGAGAAGCGCTTCGATTCCTCCATGCGGCGAGCCAGTTCCAGAGCCCGGTCCCGCGAATCGCCTGCCACCGTCATCTTCAGCCCGAGCTGATTGTCCTCATCCAGTTGCGGGCTGATCGATTCCAGGTGCACATGCGGAGGCATTACCTTCTCCATGCTCTCCAGCACGCGCGTCCAGGAGAACGCTTTGCGCTCGATCAGCTCGTTGAGAAACTGCGATTCGTCGCGGGTGGTGCGGTTCTGCGGCAGATTCAGGATTCTTTCCGCTTCCGCGCGCAGCCGGTCGCGATCGGCAATCATCGCCTGTTTCTCGGCGATCGCTGCCCGATCCCGCCGGGCGTTCACCCAGCCGGTGACGTCGAGCGTCAGCAGCACTAGCGTGAGCAGTGCGACCGCGCCCACAGCCGTCCCCCAGCGCATCCAGAATTGCCGCGCATCTTCGTAGGGCTGGCTCGCGAGATTGATATCCAAACGCATAATTAAATTGTCATCCTGAGGTGGGCGTTCTTTGCCCGCCGAAGGATCCGGGCGAGCCGCGCGAAGCGTCGCGTTTTTTGCGGCGCATCAATCGTGCGTTTGGCTCGCTTCCTTATCGGCGCCATTACGAAATCAAGGCTCCTACCACTCCGGCCATTCTCCAGCGCGGCACCGAACCGCCGGCGCTCGCTCCCAGTTGCGCGGACGACACCAGTTCCTGCACCTCGGCTCCAGTCTGAGCGCGCAGAGCGGGCGCCGCGCCGCCCGACTCCGGCAATCCTGCAATATAAATTCGCTCAATGTTCAGGTGATACGTGTCCTGGAAAAATACAACGGACGGATACACTTCCTCCGCCAGTTGCTCGCCCGTGATCGTAACCCCGCGCGTGTTTTCCAGCGTGCGGAATAATTGCAGCTGATCTTCATTCAGGATCGCAATGCTGGTGGTGTGCGCATCCACCTTGATCACCAGCGTCGGCCTCTTGGCGTCGGCCGCGCCGATCGCCGCCAGCGTCGAAGGCAGCACGATGCCCGGATTAAACCCCGCATCGCGGAACGCGGCTTCGTAATCTTCGATCACGCTCGCCATCGCCACCGCCGCCACCACCCGCACTTCATTATTAACCTTCTGCGCGTGGTAGGAAACTTTCGCCTTATCCACGTCAAAGGGCAGCGACTTTTTCAGACGGAACCGCACCACCCCAAGCGCCTCTTCGCGATCCGAGGGCAGAGTATCGAATTCCACCAGCATCACGCGCACGGCGGCATCGGGCACGATCGCAATCACGTCTTTGGAACGTTGCGCTACGCCACCCAACGCGGATTCAATCCCTGCTCGCACCGCATCCCGCTGGCGCAGATTATTTTCCACCAGGTCGGGAATCACGCTGCCCGGCGCCAGTTCGCGCGCCGCCGACATTTCCAGACCGTCCCCGTGGTCGCTGAAGCGCCCAGCCAGCACCCGGTCCGCAGCAATTTCGCAGGCCAGCTTAGGCTTCGGGATGTTTGAATTTGAACTCATTGCCGACAACGCCCCTGAAAAAAACTCTTCCCTAAATCAGAAACCGAATCCTTCACAAATGCAATAGCTGAAAGGGCACTTTGCCCCTCGGCCAACCGCACGCGCCGCGCGCGGCTCCTGGCCCAACCTGTCTGGTCTTCAATCGTTCGGAACTTGTGTCTGTCATCCTGAGCGAGACGCCTTTTGTCTCGCGAAGGATCTGGGCGCGCCGCGCGAATGTTTTCGCGTTCTTTGCGAAAACGCTAATCGCGCGTTTGGCGCGCATCCTTACCGCATGGCCTCGATGAACGTGACCTTGTTGATCTCTTTCAGCGTGGTCATGCCCAGCCGGACTTTATCCAGCGCCGATTCGCGCAGGAATCGCATCCCTTCATCGCGCGCGGCGCGCCGGATCTCCGACGTCGGCTTTTTGGCCAGAATCATTTCGCGAATGCGGTCGCTCAAATCCAGCAGTTCGTGAATCGCGGTTCGGCCACGAAACCCGGTGCCGGCGCACTCAATGCATCCCGGCCCTTCATACAATGGAACCGTGCCCCACTGCACCGGATCCAGTCCGCTGGCTTCGAGAATGTCGGGCGCATAATGCACCTGGGTGCGGCACGAGTCGCAAATCAACCGCACCAGCCGCTGCGCCAGAATGCAGTTCAAGGCGGAAACGAAGTTGTAAGGCTCGACGCCCATGTTCAGGAAACGCCCGATCACGTCGACCACGTTGTTCGCGTGCACCGTGGTGAACACCAGGTGCCCGGTCAGCGCCGACTGAATGGCAATCTGCGCGGTTTCCGCGTCGCGGATTTCGCCGACCATGATTTTGTCCGGGTCGTGGCGCAGAATCGACCGCAGCCCACGCGCGAAGGTTAGACCTTTTTTCTCGTTGACCGGAATCTGCGTAATGCCGCGCAGCTGATATTCCACCGGATCTTCAATGGTAATGATCTTGTCTTCGTCGGTCTTGATCTCGTTGACCGCGGCGTACAACGTGGTGGTCTTGCCGCTGCCCGTGGGCCCCGTCACCAGCACCATGCCGTAGGGTTCTTTGATGTAGCGTCGAAAACGCCGCAGGTCATCTTCATCAAAGCCAACCACGTCGAGCGTCAAACTCTTGAACTTCTCGCTCATCGACTCTTTGTCGAGCACGCGGAGCACAGCGTCTTCGCCGTGAATCGACGGCATGATCGACACGCGGAAGTCGATGGCGCGCCCGTTGTATTTCACGCGGAAGCGGCCGTCCTGGGGCACGCGGCGCTCGGAAATGTCGAGCTCGCTCATCACCTTGATACGCGAAATTACGGTCGAGTGGTGTTCTTTGCCAATGGGCGGCATGGCCTGCGTGAGCACGCCGTCAATGCGGAACTTGATGACCACCGAATCATCGCGAGTCTCAATGTGGATGTCGGAAGCGCGCCGCTGCAGCGCGGTGAAAATCGTGGTATCGACCAGCCGGATGATCGGGCTGGTGTCGCCCGTCGCGGTCAGCTTGTCGATCGACAGCGTCTCTTCGGCGCCGGTATTCTCGTCTTCACGGATAATCTGGAAGCCTTCGCTGGCCGATTCGAGTACGCGCTGCGACTGCTCCGTCTTCTTGAGGATGTCCGAGATCTGCTTGAGCGTCGAAACTTTGGTGATGATGCGCTGCTTCAACAGCAGGCTGATTTCGTCGATCATCATCAGCTGGCTGGGATCGGCGATGGCGATGGCCAGCTTGCCGTCGACCGTCTCTTCCAGCGGCACAAAGTTGTAGCGGAACATCAGCTCGACGGGAATTTTCTTGAACAGTTCGTGATGCAGTTCGAAGCCGCTCAGGTCGACGAATTCGCAGCGGTAGCGCCGCGCCACGTCCTGCGCGCGCTCGAGGTCGGTGATGGGATTCCCGGTCGGGCTAATGGGCCCGCCATTCCCCCCGTTCACGAACAACGATTTTTTATCGGCTGTTGCCATTTATCTTGCCTGTTGTCGTTGGTCGCTCGTCGTTGGTCGTTGGCCAGAGACTAACGACTAACGACCAGCGACTAACGACCGTCCCCTAATGCACTCCCAACGTGAAGATCGGCAAATAGAGCGAGATCAGCACTCCGCCCACAAAAACCGCCATCACGACCAGGATCAGCGGCTCAATCAGCGCCATCGACGCTCCCAGAGCCGTCTGCACGTCTTCCTCATAAAATTCCGCCACCGAATTCAGCATCGCGGGAAGGGCTCCGGTGGATTCGCCCACTTCGATCATTTCCACCGCCATGTCGGGGAAGATTTTCTGTTCCTCCAAGCTGCCCGCCAGTCCTTGCCCCTCGCGCACCCGCATCCCGGCCCGCATCACACCTTTTAAGATGCGCCGGCTGCTCATCGCAGAGCCAGCCGTTTCCATCGCCGGAACCAGCGGCAGTCCGCCTTGCAGCAAAGTCGCCAGCATCCGCGAGAAACTTGCCACCTGGTGTTTCACCCGGATATCGCCCAGCAGCGGCAGGCTCAGGATGACGCGGTCGATACGGTCCGCCCCGCGATCGGTATCTTTCCAGCGCCACAGCACGAATCCCAGGATCACCAGCCCGACGAAAACAAACGGAGCATATTTCTGCGCGTTCTCCCCAACGTCCAGCATGAAGACCGTGATCGCCGGCAACTTCTCGCCGAGGCTGTTGAACAGGTCCCCAAACTTGGGCACAACGTAAGTAAACAGGAACGTCACCATGATCATCACCACGGTGACAAGAATCGTGGGATAGATCAACGACACGAACAGCTTCTTGCGGAAGGTCATCGCTAGCCGCTGGAAGCCGATGTAGCGCGTCAGTACCTCGTCGACGTTGCCGCTTTTTTCGCCCGCCATCAGCGTTGTGGTGTAGATCTTGGGAATGATTCCTTGCGCCGCGAACGCATCGGAAAGCAACTCTCCGCCTTTAACGCGGTCGCGCACGTTCTCCAGAACCTGCTTCAGTAGCGCGTCCTTCTGCCGTTTGATGAGCAGTTCGAGCGAGTTCAGGATGGGCAGCCCGGCCCGGATCAGCGTCAAAAACTGCTGGTTGAACACCAGAAACGTGCTCTGTTTCAGCTTCCGCCGGCGGCGCAGCGAAACTCCCGACGTCAGCATCCCCTGGGGCTTGACCCAGTAGACCAGGTAGCCCTGCTGCGAGAAGCGGTCGCGCACCTCGGCTTCCGAGTAGCCCTGCTCGATGTGCTGCTGGACCCGCCCGCGATCGTCCGCGATTTTTACTACAAATTCCGCCATTTGCCGACTTTTCCGCTGCTTTTCCGGACCTGCGCCGTACCGCTCAGTCTAACATTCCCGCTTAACTATTCTATGCCGCCAACCACCCTCAAACCGCACCCCGCCAGTACGCAAGTAACCAAGCAAGCTATGTGGCGACAGCCGCGCTTCGATTTCGCTCAGGGCAGGCTCTCGGCTGTTCCGCCAGAGCGAGCTCGACGGCTCGAGCTCTGTCATCCCGAGCGAAGTCGAGGAACCTTGTGTCTGTTTGGCCCACAGCCGAACCACTACGGTTCCAGCCCCCCCTCCACCGTCTCCGTTCCCGCGGGAGGCTTGAACTGGAACCGTCCATCCCCGATTGCGACGTCTTCCTTCATCTCGCCAAAGCGGTATTCCGTGGCCGCCCCGTCCACATCCTGGATGACGATCCGCGAAATCTGGTGGTCTGGCGTGACCTCCAGGAGAATCTCGCTCACGCGATCCGCCAGCGCCTGCGGCACCCCGCGCAGAACCACATTCCCGGCGGCCAAGGGCTCTACATCCGGAGCTAGAGATAATCCCTGTAACTCTTTCTCCAGCTTGGTCTTGCCCAGCAAGAAGGCCAGCGGAGACCGGACGTCCTCCAGCTTCTTGGCTGCCGTTTTCCGCGCCTGCCGGTCCGCCGGAACGTAAAACCACGCATCTCTCCCATCGCTTACAAACAGCTTCTCTCTGGGAGAACGGTACTCCCAACGCATCTTGCCAGGTTTTTTCAGCCACAAAGTTCCGGTCTCGGTGCGCTCCATACCCGACCCGCGGTACAGCTCGGTAAACTCCGCCTGCAGCGAGCGCAGATGGTTGTAGTGGGCATCGATGGCGGTGGCCAATGCTTTCACGTCAGCCGCAGCACCGGCGACCGGGACCACTACCGTCATCAGACACCACACCGTCGCAAAGCGCAGCCAACGAACTCGCGTCTGGATAATTTTCACCGGGTACCCGCACAGTCTGTTATCACCCTCACGCAACCCGGGGAGGGGAAACAAGGGGCAGGCTCCTACTGGGGGATTCCTGCCATGATTGTAAGCCGGGCGCGAAAGAATTGTCATTCCCGGGAGTGGTGCAGCTTGAGGGCGGCGATTCGTATCAAGGCGTGCCCTCAGGCGTGCCGCAGAACCCGCCACGCATGCCCGCTTTAGCGGCTGTGGCGGCCAAGGCCAGCGGCTGAAGGCGTTCAACTTCTTATTGACTTTGTCGGCATCGCTGAAGCGAAGCCCTGATACGAATCGTTCTTCTCGACCTGCGCCGCTAACAGGATTCCCACCGGCTCATGATTGGTTAGCGAAAATGGTTAGGGAAAATGGTTAGCGAACTTGGTTAGTGAACAACGAGAATTGATGCGTTCCGGCAATTTTTTTCAGCGGACCGCGCTCACCCAGCGTGTGCTCCAGCAGCGGGTTGTGATAGAGCACATACACTGGCCTGAGATGCGCGCGCAGAGACTGTTCCAGGTTCGCGACCACTTTGCGCATTCCTGACTCCGGGAACGGATTGAACAGAAAAATCACCAGCGGATCTTGGGGAAGAGGGAAGTCAGTGGCGTCGGTGCAGATCGATTCGAGCGCGAAGCATTTCTGCGATTCGCTTTTGTACTGGAGCAAGTTCTCCTGCGCGATCTTATGCAGCGAAGGCAGAAGTTCCACGCCGATAATCCGGCGGAAAGGATAGTCCGACGCCATCAGCAGTGTGCGTCCCTTGCCGGAGCCGAGATCGATAAACGTGAAATCGCGAAAGCCGAGCACCTCTCGGCCAGAGTCCAGCGCTGGCTGAACGGCGCCGATCATCTCGTAAAAAGTCGCCGGTTCCGTAGGCTGGTACGCGGAATGGAACATGCCGAGCAGCCGGTCGCGCCATGCCACTGCGCCGCTGGTCGTGTTCACACGATAGTCCCAGTCGTAATCGGCGTCGCCAAAGCGCGCCCGCAGCCGGTCGGGCGTAGAGTCGCGGGCGAACTCCCACAGCACGCCCAGCAGGCGGCGAGTTGCGGCGAAGTATCCCTCGTAGTGGGCAGCATATGTCCACCACTGCCACGCGGTTTCGAGCACGCTGATTGGTGAAGGCGAATCCATGCCAGGAGGAAGAGAATGACGGACGCCTAGACATGATACCGGGAAAGCCTAGTGGCTAGTGACTACAACCCATCTCATAAATGCCTCGAGTTCCCGAAGCTAAGTCTGACAGTCTCGCTTTTGTGGTTCAACTGCCGGATTGCTCGTGACTCGATAGCAATCCGGTAGTGTTGAGCCCGTACGAAGCTCAAATGAGTGCATTGGCGATTTTGAGTCAACCGATTTGAGGGGAGCGAGGAAGCGTTCCGTTGTCCAGATTTCAGAGTCACGACCTGGGCTTTGCCTCGATCTGCCGGCATCGATCCACCTTTTGCCGCTTTGATTCGGGGCAGCTGGTTTGCTAAGGTCGTGCTCATGTCCGAGCCCGTCATGTCCCAGCGTGTCATGTCCCAAAGTTCCACCGAGCAGATACGCGAATTGCTCGACTCCCTTTATCGCGTGGAGTCGGGACGAATCCTGGCCACTCTGATCCGCTTGCTCGGTGATTTCGATCTTGCCGAGGAGGCGATGCACGAGGCCTTTGCGGCTGCGCTGAGTCTGTGGCCGACGAGTGGAGTACCCGGCAACCCACGACCATGGCTGATTTCGACCGCCCGTTTCAAAGCCATCGATACTCTGCGTCGACGGGCAAGATTTGATGCGTCGCAAGGCGAGCTTGTGCGACATCTCGAAGCGCAAGGGAGTTCGGCGGCAAGCTCCAATGAAAGCGAAGATGACTCCCTTGAAGACGACCGGCTGCGCCTGATTTTTACCTGTTGTCATCCATCTCTAGCGCCGGAAGCGCGCGTTGCGCTCACCTTGCGGGAGGTGTGCGGGCTGACCACCGAGGAAATAGCAAAGGCCTTCCTCACCACTCCGCGGACGCTGGCGCAGCGCATCGTGCGCGCCAAGGCAAGGATTCGAGAGGATCGGATTCCCTACGAGGTGCCGACGCCGCAGGAATTGCCGGAGCGACTGGACGCGGTGCTTCATGTCATCTATCTCGTCTTTAACGAGGGTTATTCGGCTGCGGCGGGAGCGGAGGTAACGCGGGCGGAGCTAACCGGCGAGGCGATTCGACTGGGCCGGTTGCTGACCGAACTCCGGCCAGAGCCGGAAGTAATGGGGCTGCTTGCCCTGATGTTGCTGCAGGAATCCCGTCGCGCCGCGAGAACATCTGCGACCGGAGAGCTGATTTTGCTGGAGAATCAAGACCGCGCGCTCTGGAACAGGGAGCAGATCGCGGAGGGAGTGGCTTTGCTGGAGAAGGCCTTGAAGTCGCGCCGCTTCGGCCCTTACACACTGCAGGCGGCGATCGCGGCCGTTCATGCCGAGGCGGAATCGGTCGCTGCGACCGACTGGCGGCAGATTGTAGCGCTTTACGACCAACTGGTACGAATTCAGCCATCGCCAGTTGTCCAACTCAATCGTGCCGTGGCCATTGCCATGCGCGATGGTCCAGAGGCTGGTCTGGCGCATATCGACGCGGCGTTGGAACGTTGTTCAGGAAAACAAGGCGACTTGGCCAATTATTACCTGGCGCATTCCGCCCGTGCAGATATGTACCGCAGGCTCGGCAGGACAACTGAGGCTCGGGCGTCATACGAGAAGGCGCTGGCCCTGACCCAACAGGAACCAGAGCGGCAATTCCTGCAGGAGCGGATTCGGCAGTTGAAATAGAAGACTGGAGTAGCCGCCGATTGTTCAGAAACCGAAGACAGACGACGTTCCGCAATTTTTCGACGAATGCAAGTTCGTGAAAGTCTCATCTGTCCTCATTTTTCTTCCTCAACGGTAGAATGGAATTATGGGAACGCAGAAGGGCAGATGCGACCATTATCTTCCGCAAGGGTAGCTCCGGGGATTTATTGATCCTGCCCGGCAGAACGAAGTAAAGCTGGGCCATCCGCCAAGGCTTCAAAGCCTGATGAGCGCTGGTCAGGGGTCAGGACAATCAGATGAGGAATGTAATCTTCGCAATCAACATTACCCTGGACGGCTGCTGCGACCACACCAAACAACGTGCCGATGAAGCCACCCATGAATACTTTACCCACCTCCTGCAAGATGTCGACCTGCTCGTCTTTGGGCGAAAAACCTATCAGCTCATGGTGCCTTATTGGCCAGATATTGCAAAAAGCGAGTCTGAGACAAAAGCCGATATCGAATTTGCTCAAACCTTTGTCTCCAAGAAGAAAATTGTTTTTTCACGATCGCTGGCCAGCGCTGAAGATGAAAATACGAGAATTGTTCGTACGAACCTTCGCGACGAAATACTTAAGCTGAAGCAAGAACCAGGCAAAGATATTCTGGTCGGCGGTGTAGATATTCCTTCGCAGCTGATCGAGCTTGGCCTGATTGACGAATATCGTTTTGTCGTTACGCCAACCATTGTGGGCGAAGGAAGGCGGTTGTTGGAAGGCGTCAGCTTGCGGGAGAGCTTGCGATTAAAGCTTGTTGAGTCAAAGCTTTTTGAATCAGGAAGTGTCGCGCTTCGTTACTTGAAGCAGTGACAGACAACTCTGCGGCGGGGCAGCCTCAGTCGTGGTAGCGCCAACCATAGAAACCAAAGGCGGCCTAGCGAGCCAACTTCCAGCTGAAATAAAAATTGGGATAGGTGTCGATTTTCCGTCTCCCCAGCGACTATAGGACAGAAGAACGATGCGCTACGGTTCCTGAGTGAACGGGAAACGAGTCATCGCGAACAAACCACAGAAACCAAGGAGAAAACGTCATGCCGCAATATCTGGTTTGTAATTACCTCCCCGACGACTTCGACCCGTCCACCGTAACCGAAGCGATGATGGAGGAGATCCACGCGCTCAACCGCGAAATGATTGCCGCCGGCGTGAGGAAGTTCGCTTGCGGGATTTCCCCGGCCGCCAACGCCAAGACTGTGCGGAAGCAGTCCAACGGCAAGGTGCTCGTCACCGACGGGCCGTACACCGAGACCAAGGAGCACATGGGCGGATTTTGGATCCTGGAATGCGCCAATATAGACGAGGCACTCGCGTGGGCGCGCAAGGGGTCCATCTCCTGCGATGCGGTGGGCGAGGTGCGCGAGCTTCTTTTCTTTCCGGCTCCGGAACAAGGACCCGGCGGAAGCAAATAAACAACGTGGCGGCCTCGAACACGCGCCGTAGTGACGAGATGAACGAGCCGACGGCGCGAAGCTACGCCGCTGGCTCCCAACCGGAAGCAAAAAGGAAAGAGGAAAAAACAGTGAGCAATCAACTCACTCGTCGCGACTTCGCTATCCGCACCGCCGGCCTTGGTCTGGCCGGCTTTGGTGTGGCCGGCTTTGGCCTGGCAACGGGGATCGCGCCCGCAGCTACGCTGGCGGAGGCTGAGCAAGCCTCGCGCTCAGAGACTTCGCCGGCGATTGCGGACCCATATTCCCTCGTCGATCCGGAACTTCTTCCAGCGCTTAAGCAGTTCCCCGCCTACGACCTCTCATTGGAAATGGTCGGCAAGTTCCGGCAATTTGCCGGCCTGCCACCGCTGCCTGCTCCCGCGCCGCAGCCCGTGGAGCGGCATATCCCCTGGCCGCATGGGGCACCTGAGGTTAGAGCACCCGAGGTTCGTCTGTGGATCGTCGATCCCGCGCCGTTCGACAAGGACAAGCCGTTGTTGCTTCACATGCATGGCGGCGGATTCATGATGACCGACCCCAACTTGATGCCCCGGCTGCAGGGGATCGCGACCGATTGCCACTGCGTCGTCGTCTCGGTGGACTACCGGCTGGCTCCGGAGACGCGCTATCCCGGCGCGCTCGAAGACAATTACGCCGCGCTCAAATGGGTCCACGCCCATGCGGCGGAGCTCGGCATTGATCGCTCCAGGATTGCGGTGGGCGGTGAGAGCGCGGGCGCCGGTCACGCAGCCAGCCTTGCGATTCACGCGCGCGACCACAACAAACGCGACCGCCACAAACGCGATCACAACGAAGAAGACGTTCCCATCTGCTTCCAGCTGCTCATCTACCCCCAGCTGGACGACCGAACAGGCAGCTCCCGCCCAGCGCCGCCCGCCATTGGCAACTTTTTGTGGACTGCGAGTGCCAATCGCTTGGCATGGAGCTCGCTGCTCGGTGTTCCAGCCGGTTCGTCCAAGGTGCCGGCGGCAGCCGTACCCGCCCGCGTAGCCAGCCTCGCCGGCCTGCCGCCAGCCTGGATCGGCGTCGGTTCTATCGACCTGTTCGTCGAAGAAGACATGGAGTACGCGCGCCGGCTCGTCCACGGTGGAGTCGCAACCGAACTCCTGGTCGTGCGTGGCGCCTTCCATGGATTCGATCTCCTCGTGCCGGACGCCGAAGTCTCCCAACAATTCAGCGCAAGCTGGAAGTCCGCGCTGCGCAGAGCATTCGCCACGTCGTGATCTAGAAGGCCGGGTGCCCCATTTCTCGCGTTCTTTGCGAGAAAGCCTGCCCTGAGCGAAGTCGAAGGGTGGGGATTTTCGACGACGCCCTACTAAACCGTCATCCAGCGCTTTGTCGAATTCTCTCCTCCCTCCAAGTCCAGTCGTTGATCCGAACCAATCCCGCCTCTCCGTAAGGTAGGAGCGGTAGCTGCTCCACCGCCAATCCTCCGGATTCAATTCATTGGCCTTGGCGTTTCCTCCGACCGCAGCAGGCAACTTGCGGCACCCGGCAGAGAAAAACAGGGGTAAAATAATGCCATGAGTCCAGAGGTCTCCGATCTCCTGAAACGGGCACTTGCCTTGCCGGTGGACGAGCGCACCGCATTGGCAAACACCCTGCTCGACAGTCTCGAGGAGAGCGACCAATCCGTTCAAGCGGCTTGGGATGAAGAGGTCGCGCGCCGTATGCAAGATTTGCAAGCTGGCAAGGCGGTGACCGTCCCTTGGGAAGAGCTGCATCAGGAGTTGTTGGCGATGTTGAATGGGCGCTAAGAGTGTTCGCTACCATCAAGGCGCAAGCGCGGATGTTAAAAGCGCGGTCGCTTGGTATCGCAAGGGCAGCCCGAAGGCCGCATCGGACTTCGTCGCAGAGTTAGATCGAGCGGTCGTGACCATCCGCGAAGGTCCGGAACGATGGCCGTTGGGAAAAGGCAAGACTCGACGGTTCCTGCTTTGGCGATTTCCTTTTTCCATTATTTATTCTGAGCAAGAAGGCACGATCATAATTTGGGCCGTGGCGCATGGCAGCAGACGGCCTGAGTATTGGGCTCGCCGGCTTAAATGAACTCAAGCTGCAAATGAACTACCTGACCTGAGCCTAAATCCAGCGGGCCGGTTCTCCCATTTCTTCCGTTCTTTGCGAGAAAACCTGCCCTGAGCTTGTCGAAGGGTGGGGCCTTTCCCTGACACCCTCCCGACCTTCAACCAGCGCTCTGTCGAACTTTCTCTTCCCACCAAGAAGAAAAGTTCCTAGACGACCTGTCGAATTCCGGTCTGGCCGCTCGACTATATGGTGAAGGCAGGGCAACCGGCCCGCCGCAACCCATTACTGGAAGAAGACTTGGCCCATTCTAAGGAGGAAACAATGCTCAAGAAACATAGCGCAATCGCAATCAAAAGCTTTGCACTGCTTCTCGTCCTAGGTACGGCATATCAGGCGGTGGCGCAGGCCGCCACAATGCCGCCTACCACCACACCATACTCGAAGATGGCCCCAATCGACCAATACCTCATGACCGATCAGAGTGCCGAAATCGCCCTGGCGCGCAGCGCAGCACCGGACTCCATTGCACACAATGCCGAGGTGCAGGTTCTTGGACGTCATGGTTTCGAAACGGCGGTCAAAGGCACGAACGGCTTCGTGTGTATCGTGGGGCGCTCATGGACGTCCGCGGCCGATCCCGACTTTTGGAATCCGAAAGTACGGGTTCCCATGTGTGTTAACGCGGCAGCCGCACGTTCCTATCTTCTACGCGTCACCAAAGAGACCGAGTGGGGACTGGCCGGACGTACGCCAGCTCAGATGACCGAGTCCATCAAAGCTGCCATGGCCAGAAAAGAACTGCCGCCGATGGAGCCTGGGGCCATGTGCTACATGCTGTCGAAGCTAGGCTACGGCGGCGACAGCACCCCCCACTGGCCTCCTCACCTCATGTTTTTCTATTCGGACACCGACCCCGCAATCTGGGGAGCGAATCTGCCGGGCTCCCCCGTCATTGGTATGAGCGACCCCGTGGAGCACCTGACGCAGTTCGTGATTCCTGTGCAACGCTGGTCGGACGGAACGGAAATCGCTAAGCCGTAAGTTAAACAAAATCAGCCTCAGCACTTTTAGCCGGACCAGTTAACCCGTCGCCGAGTTATTGTTTTCGGACGCCGTTCGCAATCTCCTGAGAGATACTTCCCAGCTCCGCAAGATCCTTGGGGTAGTAAGCCAGGCCGCCTGATGCATCCGCAAGTCGCTCTAGCGCGAGCCTCGCCCCCACGGCCTGGTCTGGGGTGGCCTCATTGAGCAACCCGATGGAGTAGACCCGAACACCGCTGTTCTTGACCTTGCCCAGCAACTCCTCCTGAGTCACCCTGCTTGAAGTATCGTTGCCGTCGGTGACCAACACAACGATTTTTCTCTTATTGTGAGCCGTCTGTTCAACTCGGTCGATTGACGTGCGGACAGCGTCCCGCATAGCACTGCCACCCCGCGAGTCGATATGCCTGAGCGCCTCTTCCATTTCTTTGGTATCGCGAGTGAAATCTTCGCCGCTTGGGAGGCCGTTGAGAGCCTCGTCGTTAAAATCTACTATGCCGACCTCGTCGTTGGGCTTGGACGCTCTCACCAAAGCGAGCGCAGCGGCCATCACTCCGGCTCGCTTGTCGCTCATACTGCCACTATTGTCGATGAGGATGCACATCGTTATGGAAGGGGTCCCGCTTTTGGTCTCACCTGAGACGGGCTGAGATGCTTGCCCATGGGCGAACAAGCTCCCGGCAACCACAATCGGGACTAGAAGATGCTTCATATTGCCTCCTAGCAGTTCGTTTCAGGATTCGATGCTCGCCGTAGCCGTCGGGTTTTATTGGCCGAGATTATATAGCCAATTCCCATCACATCAACTGTCGAAAACTAAAAGAGCTGGTGAGTGAGACTCGGGGTGGGTGACCCAGGCTTTTGAGCCTGCGGGCATTACCAACAAAGTGGGTGCCCCGTTCCTTCGCATTTTTGGCGAAGGGGCGGGAGTCGGAAATGCCGACGCCAAGTGGGTTTGATCACGACTCCGGCACAATCCCGCCTGGTGGCCATTCCTACGCCCAGACAGCTACCATTGCAATTGAGCCGCTCTATGCGCCACTTGATGCCCATCGTGACGCCGCGCCTGGTCTTACGTCCGCCAACTCTTGACGATTTGGATGCTATCCAGGCCGCCAAAGAAGATGCCTGGAATGATTTGCAGCTTTGGATGGCTTGGGCGTTCGACAACCAACGACTGCGGCAAGCACTCGAACAATCCATCCGACGGGTGATGAACTTTCAGAGTCAGGCAGGTATCGCGTTGGCCGGATTCCATAGGATCAACGGGGATTCCGTCGTCCGAACCGCATTGGATCTCACCGATGAAGCCGACATCTATGAGACCGGTTATTGGGTGGCGCGGAAATACTCCGGACAGGGCATGGCGACGGAGGCGGCCAACGCCGCGATTCGTTACGCGTTCGGCCACCTGGGCGCGCGGGCGATCAGCATCGGGCACTTCGACGGTAACGACGCGAGCCGCCGCATCGTGCAGAAACTGGGATTCCAAAAGCTTCGCATCGCCCGTCAGGCGTCGACACGACCCCTCGACGGCGCCAAGCTTGACCGTCATGAATACATCTTGACCAGCCCCGACCTACTTCCCAAACTCGGCGTCTCCTGGGGTTGAAGGCGGGTGGGGGATGGCCAACCTTTCCGAATCACCACTCCCCACACGGTTGCCCCACCCTTCCCGCGCCTTTTGCGGGAGGGTGGGCTCTGGGGGGCTGCGTCATCCTTTCGCCCGGAATTCCCAATTTGGGGTTGCCCCACCCTTCCCGCAAAAAACGCGGGAAGAGCGTGCCCTGTTGTGCCGAAGCTCCCGAGCGGAGTCGAGGAGGCAGTCGAAGGGGTGGGGCAACCCTAAACTGGGAATTCCATGCGAAAGGTTGGGCCAGCCCCGATCTATTCTCGGAACTTTACTTTTAATTCCTTTCTTAACTCACCTTTGATGTCCTTGACATCGTTCAAGTGAATTCGCAGGCCCTCATCGCCGTTAGCGTGGGCCAAGTGAAGTCCGTGACCATGCTTAAGGGCGTACTCCACGCACCTGAGCGTGAATGCCAGATATGGCTTCGCGAACCATTCTCCCGCATCGCGCCGGCGTTTTTTGATGTAGGGGTGAAGGATGACCCACAGATATATGGAAGCATGGGGCAACAAGGAAACCAGTGGGTTTTCTCTAAACAACTTGCGCCGACAGGTAAGCCCAAGCTCATTGAAGAGGGCAAGTTGTCTGTCGCAAGCATGCTTAAGTTTTTGATCGCTTGCCATTAGCTGCTTAAAAGCATCAGCTCTCGATGCCACTGACAGATCAGGAGCAAGCCCCAAGTACGCTTCATAGATCGTCTGACGATCCTCGTTGGCTTCGAATCGTGTCGCCTTTTCCAAAAAGGACAAACGTCGGCTGTGGTCGACCTCTATGTAGATAACCCACGCAACTAATAGTTCGGCGAAAACTGTACACAGCGCAAGAATATTTGCCGACATGTTAACCACCCACTTGTAACATCAGTTCAACGGCGGCTGCCGCAGGTGAAAAATCTAGTATCACCACCTTGATCTACGGACTGTGCTTAATCTTACTGTAACGGCGCTCGATAGGCTTCAAGCTGTCTAATGTCTTTTGAAATACTGCTTGCAATCTCGACGGACGATCCATGTTCATGCCGAACAGCGCGTAGGCAATCGTGTTGTGGAGATATAGGAAGACGATGAACAGGGTCGATTGAGTGGTCTCGTGCAAACTGGTGGACGTTGACACCCGAAAAGATGTCGCTTCCTCAACGAGGTAGTTGTCCACCGCTGGCAGCGAGCAATGGACGAAGCTAGAAGTCTGAAAGTAGTCAGCAGCGTATGAAATCTTCTTGTGCTTTGTCGTGACCGCACCGTCAAGCGGATGGTCGATGGTCGTCGTGTCCCAAACAAATCCTCGTTCACTTGACCAGTGCCGACTCGCTGGTTTCGTGTCAGGGACGATTCCCTGAGCGTCCACGTAATCCCTAATCTCTTTTTCTTCCGGTCTACCTGCGAACAGTTCCAAGCAGTAGTGCGCCCAATACGCCTTGTCAGCCAAGTGCTGCCTCACGTAATTTCGCACGCGGGAATCATACAGATCATCCCGATCCGCAGTCATATAACGCAGATTATTGGCGCACTCAACGATTGATCTGCTGAGTCCGTAGGCTTCATCGGAAAAACCAGAATTCAGCAGTTTCAGGCACGCCTTCGACAGGGCGATAGCTTTTGACACCGTTGCCAGGCCCACAATGTCGAAGGGGTACATCCAAGGCGTCCGCGGGTAGACACCGAGCCTATTCATTTCCGACTCGGCTACTTGAACGAAGCGGCTCACCTTCCTAATCTCGGCGATAATTTCTCGCTTTAACATGCAGCGAAGCTATTTCGCGGGGGACATGATCGTGAGAATGGATTTTCCTTCTGGTACCGACCAGTTTTCGATCTCATCGGCAAATCCAAAGTCGATTGCTTCTTGCGCAGAGACTTCAAGCTGAACACGCCGCGCCTGTTTCCATTTCGCAGGCGGCATGCTGATCCGCGTTTTCAGAATATCGTCAATGTCTCTATCGTTTTTGGCGAGAGATCGGGACACGATCCTGTGCTGTTCGCTGTTCAGCCCGGCCGATTGCTTCCAGGTCGCCGGATGAAGCAAGAACTTCGCGTAGGGACTTACGACCCGATGCGCCGCGCTCAGAAACACCAACACCGCTGCTGATTGCACACCGCCAGTGTTGTACATCGTCACTGGAATGTCAGGCGGATACCCCTCCACGTAGCTGCGCATGTTGATGGCATCGACGATCATCCCGCCACTGGAATTGAAGATCATGTGTATCCCGTTGTGGCGTGGACTGCTATCCAGAGATAGCAAGTTCATCCAATGAATGAACCTACCCGCCGACTGCTCGTTAATATCTTCGGAGAATGACACATACGCGATGTCAGGCGGTCGTGGTGGAAGTGGGATCGAAGTTCCCATGCTCATGGTTGATTATCTTAGCAGTCTATATTCGTTAGCCGTAGTTTCAGTCCTATCGGACAAGGAGACCGGGGACAAGGGAAACCGTTGACAGACGAAACGTTCTCCCGTTTTTTCCCTGCGGATCTGTTGTCGGAGATTAGGGCGGACTCCGCGGGCTGACGCGGACGACGAGCGGCGCTGACGCATTCAAGCCGGGTTTGCCAGAGTGTGCTCGATCCCTCTAGTTCTCGCCCATCCGCTTCTTCCCTTCCATCATGACTCTTCTCAATATCCGGTTGATTCGCGTCTGATAGCCCGGACCCTTGGACTTGAACCACTCCACCACTTCAACATCCACGCGCAACGAGATTCTCCGCTTTCGCGGCCGGTTCCAGCGCGCCTCCGCGCCCGTCTCCCCATCCGTCAGCGATAACAAGTCGTCTTCAACCGATGCCTGCAGGTCGCCAATTTTCTCCGGCCGCGGGCGTAACTTTTTCCGCTTTGCTTTCTTGGGCTTGGCTGTCATGACGTTATCGTACGCCCCGTGCTGTCATGACGTTGTGTTCCTGCGGGAACACAAGTACCGCGAACGCATACGAAACGGGGTTTGTGCAGAACGGACAAAAGTTGCCTCGGCGATCAGAGGAGGTAGGGCACCAGGGCGGCGGTCTGCTGGGCGTAGGTGGCGTACGTCTCCCCAAACTGGGAGCGCATCCATTCCTCCTCCATGCGGAGCTTGAGCCAGAACACGAGGAAGATGAGGGCGACGACGATGAACCCGCGCACCTGGGAGATCGCAATCGCCATGCCAAGAAACCCGGCCAGAATGCCGGTGTAGATGGGGTGACGGACCGCGGCATAGGGACCGGTGGTGATCAGCTCGTGGCCCTGCTTAATGGTGACGGAGCTGCTCCAGTTGCGGCCGAGGTGCACGCGCGCCCAGACGGCGAAGAGAAGGCCGGCGATGGTGAGGGCGGCTCCCAGCCAGAATGGCCAATAACCCTGCGGCCAGAACTGGACGTAAAGCCAGGGCAGCGGGATGCGAGGTATTGAGAGTAAAGCGATCGCGATCAGGAAGATGAGGGCGCGGACGATTCCAGAGGCTGCGGGCTCGAGACGCTGATTGGCTTTGGTATCCGCAGCTTTGACCCGCCAGTAGAGAACAAAAACGACCCAGACCACGGGAAAGAAAGATTTGTAGAACCAAAGCATGTGGACCTCCGATTGAGTAAGCGCGTCGGAAGGCCCTTATGGCTTTGCGGGCAGCGGCTGCCAGAGCTCAATCTTATTTCCATCCGAGTCATAGATCCACGCAAAGCGACCGTAGGATTCATCCATTCGTTTGGGGTCGATCTTGACTCCCTCTTGTTTTAAGCGGTCGAGCAACGCATCCATATCGTCCACGATGTAGTTGATCATGAACGGTGCGGGGCTGGGATCGAAATACTTAGAGGAGGCGGGAAAGATAGTCCAAACTGTAACGTTTTCCTTTTGCGGGTCGTCGTGTTCGCGCCACGGAAGCATCACGCCCTGGCCTTTGTCAGCGAGTCCAAGATGCTTCGCATACCATTCGCGCATCTGATCGCGATTGGCGGATTTGAAGAAGACACCGCCGATTCCAAGGATGCGCCCGCGCTGCTCCGTTTTCACAGGCGGCTTCGATTTTTCAGGTTGCGGAGATTGCACGTCCTGTCCTCCTATTGACCGGGCCGAGATAAACAACAGCGAGCCGAGCGCAATTGTGCTCCACGGTATTCCTTGCATCGGCGGATTATACACAAGCTTCGATTCGAAGGGAGAAATCGGTGCGTTCTTTGCTTAAAGTTTGCCGCGATTCACCTTTTCTAGATCGGGCAGGATGTGTCGAACTCCGTTTGGGGATAAGAGAATGGAATAGCTGTCGATTTTCAGTCTCCCGAACGACTATCTGATGACGGTTATCCGATACGAAAACGATGAGCTACGGCTCTGACTCACGGCAAACAGGGAGGGATGGAATGAAATACATCTGTTTGGGATACCTCGCGCCCGGCAAGTTCGAAAACATGTCTGAGAGCGAGCGCAACACCGTGCTGGACGAGTGTTTTAGCTACAACGACGAACTGCGGAAAAACGGACATTTGGTCGCTGAGGAACCTCTTCAGCCCGCCAACACGGCGGTGACGGTGTATTGGAAGAACGGAAAAGTTGTAGTGACGGACGGTCCCTATGCGGAAACGAAGGAGCAATTGGGTGGAATTCAGGTGCTTGAAGCGCGAGATCTGAATCACGCAATTCAGCTCATTTCCCAATGTCCGGGAGTGAAGTTGCAGTGTGGCACAATCGAGATCCGTCCAGCCGCGTATATAGACGAAATGATTCGGGAGAGCGAGCGGCGACGGCGAAAGGATACCTCGCAATGAGGGCACGCATGGGGAAGAGTGATGAAGGAAAGAATGATCAGGATCACGGCCCACTAACCACCAGCCACTAATCACTGTTCTTCGTGTGGAACTTCGGCGGCGCAGGTTTGTATCCCGGGGGCGTGCCTTTGGTGATGAAAGGGAAGTCGTCCGGATTCTGCACCAGAACCTGACCGGTCGCACTCAGCTGGTACGGATTCCCGTCAGGATCGACAGGGACAGCGCGCAGATGTGCGGCAGCGGCGAGTTCGGAAATGCTGGCGGGAAGACGTCCGGTGCGCTCGCCGAATTGGGTGACCAGGGCTTGCAGGCTGGTGACGTCTTCGTCCACCCGGAGCGAACGCAGGTGTTCGATCGCGTTTTGGCGGATGTTGGTCTCGTGGCTGGACTCGTAGGTGGCGGTCCACAGCATGCGGGCAGTCGCGAAATCACCGGCGTGCATGGCCATCTGCGCGGCCATGATCTTCATGAAGGGATGCGAGTCGGGAACTTTCGAGCCGCGCTCGAAAACTTCAGCCGCCTTGCGGTAATCCTTGAGCTCGGTATAGTAGACGAACCCGAGATCGTAATAGAGATGCCAGTTGTCCGGATTGTACGAGATGCCGTATTCCATCAAATGAATGGCACGGGCAGGTTCGCCGGCGCCACCCGGCGGTTTGGGGGCCAGGAAGCTGGCGCCGAACTCGTAGGCGGGAATCATATAGGGGTCGAGCGTGGTCGTGATCTCCAGCAGCGGAGCTAGTTCGTTGTAGGTGTGCGCCCGGTCGAAATGGCGATGGCCGAAATACTGCACCGTGCGCGTCCAGTAAATGCAAGCCATCAGGCCATCGAAGCCCACGCTGGCGCGCTTGATCATTTTCGGCGAATTGACGTAGAGAGCGTCTTCGATGGTGGCTTTGGGGCGGATTTCGTCGATGTGCCGCAATAGCAGAACGCAGGCGATCAGCGAGACCGCCATGCATCCGGCGGCGGTCACGGTGGTTCGCTTCCGGCCGTTCATCCTGCGCGGGATCATTTCAAATTCCTGCGCTCGAAAATCAGCACCGCGCCGCTCAACGCCATCGCCGTATAGAACAAGGCATAGAGCGTGTTGTGCAGGATCAATTGCGAGCTTAACGGTTGCTCGTGCGCCGCGGCGCTGATCACGTTTAGCGCCGAAAAATTGGGCACCAGATAGGCCGCCGCCGTGGCGAACCAGCGGGTCACGCCGTGCGCCAGCCCGGCGAATCCGCGAAGGTCTTCGGCGAAACTTCCAATCACGAACAGCGAAAACGCAAACACCGCCGACAGCAGCGGGGAAGAGAACGACGAAAACAGCAGGGCCAGCGAACAGATAATCAGAAATTCGAGGACGATGAAATACAGCGCCACCAGGATCAGCGCGTCGGGTTTCGAGAACTTGTGCGCCACATAGAATAGCGCGCCAAACACTCCGATGGCCATGAAGAACGTGTTCACGACGAGCGTTCCGGCCAGGCCAAAGAACTTTCCGACAATGAATTCCCAGCGGCGGACGGGGCGCGACAGCACAGTGTAAAGCGTGCGCTTCTCGATTTCTTTCGAGACCAGCCCGATGCCGATGAAGATGGCGATCACCACGCCGAAAAGTGAGACGGCGGTAAGGCCCAGGTCGACGACCACCAGGCGCTCAATGTCGATGGAAATCTGGCCCACGAAAATGGCTGCCCCCGAAAGCAGCAGGGCGAAGGCAATCAGGTTGTAGAGCACCCGGTCGCGCACCGCTTCGCGGAAAGTGTTGGCGGCAATGTGAACGATGCGTGGGCTCATACGGCGGTTCCTATGGTTTTGCCCGCGGTAGCTTGCGAGGGTTGCAACTTCTCTACGAAGTAGGCTTCGAGCGAGGTGCGAAGCGGGGTGATGGCGATCAGGCGGATGCGCTCGCGGCGCAGCGCGTCGATGGCGGCGTCCTGCTGGTTCTCCGCCAGAACGGCGCGCACCGTGTCACCTGTGACGTGGCAGTCCGCGCCCAGAGCCTTCATCGAGGCCGGGATTTGCGTTCCTTGCCAAACCACTTCCACCTTGCCCTGCACCGTCGAAGTCAAATCTTCCACCGCTCCTACGCCGCGCAGTTCGCCTTTGTAAATGATGGCGACGCGATCGCACAACGCTTCAGCGTCGGAGAGAATATGGGTCGAGAAAAATACCGTCTTGCCTTCCTGCTTCAGCTGTTCCATCAGGTCGCGAACTTCACGGCGCCCCAAGGGATCGAGGCCAGACATGGGCTCGTCGAAGAACACCAGCTTGGGGTTGTGCAGAATCGCCTGCGCGATCCCGGCGCGTTGCAACATGCCCTTCGAAAACTTCCGCAGCTGCACGCCTTGAATGTCCGTGAGGCCCACCCGCTGCAGCACTTCCTCGACGCGGCGCTTGCGGTCTTTGCCGGGCACTCCTGAAAGCTGTCCGTAGTAGTCGAGCAATTCGTGGGCAGTCAGGTAGTCGTAGAAGTAGGGCTGCTCCGGCAGGAAGCCGATCTGCGCTTTGATTTCAGGATCGGTCCATTCGTGGCCCAGGATGCGTGCCGTGCCAGAGGTCGGGAACACCAGTCCCATCAGCATTTTCAACGTCGTGGTTTTGCCCGCGCCGTTGGGGCCGAGGAAGCCGAAAATCTCTCCCTCTTCCACGGTGAGGTGCAACGGCTGCAAGGCGCGCTTGGGACGCTTGCGCCAGAAGCCGACCATGTAGGTCTTTTCCAGTCCGAGAATTTCAATTGCGGCCATCGTGCATCAGACTTCCGAAAAAGTATTTTCGGAAAATATTATAAGCAACCCAGGGCGGGAGAGGATCACCATCCCGGTTACGACGGTCACCGCCGGGTCGCAAGGGAAATCACGGCAAGAACCACGCCGACGGAAGGGACAGGCGCGATTCTCAACCTGACACGAGATTTTGATGAGATTACTGAGCCACGGGAAAAGCCAGACACGGCGCAAGGGTGATGACCGGAGCGTCGCCGGGGTTGGCCAGTTGTGAGCGCAGGACGCCATCGTTGGTGGAGCAGTAATCGTGGTTCCCGGTGGAATGGGCGAGCATCGGCGCAGCGCCTGCGACGAACGCGGCGTAGTTGATTGCGCCAGCGGGCATGATGCCGGTGGCCAGGAAAACGTACCCGCTCTTGCCGCCACTGCCGGGCGTAGAGGAGGACAGGTGGCTGTCGACCAGACACGCGCTGGTAGAAGCCGGAGTGCAGGGGTTCGCGCCTCCCAGAGAGGTGATGTCAGGGGAATAACCCACGGTTGGATAAGCGGTGTCGTAGGCGACTTCCGCGCCTTTGATGGCGGCGAGCGAACCCACGGCCGAGGCTTCGTTGGCCGACAGCCGCGCCTGCAGCAGGTTGGGGATCGCGATGGCCGCAATGACGAGGATAATCGCCACTACGATCAGCAACTCGATGAGTGAGAATCCCTTTGTCGAACGCATGAAAATCTCCCTTAAAAATGGTGATCAGACTTCGGGGAGGCGGCTAGTGAAAGAGTTGCAATCCCATCTCCAATTTCTGCTGTTTGCAGAACCTTCAGTAACTTCCTGGAATTTGCGGTGAATCAATAGGTTAGCCGCGTTGAAACGCGCACGGTCGCAAGGTCTCACAGCCGATGTGACGAAAATTGTCACGCTGCCTTGACCTAATCGGGAAATCTCAGGCCGAGAGGCCTTATAAACACCAAAGAGGCGGCGAACTGATGTTCGCCGCCTCTGGGTTGTAAAGTAAGGTACCGCGCCGAACCGAATCGCCTATTGATTCAGCGGATTGAAGGCTGCGATGCCCGCTTCAGTGGCGGAGCACACGCCCGCCGGGTCGACGCGTATCACCGCGTCTTCCTCCGCGCAGAAGCCGCGGATTCCCGTCTGGTTGACCGAGGACGGGATCCCCTTGATCGTATAGCCTATGTACAGGCCGCTTGAGGCGGCGCCGGCGCCCGTGGTGAACGAATATCCGCTCTTGCCACTGCCTGCTGGATTGCCGTTGTTGGCGAGGACGGAGTCGATCAAGCACGCCGAAGTCGAGGCTGGGACGCAGGCTGCACCCAACGCACCGCCCAAGGAAACCAGATCCTTCGAATAGCCCACCGTCGGATACGCACTCTGGTAGGTGATTTCGGCAGTGGTGACGGTACGTATGGAAGAAACCGCGGACGATTCGTTCGCAGCCATGCGGGCGCGCAGTAAGTTCGGAATTGCGATGGCCGCGATGATCAGGATGATTGCCACCACGATCAGCAACTCGATCAGTGAGAAACCTTTGTGTTTCCGCATTTAATATTCACCCCAACCTTCTGAGAATCCGTGTAGTTACGTATGACCTTGTTCAGGATCAATGGTAGCACTTGTCCGGCCAAAAGCCGCGAGGGCCGGGGCATTCAGGCAAGAGCTTTGTTTGCAAGCATCCCACAAATATTCGCCCTCATTGTAACCCTTCGCCAGACGCAAGACTGCAAATGCCGCGTCGATTTGTGACACTTTGTTTCACCTCTTGTTTTACCTCTTAAGTTGAGAACGCGGCGATGGCCGACTTTTGCATGGGCATACGCAAAATTTGGGAGGAGCGGTTGCGGCGCGGGACGTGCCACGCCTCCTTCCGGTTTGCTGCCTGTACAGCGATTGTGAATTGCGTAACGCTCTCGCCCAGACCGGGCACAAGGCCGAGGCCCTCGCCGCCTACGAACTAGGGCTGAGAATCACTCCGACCTCGCCCAGGCTCAGGAGGTGCCGCTGAACCGCGGCCACATTCGGAATTTCCGGCCAGGCGGAAAAAAAAGGGCAGCGAGCCTGAAGCTCGCTGCCCCTTTTGGCTTGTACCCTCCCCAGGTACTCGCCCGAATCAAACGTTACTGGTTGAGCGGGTTGAAGGTGAGGATGGTCGCTTCAGCGTTCGAGCAAGCGCCCGCGGGATCGACGCGAACCACAGCATCTTCTTCCGCGCAGAAGCCGCGGATGCCGGTCTGGTTCACTGATAGCGGAATCCCCTTCACACCATAGCCTGCATAGACGCCTGCCACGGCAGTGCCAGGAGCGGTGGTGAACGAATAGCCGCTCTTGCCGCTGGCCGCTGGGTTACCGTTGTTAGAGAGCACGGAGTCAATCAAGCACGCCGAGGTCGAGGCTGGGACGCAAGCCGCACCCAACGCGCCGCCCAAGGAAACCAGATCTTTCGAATAGCCGACCGTTGGATACGCGGTCTGGTAGGTTACTTCGCCCGTGGTGATGGTACGGATAGAAGCGACAGCAGACGACTCATTGGCCGCCATGCGGGCGCGCAGTAAGTTCGGAATCGCGATCGCCGCGATGATCAGGATGATAGCCACCACGATCAGCAGCTCAATCAGTGAGAAACCTTTTTGTTTCCGCATCTCTTTTTTTCTCCCAAGCTTTCTTAATTTTGAACCCGCTGGTCCATTATTGGCTCAGTCGTTACAATCGTTGCACTTGCTTGGCCATCCCCGTCGGCGCTGCTGGCCGGCACGCAAGGTAGTTTGTTTGCAACGCCAGGGCGGATTTTCAGGTCTTTCCTGGGCTCCCGATCCACCTTGCGACGCCAAATAGTGGCGGAAGATCACGATCTTTTGTCATTCTGGGAAGTCAGTGAGTTGCAAGATTTCTGGATTGGGAACGCAGCGCAAACCCAGTTTCAGAGGGATGAAGTAGCGATGGCGCGCGGTGAGAACGGTAACGCCTTGTGCCAACCTGAGGGTCAAAAAAACAAAGGGCAGCGAGCCGAAGCTCGCTGCCCTTTTGGCTTGTACCCTCCCCAGGTACTCGCCAGAAACAAACGTTACTGGTTGAGCGGGTTGAAGGTGAGGATGGTCGCTTCGGCCGTCGAGCAAGCGCCCGCGGGGTCGACACGAACCACTGCATCTTCTTCCGCGCAGAAGCCACGGATGCCGGTCTGGTTGATCGAAAGCGGAATTGCCTGAACGCCATAGCCAGCATAAACGCCAGCCACAACTGTGCCAGGAGCGGTGGTGAACGAGTACCCGCTCTTGCCGCTGGCCGCCGGGTTGCCGTTGTTGGCGAGCACGGAGTCGATCAAGCACGCCGAGGTCGAGGCCGGGACGCAAGCCGCGCCCAACGCACCGCCCAAGGAGACAAGATCCTTCGAATAGCCGACCGTCGGATACGCCGTCTGGTAGGTCACTTCGCCAGTGGTGACGGTACGGATGGACGCGACAGCAGACGACTCATTGGCCGCCATGCGGGCGCGCAGTAAGTTCGGAATCGCGATCGCTGCGATGATCAGGATGATGGCCACCACGATCAGCAGCTCGATCAGTGAGAAACCTTTTTGTTTCCGCATCTCTATTTGTCCTCTCGTTCAGTCTGGTTTTGTTACTTCAAACTGCTGGTCACGGATGACGCAGTCGTCACAATATTTGCATTTGCTTCTCCAAAGCGGCTAGTTACCTTGGTTACGGGTGGTGGCTCGGGAAGGGCTTTATTTTCAGCACCAGGGCAAACTTCAGTCCCTGTCTGTGAAGCCGGACTGCGTCGTTGCTGGCAAAATTCGGCGTTTGCCCTGACAATTCGTGTCAGTCTGGAACAGCAACTCGTTCCATTTTGAAATCGGCCGCCGTCTGCGCCCCTCTGGATGCGGTGCGCTGCGCCCTGGGGCGACTGCGCGCTGGGCATCGACCGCGTAGAATGTTGCGGCGCAGTTCGTGAGCACCACAAATGGATATTTCGAAAGAGTCATTTCAAGTCGAGGCCGAAATCGCGCGCGCCTGGACGCTGCCCGCCGATCTGTATACCGACGCAAGCACGTTCCTCGCCGAAAAAGAAGAGATTTTCGCCCGAACGTGGCAGGTCGTTGGTCACGTCAGCCAGGTCGCGAATTCCGGCGACTACTTCACTGCCGAACTGATGGGTGAGCCCTTGTTGCTGGTGCGCGGCAGTGACGCCAAGCTGCGCGGCTTCTACAACGTGTGCCGCCACCGGGCCGGGCCACCGGCTGAAGGATGCGGTTCCCGCAAACTGTTTCGCTGCGGTTACCACGGATGGACCTACGGGCTCAACGGCGAGTTGCTCAGCGCCACAGAAATCGAAGGTGTGCAGGGATTTCGTCCGGAAGATTTTGCCCTGAAGCCGGTTCGAACCGAGGAATGGTTCAACTTCGTGTTCGTGAACCTTGATCCGGAAGCGCGGCCCCTGCTCGAGAGTCTCGGCGAGTTGCCGCAACAGGCGGAGAAGTTTCCCTTCGCACAGATGAAGTTGTTCGAGCGCCGCACCTACGATATGAAATGCAACTGGAAGACCTATGTCGACAATTACCTGGAGGGCTATCACCTGCCCAGCGTGCATCCGGCACTGAATCGTGAACTGGATTACAACGCGTACGCGGTCGAGCCGTATGCGCGAGGTCGTGCGGGACACGTGCGCCAGTTCAGTCCGATTCGGGGAGCGCAGCCCGGCGACGCCACGCCGCGCCGCTACCCGGAGGCCCGCGAAGACCTGACCACCGACTACTTCTGGATTTTTCCCAACTGGATGCTCAACTGCTATCCCGACAACGTCTCGCTGAATATCGTGCTGCCGGTCGAGGCGGAGCGCTCGCTGGCGATCTTCGAGTGGTACCTGCCGGAGAAAGACCACGGCACTCCGGCGGCGAAGGCGGCGGTGGAGTTCAGCCACCAGATTCAGATTGAAGACGTCGGCATCTGCGAAGTTGTGCAGAGGAATCTGCGATCGCGGAGTTACTCGCGCGGCCGCTTCAGCGTGAAGCAGGAAAAAGGCGTGCATGCGTTTCACCGGATCTATGCTGAAGCTATGAAGGATGCAAAGCACTGAAAGCATTACGCTGATTGCGGTCGATGTGGCCTCGTTGTTTCAGCAGCGCTCTCGCATGAGGGTGATTATAAAGGTCTTATCCAAAATGTACGTACATAAATGTAATATTCAGGCGGTACGCCATCGATAGAAACAGCTTGTCTTGCGATCCTGCTTTGACGTCTGGGACGTCGCCCAGGATGCCATTTGCGGGGCCGGAAACGGCCCTGGCGTCGACGATTCACTGCTCAGTGCGGGGAATCTCCATTCTGACAAAATCGCGCGTCCTGGAGCCTCACAGCGCGGTTCTACGAATTTTCAATCACTTCCACGGAGCCTCAACGACTTGCACGGAAGATCAATGACTTACCGACGGGAACCGATTGGGCGCCCCGCAGTCCGGAGTCTACTTCTGCTCGCGGATCTTCTTGAGGGCGTCGATGCCGTTCTGGTTCTGCGGGTTCAGGTCGATGGATTTCTGGTAGTTCTGGATCGCCAAATCTTTTTGTCCCGCTTTCAGCAAGGCCTCGCCCAGGCTGTCGTAGGAGTTCCAGTATTTCGGGAAGTCCTGCACTTCCAATTGAAATATCTGGATGGCGGCATCGGTTTGCCCGGCGAAGAGGAAGTGATAGGCGGGGGCGATCAGCGTATTCTCATCGACAGCATACGGCGATGCTGACCCTGCTTTTTTCAGCTCTGAATATCTCGCCATTACTCCTTGCGGACCCTTGAGGTTCGCCACCAGCATGAGCAATTCCTGGGCCGACATTTGGTCGGCGGTGTAGTTCCATCCGTACTCCTTGGCCACACTTTGGGTTAGCTGGTTCGCGACGCTGATGCCGTTGTCGGAGTTGGCCATGATGGCCACGCCTTTTCCGGAATCGGCAAACATGATCAACAGCGCCTGAAAGCCTTCATCGGAGCCGTTGTGGCCGAACTCCTCCGGATTCTTGTGACCGTTGAGAAAAAATCCCAGACCGACCTGCTCGATCTGCGGCTTCAACATTTCACGCGTCGTAGCCTCAGGCAGAACGTGGTTGGCTTTGCCTTGTTTCGAGAGCGCGATTTCGATGCCGAATTTCGCCAGGTCGGTGGCGGTGGTCCACAGTCCGGCAGCGGCCATTTCCGGATAGATGTGCCATTTGCCGGGGATGAGCGTGCCGTCGGCACGAGCGCCGGTCGCGGTGGCGGCCGCACGCACGGGAGGAAGAGGCTGCTCATAGCTGCTGTCGGCCATACCGATTTTGTCGAGCACAGTTTCGCGCATGAACTGTGGAAACGGCTTGCCGGTCACGTCCATCACTAGTTGCTGCTCGATGGTGACGCCGCCGCCGGAGTAGCGGAATTTGGTTCCGGGAACAAAATCGATGCGAATGGGCGCGGTGTTGGCAGGAGGCTCGCCGTTGAAAATCTGCACCAGCGTCGGAATCGGCGTACCAACTTCGTACCCGGGGAACCCATGGACAGTGAGTCCGGCGCTGTGGCTCATCAGGCGGCGCAACGTGACTTTCTCGTCCTTGGTGAACTCGTTGTCGGGCACTTGCCACGACTTGAGTTTCAGATTCACGTTCTCGTCGAGAGAAAGCGTTCCGTGTTCGACCAGCGAGAGCGTTCCGGTTGCGGCTACGGGCTTGCTGATCGAACCAGCCTGGAAAAGCGTGTGGACCGTTACCGGTGTGTGGGTACCGGCCTGGGTGACTCCGTAGGCCTTGGCCCAGGCGATTTTGAAATTGTCGATGACGGCGACGCTGAGGCCGGGGCAGTTGTAGAGTTGCATCAGCTTCTCGAGGTTGAGTTGCTGAGGCGGTTCAGTGCCGCTGAGAGGAATCGGGGGAATGCCGTTTTCCACGCGCTGCACGCGGGCAGACAAGTCGGAATCTTTCTGGCCGGGTTGCGACTTGGATTGTGCGTGGGCAGACACGATCGTCATTATCGAAAGAGCGATCATCGAAAGAACGACTGCGAGGACCAGGAAGAAGCGTGTGGATGAGCGGGAAGGCATGAATCCTCCGTCGAGGCATGGCACGGCTTGGAGTATAGACGGGGGGTGAGCAGTTGCGTTAGCTGGGCCCCATTGATTGGGAAGTGCAACTCGCGCGGTTATCGTTCCAATGTCCGGCGGTCCCACTTGCCCGACTCGGCGGCGGCCTCGTAGGTGCTCTGGAGGAATTCCATCAGAGTTGTTTTCGGAGAAGCTGCGGTGCGCACGTCGTCGTACATCAGCAGGAATTCCTTCAGTTGCGGGTGGTAGAAAGCTGCCGCCGGTAGAACTCGCCGTTGAGCAAAGCCGGCGGGTTCGGGCGCCGCGTAGGAGTAGAACGCAGGTCCCTTGATGTCGCCTCCGCCGGGCCAGAATCCCGCGCTACTCGCTTCGTGAGAATAGGCTTCCCGAGTGATGGAGTCGGCCCCGGGCCGTTCGGGCGCTCTGCGGCCGGAGAAGCGAGTGACGGCCAGATCGAAGCTTCCCCAGAAAAAATGCACTGGACTGACCTTGCCCAGAAATCCGGCGCGGAATTCTTTGAAGATCTGGTCGACCCAGACCAGGATGCGCCAGAACTTGTGTACTGCTTCCGGATCGTAGGCGGTGTGAAGATTGTCCTTTTCAAATGGAGTTGGATCGGGAATCTCGCAGGGAGTTGTCCAGATCTTCACGGTTACACCGAGATCGGCGAGGGCGGTCATGAACTTCTTGTAGAACTCAGCCACGCTTTGGGGAGCGAGCGCAATGGCGGCGGTTCGACCGTCGCTGGTTTCGAGCAGCAGTTTGTGATCGATGAAATCGAATCGGACTTCGATCGTTCCTGGGATCGTTCCTCGCTCGTACGGCATCGCCGAAGTCGTCATTCCCCACGCGGTCAGGTAGAAGGGGACGTTCCACCAGTGATTCACCAGGGGACACAACTCTAGGCGCACTTTTCCGACGACCTGCGTCCACATGTGCAAGGTGGCGAGCGTCTCCTTCCAGCTATCGAGGGGCAAGGCAGGCAGCTTTAGATCGCTTGTTTTGTCCGGCGTCATGGTTTACTCCATCTGGTTCATTCCATCCTGGTTCATTTCATTTTAGAAGCCCGTAAACCTCAACTTCGCCTCTGACGCCGAAATAGACGCGGCCGTTCACCACGACCGGGATCGCAAAACGCGTGGCAAAGGCGGCGCGGTCGCGCTGGCTGTTTTGTTCTGACGTGTAGATCGCCTGCCCGAGCTTGGTGGCGTCGAAGGCGTAGAGGACTGCGGGTTTGTTGTCAGGGCCGTCCCAGGTTTTGGTGGAAAGGGCCCAGACGATGGCGTTCTTGTTGCCGTCGGCCGAGATCGAGGGTGTTGCGCCGGAAGTTACAAACTTCATGGCGGAAGACCCGATCGGCGTGAGCTGACCGTTCTTGATGGCGTAGCTGCGGAGGTAGTCGTCGCTGGTGGCGAAGTACGCGCGGCCGTTCCAGTAAGCCATTGCGCCTAAACCTTCGCCGGCCATGTGAATCTTCTGGACGATGGCGTCGCGGTCGGTGTGAAATTTTCCCATTTGGTCGCGATCAATCACATAGAGGATGGAGTGCTTGGTGGGTTGGAGCAGAAGATGACGATGCGGTCCGGGTTGATCGGGGAGCAGCGTGGGACCGCTCGAGCCGACGTCGGAATCACCTGCGAGGATGTCGGCTTGATCGAATGGGGTGAAATAGTCACGGACGGCGAGGGATGAGCCGTCGAGCTTGAGAACGGAATCGCCGTAGTCGCGGCCTCCACTGGTGGCGTCGAAGGTGCCATTGCCGGTGGGCACGTATAGGTTGCCTTCGGAATCGACGGCGGGGCCGGTGTCGCTGAGCCAGATTCCGCCCTCGCTGCCGTCGGGATCGACGTTGAGCACTGCTTTTTGCGCGAGCGTTTGCGGATCGTAGGCCATCACCCAGCCGTGGTAGGGATCGACATCGCAGGAGGAAGCCCAGGCCAGATAGACGTTGTTGTTGGCGAAAGTGAGCGCGGCGCGCGGGTTTTCGCGTAGCGGGTCGAAGGGGACCTCGCGGTTGGATCTGCCTGCGCCCCGGCCTGGGACCGATGCCATGATGAGTTTCGGGCCGCCGAATTTTTCGACACCGGTGGTGATGGCGAGCGCGTGCAGGTGTTGGAAGTATTCGTCGTCGCCGACCTTGTGCGGAATCATCGTCCGCGCCAGGACGTAGATCGTGCCCGTCTTAACGTCGATGACAGGCGTGGAGGTGATACCGACTTCGGGGCGAATGAACGGGCAATCCACCATGTCTTCGGAAAGCGCTCGGACTCCGCGCGCTTCGTCGAGAAAGCTGACTTTCCACAGCGGAGGATCGCCGGGGCGATTGGCATCGAAGGCGTACACGCTGTCGTGCTCGGTGGCGACGAAGAGCACGTCGTGCTTGCCTTTGCCCGGGATCTCGACATTCGGAAGGAACAAGGGTTGCGCGTAGACGGGGCCGTCGACTTTGAATGCTCCTAGTTTGCCGAATTGTTTGGCGTTGACGTTCTGGGGAGTAAGAATTTTCTCGTTGAGAGTTGCGCCCGTGCGGGCGTTGTCGTATTGCGAAGTGGTGACTTGGGCGAGCGCGGGGAGGGCGAGGACGAATGTAACGAAAGCGCCACAGACTGTGAGCGGTTTCATTGTTGAACTCCGCTATTGTTTGTCGGCCGGGGCCTCTGCGGGCTTGGCGAAAAGTTTGGGATCGACTGTGGGATTCAGTTCGATCTTCTTGAATTCGGCGTTGCTGGTTTCCTGACCGTCCTGTTTGTTTTGATGTTTATAGGGCATGGTCAGGCCGTCGACGGTGCGCCAGTCGGCGAGATTGCTTTCGCCATCGAAGGGGCCCGATTGTCCCATGGCCTTGTATTTTTCGCGGAGAATGT
>Ga0210399_10000067_pt1 | contig 73920 bp, 58 predicted proteins | sample IncBWC14MmetaG_FD_150865 | JGI IMG/M metagenome (GOLD analysis project Ga0210399, IMG submission 150865) | Forest soil microbial communities from Barre Woods Harvard Forest LTER site, Petersham, Massachusetts, United States - Inc-BW-C-14-M | ecosystem: Environmental > Terrestrial > Soil >...
TGCCAGCGTTGGCAGCTATGACTGATCGACAAGGTACGATGCCGGAAGTGGAAGGTCTGCACCGGCGACTGGGGCAGCGGCAGCTCACTATGATGGCCATTGGCGGCGCCATCGGTGTGGGTTTGTTCATGGGAAGCAGTGTCACCATTCGCCTCGCTGGACCCGCCGTCATCCTTTCCTATCTTCTGGGGGCAGGCATCGCGCTAATCATGTCCTATGCGCTGGCGGAAATGGCGGTCGTCCATCCCGTCGCCGGGGCCTTCGGAGTGTACGCGGAGAAATATCTCAACCCTTGGGCCGGTTTTTCGGTTCGAGCGACTTACGGAGTCGCACAGATCATCGCTATCGGCGCCGAAGTCACCGCCGCCGGCATTTACATCTCTTTTTGGTTTCCCCATGTTCCGCAGTGGATTTGGGTTGTGTCAGTCTCGGCCGCGCTGGTGGCGCTCAATTCCATGCAGGTGAACCGCCTGGGTGAATTTGAATATTGGTTCGCAACCATCAAGGTGGCGGCCATCGTTGCCTTCATCATTGTCGGAATATCTTTGATTCTTGGGTTTGGTTCGCGCGGCGCGATCGGCCTGAGCAACCTAACCCAACATGGAGGATTCTTTCCTGCGGGATGGAAAGGAGTCTGGCTTTCGCTCACCATCACAGTCACGAGTTACATGGGAGTGGAGATTATCGCGGTCACCGCGGGAGAGGCCGAGCATCCGGAGGTAACGATTCCACACGCTATGCGAAGCATTGTCTGGCGGCTTATTTTGTTCTATGTGCTGGCCATTGCGATTATGGTGACGATGGTTCCGTGGAATCAAACGGGAGGCTCGTCCGGGATGCCTGGCAGTGCTTTTGTCACGGCGTTTGCGGCAGCGCATATACCGTTCGCAGCCGCGATCATGAATTTCGTTGTGCTCACGGCGGCACTGTCGAGTGTGAACACCAACCTTTATCTATCAACTCGAATGCTTTTCTCTCTGGGACAGGGAGGGTATGCCCCCGCGTGGATGGGCAAAGTGAGCCGCAACGGAGTGCCGCATCAGGCACTGCTGGCTTCGACCGCGGGGATCGTCGCAGCCATTCTGCTGGCTATTTTTGCACCGAAGAATGCGTTCCTCATGCTGTACGGGACGGCAGTTGCAGGAATGCTTTTCGTGTGGCTGGTGATTCTCAACACGCACCTTCGTTTTCGCAACGCCATCACGAACGAGCGGCTGGCGAGTCTGCCCATGCGGCTGTGGGCGCACTCTTTTTTTACCGTCGTCGGGATTCTGTTACTGATTGCAATTTCCATAACAACTTTCTGGGTTGACGGATTGCAATGGTCGGTTCCAGCATTTTCTGTTTTCCTGGCCTTGATCTCGCTCTTGTACCTTCGTGAACGGGGCCGCAGAACCGCTTAGGCGAACGACTCTTTCGTGGTTTACAGGAACACTCTATAAGGAGAGCGCACAATGGCCGAAGCCTGCGAAGAGGTTTATTCTTCGCTCCACCGACGATTCAAAGGTGACCTGCTGCGCCGCGGCCAAGGCGGGTACGAAGACGCGCGAACGATTTGGAACGGGATGGTCGCCCGGACACCAGCTCTCATCGCGCGCTGCGCCGATATAAGCGATGTGCAAAATGCGGTTCGGGCCGCTGCGGAGACGGAAGTTGTTACCGCTGTCCGCTGTGGAGGGCATAGCCTCGCGGGTTTCAGCACGTGCGACGGCGGCCTGGTGATCGACCTCACCAGAATGCGGCAGGTCACGGTCGATCCCACGAAACGCCGAGCCACGATCGCCGGAGGTTGTTTGTTGGGATCGATTGACAGTGCTACGCAGAAAGCAGGGCTTGTGTTTCCGGCAGGCGTTGTGTCTCATACCGGAGCTTCCGGATTGATTTTGGGTGGAGGAACCGGATGGCTCACCCGGCGATTTGGATTGTCATGCGACAACGTCGAAGAGTTCACTCTTGTGACCGCAGATAGTACGGTGGTGCGCTGCAACTCGAAGGAGAACTCAGATTTATTCTGGGCCTTGCGAGGCGGCGGCGGTAACTTCGGGGTGGTAACAGAATTCGAAGTGAAGCTGCATCCGCTTACATCTGTCGTGCTTGCTGAGGGCTTGACTCCCGAGTCGGGCATTCGAAGGCTCCTTGAAACGTGGAGAGACTTCATGGCCGAGGCGCCGATCGACTTGAAGTGGAATGTCGATCTTCGTCTCGCTTCGCATGCAAAGAAGGTGCCCAGTGATCTTCGCGGCCGCCCGGTGGCCAGTAGTTCCTTGATTTGGACGGGCGATCCCGAGGCCGGGCGTCCGTATCTGCAGCGCGCGCTCTCCCTGTGCAGCGCGGATTCGGTGAGCAGCAAGGTTGTTTCGTTCCTGAACTTGCAAACCATGGCGGATTCCGATTTCCCGCACGGCCGGCGCTATTACACCAAGTCGGGTTATTTCACTTATCTCGACGACAGCGTGATCGATCGCCTGGTGGAGGCAGTCGCCACGATTCCGTCAGCGGAAACCCAGATTGAACTCGCCTATCTTGGCGGCGCCGCGGCGCGGGTCGGAGCCGACGAGACCGCATTTGGGGATCGCACCTCTCCGTTCATCCTGAATTTGCTGGCGAACTGGTCGGAGCCATCCGCGGATGCCGGCAATGTTGCCTGGATTCGGGGAGTCTTCAACAAACTGCGGCCCGCCATGAAGCCGGGGGTTTACGTAAACTTCATGAGCGGCGATGAACAGGATCGCGTGCCTGAGGCTTATCAGCAGCGATGGGACCGAATGGTAACGATCAAGTCGCAGTATGATCCTAATAATTTCTTCCGCCTGAATCAGAACGTTTCACCATCCGGGCTCGGAGCAAAGAGATCTTAGGTGCTTATGTTGTCAAGATCAGGCAATCCCGGCTTGCGCTCTGGTATGTGTCTGGACGAATGTCGTTATAACGTATATAATCGAGAACAATTGTGAAACAGACAAAGAAGGCGCGAGGCACCCCGGAGGAGGCGGCATTTCTGGATCTGCTCCGTACCTGCGATCTGCTCTCTCGGGGCCCTGCCCAGTTCCTGAAATCCGAAGATCTCTCGCCAAACCAATACAATGTGCTCCGAATCCTACGAGGCGCGCCGCCTGCAGGACTGCCGTGCGGAGAGATTGCGGAGCGCATGATTACCCGGGATCCTGACATCACACGGCTCCTCGACCGTCTGGAAAAGCGACAGCTGATTTCCCGATGCCGTGAAACGAAGGACCGTCGCATGGTTGTGACTCGAATCACCCGGCAAGGATTGAAGCTCCTGGCTCGTCTCGACGAGCCCGTGCAAGAGGTGCACCGCAAGCAGCTCGGCCACCTTGGAGGCGCCAAGCTCAAGGAATTACAGGAGTTGCTGGCAGCGGCTCGAGCCAGAGTGGGCTGATTTTTTTGGGCAGTATATGCGTTGCAACGAATATCGTCGTAACGCATCTAAGGACATGAAAGGAGAAACACCTTATGAGTACAGCAGCTCTTCCGCAAACCACCACAGCCACCACAAGCACCACCACCTGGAACATCGACCCAGCTCACTCCGTTGCTGAGTTTAAGGTCAAACACATGATGATCGCGAACGTAAAGGGTCATTTCTCCAAAGTCACAGGAGTGCTGGTCCATGATGAATCCGACCGGACAAAGTCTCGTGCGGAGGCCACAATCGAAGCTGCGTCAATTGAAACACGCGAATCGCAGCGCGACGCGCACCTCAAGAGCGCAGACTTCCTCCATGTGGAGAAGTTCCCAACCTTGTCGTTTAAGTCCACCGACATCGAAGTTGCCGATGACGGAGAACTAAAGGTCCAAGGCGACCTGACCATTCGCGGCGTCACCCGTAAGGTAACGTTTGCCGTTGAGGGGCCAACGCCACCGACGAAGGACCCCTGGGGAAATACCCGAATTGCAGTCTCGGCAACCACGAAGATCAACCGCAAAGACTATGGCTTCACCTGGAATGCGGCCCTTGAAACTGGCGGGATTTTGGTTGGCGAAGAGGTCACCATCACACTCGAGGTGGAGTTTGTGAAGGCTTGAAGTACCGGAGCAACGGCAGATCGGTCACAAACCGTCGTGCCACCGAAGGAGTCCTATGTCACTGAGGGCAGTGAAGCAGATTATCGAGCCGAAGCTAACCATCGAAGGTGCGGGAGTCAAGTTGCAGCGCGCCTTCGGCTTCGGCAAGACCAGGGAATTCGATCCATTTCTCTTGCTGGACGATTTCCGTAACGATAACCCCAAGGATTACGCCGCAGGATTTCCCTGGCATCCACACCGCGGCATCGAAACCATCACCTACGTTCTGGCCGGGTCGGTCGAGCACGGCGACAGCCTGGGCAATAAAGGAAAAATGACCGCTGGCGACGTGCAATGGATGACCGCGGGAAGCGGCATTCTCCACCAGGAGATGCCGAAAGGGGACAGCCGAGGCCGGATGCACGGCTTCCAGCTGTGGGCGAATCTGCCCGCAAGCTTGAAGATGACCGACCCGCGTTATCAGGACATCCCATCGAGTGCGGTCCCGGAAGTCACAGACGATGATGGGACACGAGTCAGAGTGATTTGTGGAGAGTTCTGGGGCAAGAGAGGACCGGTAGAAGGTGTAGCTGCCGATCCTAGCTACGTTGATGTTTCGGTTGCCCCTAATCGACGCAAGCGCCTGAAGATCGAGACTACGCGCAACGCTTTTGCCTACGTCTTCGCGGGTTCAGGCACGTTCCGGGATGCATCGGATCCACGCGCGGTTCTGACCGAATCTGCTGTCGACCCAAATGCCAATCCGAAGTACGACGCCCGGAATCACTCGCTCGTGCTTTTCGATCGCGGCGACGAGATTGCCGTTCAAGCCGGCGAGGAAGGCATTCGCTTTCTGTTGGTATCGGGCAAGCCGATAGAGGAGCCGGTGGCGTGGTACGGTCCGATCGTCATGAACACCCAGGAGGAGTTACGACAGGCCGTGACAGAACTGCAACGCGGCACGTTCATCAAGCACCGGTAACGCATCTCTTCCGCGGCCAGATGGTAAACGTGTCGGGAATGGACGTGGTGACCGAAGATGTCGATTGCCCAACTTTTCCACGCGGTGAGTGGGTAGCTTTTCAAGTCTTCGCCGACGGCGTAGCTACAACCGAGTGGATCCCGAGCAGAAAGCGGGTTCTATGGGATTGCTCGGAACAACAATCTTACTTGCGCAGATTGAAAATCCTGCGCACCGTCTCGACGATAAAGGCAGTCTGATTGGCTGCAGCAGCGTTCAACAACATCGCGACCGGCGCCTGGAGGACTTTTTCTATGATGCCGCGGCTCAGCGATTCCACAACATCCTCCTGGTCAGAGCTCAGATTACCCAGACGTCCGCGCACGCGATGAATTTCACTGCGGCGCACGGCCTCAAGGCGCTCTCTCAACGACACAATTGTCCCCGAGACTTCGGAATCAAGAGCTGGTGAACTGTCCATCTCTGCGCTGGTCACGACTTCGACTCCCTTCCCAGAGAGAGGAAGCAACCGAATGGCCACAACCAACCGCGGAAGCTCGGAGTTTTATCGCGTTCTGGCGTAAATCATTTGCGCGGATGTCATGTCACTCGGCTTGACGCGTCAAGGTTCAACCGTTTCCAGCTCTCTTAAGCCTGCACAAATCTGTTTGATTCAACGCAACTTAGCGGTGCTCCCGCTCTGGCACGGCGCTTGCATTGATCAAACCCGCAGAGCTCTACATCAGCTCAAGATGCGAATGGGAGATCCTAGATGATAGTAAAGAAGTATTCAGTCAAATCAGTTGCCCTGGCAATCGTAGCTGGCATAGCGCTGCTCTCCATGAGAGCGGTGGCGCAAGAACTTCGCTCGGAAGTCAGCGTTCAGGGAACCGGATTCTTCACCAAGGACAGCAATGGCAATGGCATTGAGAACAAAGCAACGGAAACAGGCGGGCTGCTGATTGGCTATCGCTACAACATCAATCGGTGGCTCGCGGCAGAAGCCAACTACGGTTACGACCGCAACACGCAGAGCTACTTCGGAAGCACGTTTGCCCGTGTGCAGTCGAACATCCACCAAATCACGGGCTCAGCAGTGGTGAAATTGCCAAGTTTTGCCCGGATTCAGCCTTATGTGATCACCGGTGGAGGTGGACTGGTTTTTAATCCAACCGGTGATGCGGGTGGCGCAACTTCGCAGGCGAGGGGCGCATTTCTTTACGGAGGCGGCGCCGACTACGCCTTCACGAAACACCTTTCGCTGCGCGCCGAATATCGCGGCTTGGTGTACAAAGCACCCAACTTCAACGTGGCCAGCCTCAAGACAGACTCGTGGACGCATACTGCGCAGCCGTCTGCTGGGATCGTCTTCCGGTTCTAGCCGAACTTGGACCGGACTGAAGGATGTGAAGCGCGACTGGATCGCGGTTCGTTCGCGAGCAGGTCGGGAGGGGAACTCGGCAAATAACCCGGGGACCCCTCTTTTTTATTGATTGAACCCGCAATAAAGGAGGGAAGCCATGCGGATGAGAGCGTGTGCCATTTGCAAGACAGTTCTTTTCAAGTTTCACTTGGCGAAAAGGTGCGGTGCCAGTGTGGATGGGAATGGGGTGGCTAGAGACCAAGAACAGGGAGGTCCCAATCCAAGCACCAGCCTGCCAGATACCCCGTTGATTAAACTCCCTCGCGCGGAACTTAAACTCCAGTTGATCTCGCCGGTTGCGCAAAGTTTCCTCCTACGCCAAAATTCAAACAAAGTGCACGACGAACCGGACTGTCGCGCATCCCACCCTAGCTTTACTGTTTCTTGGTAGGCCCTCGCAATACTTGGGTTCTTTATGCGTCAGTGGATCGGCTCAGTGTTACGACCGTTTGACACCGATCTGTTAATGACACTGATCCGTTGAATCAACGCCTCCCTGCAGTCTGCAACTCGCTTCTTTTCAGCAGGCAATTTCCAGATGCGTTTGGCGACCCGTTTGCTTTCAGGTGAAGTGTCGCGAGCAGCAAGACAAAAACAATTAAGAAGAGAGGTTTTGATGGCAAGCCCAGCAAAAGACAGAAAGCCTGCGCCGCTACCCGCACCCAATAGCGACTTCTATGAACTCGTCGAAACACTGCCGGCTGAAGAGTTGGCGGTTGTAAAACAAGTGCGCACTTTCATGGAGACCAAGATCGCACCCATCATCACCAAGTACTGGGTCGAAGATACTTTCCCGTTCGAAATCTTGCCTGCGATGAAAGAACTCAACATTGGCGGGGTCGCGATGCAGGGTTATGGCTGCAGAGGCGGAAGTGCGCAGCTATTTGGCTTGATCGCCATGGAGATGGCGCGCGTCGACTCGTCGGTTGCGACATTCTTCGGGGTTCACAACGGTTTGGCCATGGGCTCGATCTACCTGGGCGGGTCGGAGGAACAAAAGCAGAAATGGCTGCCGCCGATGGCACGGTGGGAGAAAATTGGCTGCTTCGGCCTGACTGAACCGCTGGTCGGATCAGGAACCTCGGGCGGAATGTTGACGACTGCCAAGCGGGATGGAGACACCTGGATCCTGAATGGTCAGAAGAAGTGGATCGGCAACGCTCCGTGGTGTGACATTTCTATTATCTGGGCTCGCGACCTGGCGGACAACCAAGTCAAAGCGTTCATCGTGGAAAACAAGACCACGCCAGGCTTCAGCGTAGAGAAGATTCAGAACAAAATTGCGCTGAAGGTGGTTCAGAACGGGCTGATTACGATGGAAAACTGCCGGATACCGGAAGCCAACCGTCTGCAACAAGATCAGTCGTTCCGCGACACCGCCCGGGTTCTGAAGATGACGCGCTTCATGGTTGGCTGGGAGGCGACCGGATGCGCCATGGGCGCCTACGAGAACGCACTCAAGTATTGTCAGGAACGCCTGCAGTTCGGAAAGCCCATCGCTTCCTTCCAGATGGTGCAGGACCTCCTGGCCAGGATGATTGCCAACATTACGGCTTCTCAGTGCCTACTGGTCCGCACGGCCCAGTTGCAGGCGGAAGGCAAGCTGACGGATGCGCATGCCTCACTTGCCAAAGCGTTCACCACTGCCAAGTGTCGCGAGACGGTCGCGTGGGCCCGAGAGTTGTGCGGCGGGAATGGCATCGTCGCAGACTACAACGTTGGCCGCTTCTTTGCCGATGCGGAAGCGCTGTACTCCTACGAAGGCACCTTCCAGATACAGAACCTGATTCTCGGTAAAGCCATAACCGGGTTCAGCGCCTTCGTGTAGCGGAGGGGAAGTGAACTGCGGTCTCCTATTCAACCAGTCTTGCCAAAACTGAAGTAACAAATAAAGGAGCGAAGAAAATCATGGCTGTTAAGTCTGCTACATGGGAAGTAAAACAAACCACGGCAAAGGCCACGACGGCCCGCTTGTTCTTTCTCAGCCTCAGCAGTGGTCAGGTGCTCTCCGCGAACCCTGACGGCTCCGATCTCAAGGTCATTGTCAGCGAGGGAAGGCGACTTCCCGACGGTATCGTTGTGGACCTCGCGGCAGGTCACCTCTATTGGACCAACATGGGCAACCCGAGCGCCAATGACGGCTCCATCGAACGCGCGAATCTTGACGGAAGCAACGTCACCCACGTTGTTCCTCCGGGCGGCACTTTTACTCCCAAGCAACTGCAACTCGACGAGAAGAACCGCAAGCTTTACTGGTGCGATCGCGAGGGGATGCGGGTGATGCGGGTGAACGTGGATGGTTCCAACATCGAAACGCTTATTGATACCAGCGAAGGCGACCCGCGTCCGGGCAAAGACCTTAAGAAATGGTGCGTGGGCATCGCGCTCGACGTTGAGGCCGGCCAATTCTATTGGACTCAGAAGGGCCCGGACAAGGGCGGCAAGGGACGCCTCTTTCGCGCCAATCTCGAAATTCCGAAGGGTCAAACTCCAGCAAACCGCAAAGATATCGAGCTTCTGTACGATAACCTTCCCGAACCGATCGACCTCGAACTCGACCTCGCCAACCGGATGATCTACTGGACCGACCGCGGCGACCCTCCCCGCGGGAACACGGCGAATCGTGCGCCCATGGATCCGGCTCAGGGAAATGGCAAGAAAGAACCGGAGATTATTTTTAACCACTTGATGGAAGGAATCGGCATCGCCCTGGATCTGAAAGGCGGCCGCATGTTTCTGACCGACTTGGCTGGAAGCGTCTATAGCGCGAATCTCGACGGGTCTAACAAGAAAGCGCTGCTCATCGTGGAAGGAAACTTGACCGGCATCGTCTATGCCGAAATTCCTGCCCAGCAGTAGTCGTCCGGATACCTATTGCAGATTGAAAAGGAGAAGGGAATGAGCTCGCTAGCTTCGGCTCTAAGACTTGAGAACGTTGTCTACGACAAGAAGGGGCCTATTGCCTATGTGACGCTGAATCGGCCCAAGGTCATGAACGCGTTGAACAAAACGACGATCAACGAGCTGCGGGCAGCCTTCGAGGACGCGCGTGACGATTCAGCCGTCCGTGGAGTCATCCTCACGGGCGCCGGTGAGAAGGCGTTTGCCGCAGGCGCCGACATCGCGGAGATCGCCAACAATACGGCGGTAGAAGCAGAAGAAGCGACTCGTCGGGGACAGGCATTGACCGACCTCATTGAGAACCTAGGCAAGCCGGTGATCGCCGCAGTGAACGGTTTTGCCCTGGGTGGCGGGTGCGAGTTGGCGATGGCATGCACCATCAGGGTCGCTGCCGAGACCGCGAAATTCGGCCAGCCAGAAGTAAAGCTCGGAGTCATGCCCGGTTATGGAGGAACGCAGCGCATGCCTCGTCTGGCGGGCAGAGGCCGAGCTCTCAAGCTCATCCTCTCTGGCGACATCATCGATGCGGCTGAGGCTTATCGCATTGGCCTGGTAGATGAGCTAGTGCCGGCCACCTCCTTGATCGAGCGTGCGGAGACCACGTTGAAGAAGATCATCGCGAATGCTCCGCTGAGCGTGAAGTACGCGCTTGAGGCGGTCAACAAAGGACTGGAGACAAGCGCGGCCGAAGGCTTGCTCATCGAAGCCTCGCTCTTCGCAGTCTGTGCATCGACCGACGACAAGAAAGAAGGTACGTCGGCGTTCCTCGAGAAACGCGCCCCGAAGTTTCAGGGAAGGTGAACGTTGCGCGCCACTTCGAATTCCCAATGACTCGCTGCCACAAGTAGTGATCGTGGAACAAGGAGATGAAAATGACAGAAGGCAACATATTTTCCGGATTGAAGGTTGTGGATCTTTCGAGCTTCATTGCCGGACCAAGCGCCGCAACGATCTTGTCCGATTTCGGCGCTGACGTCGTCAAAGTCGAACCCCCCGAGGGAGAACTTTGGAGAATCGGGCAGAAGATCCCGCCCCAGCCTCATTCGGAAGTGCCCTATCCCTTTCAACTGGCGAATCGAAACAAGCGTGGGGTTGCGCTGAATCTGAAAGCGGGGAGCGCGCAGCAGGTTCTCGAGCGGTTAGCCAAGTGGGCGGATGTGTTCATCGTCAACACACCGCATGCCGCACGCCAAAAATTGAAGCTCGAATATGACGACGTCGCGCAGTGGAATCCGCGGCTGATCTATGCCGATCTCACCGGCTTCGGCGAGAAAGGTCCGGACGCAAATCTTCCGGGGTTCGATCTCACCGCCTTCTGGGCGCGAAGCGGTTTGTTATTCATGACGCGCGATGCTGGAGAGCCGCCGACCTGGCCGGTATCAGGCAGTGGAGACAATGCGACTGGGGTCTGCATTTATGCGGCGATTGCGACGGCGCTTTATCGTCGTGAACGCACGGGTAAAGGATCCTACGTCACGACGTCGCTTCTGGCAGCGGGTGTGTGGTCGGCCAGCGTGTACATCCAGGCCGCTCTGAGTGGTGCAAATTTCTATGGGCTGCACGATCGAACCCATCCTGCAAACGCAGCTTTGAACACGTATCGTTCTTCCGATGGCACCTGGTTTGTTGTTGTAGCCACTCCGGACAGGATCCCGGCGGTTCTGAAAGCAATGAATCGCGAGGACATCCTGAAGGACCCGCGATTCTCGGATCCTGCCAAGCTGGCGCAGAACCGGCCGCAACTGACGGCAATACTCGATGAGATCTTTGCTTCGCAGCCCATGTCGCATTGGTATGAGGTCTTCAATGGCGTTCACGTCCCATTCGGCGCCGTGCGGGACCCGCAGGAAGTCGTCAATGATCCGCAATTGCGAGCGAACGACATCGTCGTTCCGCTCGAAGGAGCCGGAGAAAAGCTGACCTCGACCATCAGCAGTCCTATTCAAGTGCACGGTGTTTCGAAAGTCACCGCCAAACGTGCGCCGCGAATCGGCGAGCACAACGATGAAGTGCTGAAGGAACTTGGATTCGGAGATGACGAAATCGATGGTCTGCGCAGTAGCGGCGCGATCCCAGCTGCACAACCAGGCAAAAAGATGGAAGAGGCAGTCCGGGCGAGCTAAGAGTCTCAGTGCAAGAGTTTTACAGAAATCAAGCGATTGAATTGAAGTGAATTTATTGGAGGATCGAATGGCAAAGAGTCGAGAAATTCGAAATGTAGCGATTGTTGGGACGGGAGTCATTGGCGCGAGTTGGGCTGCTCTATACCTGGCGCGCGGCCTTAACGTTGTGGCCACAGATCCGGGGCCAAACGCCGAAGCGAATCTGCGGCGATACATCGATGCGGCGTGGAAGGACTTGACGGTGCTCGGAATTTCGCCTAACGGCTCACGCGACCATTTGCGGTTTACGACGGATATGAAGGAAGCGGTTGCCGGCGCCGATCTGGTTCAGGAAAACGGCCCGGAGCGCAAGGACTTCAAAATCAAACTGTTTGCCGACATGGATGCTGCCGCGCCCAAGGATTCGATCATCGCTTCCAGTTCATCCGGGCTGACGATGAGCGTGATGCAATCGGCGTGCAAATATCCGGAGCGGTGTGTGATTGGCCACCCGTTTAATCCTCCTCACATCGTTCCGCTGGTTGAGGTCGTCGCGGGCGAGAAAACGTCGCCCGAAACTGTTGAGCGGGCCATCTCCTTTTACACCTCGATCGGCAAAAAGCCGATCCACGTGCGAAAGGAAGTGGTTGGCCATGTTGCGAACCGGCTCCAGGCCGCTCTCTACCGCGAGGTCGTCTACCTCATCGAGCAGGGTGTATTGGATGTCGCTGACTCGGACACGGCCGTGTGCTGGGGACCGGGACTGCGTTGGGGCCTGATGGGTCCAAATCTCCTGTTTCATTTGGGCGGTGGCCCAGGCGGAATTCAGCATTTTCTGGAACAGTTCACCGGGCCCTTGTCCACATGGTGGAAAGATCTTGGGACGGTCACGGAGTTCAGCCCAGAAGTAAAGCAAACCATCATCGAAGGCGTGACCAAGGAAGCCAATGGCCGCTCGATCCAGGAAATCGAGCATGAACGCGACAGCATGCTGCTGGAACTTCTCGCTACCCGAGCAAAGGGTGAAGAGGAGGCGCAGGCAGCTCTCACTGGCACCCACGGCGACTAACTTCAAGCCGTGAAGTGCTCCAGGTGGTGCTTCGCGGCTCTAGTGCTCCTTCTAGTCGCTCTTTCGTCATGGGGTGGCTAGAAAATGATCTACATTTATTCGTTCGTCCGGGCATGCCGGTACAGGCAAGCAACGGTGCTGGTTGTCGGCGGTGTCGCCGTTTCATTCAAGGCGCTCCATGAGCGCGTCCAAGAACATTGCGGCTGCGCTCGCCGCCAACGGCTTTGAGGAAACGTATTAGTCTAGAGTCGAAGGAGGTCGGCGGTGAAAAAATATGTTGTTGAATTCATCGGGACCTTTTTCCTGGTTCTTACCGTTGGGTGTACGGTCATCGGCAACGGTGCAGGCATGTTCGCGCCTTTGGCGATCGGCTCGGTGCTGATGGTGATGATTTTTGCGGGCGGCCATATTTCTGGGGGTCACTTTAATCCGGCCGTTACGCTAGGGGTTTGGCTGCGCGGGAAATGCGCAGCCAAAGATATAGCGCCATATATGATTTCTCAGGTAATTGCGGCTGTGCTGGCAGCCTTTGCGGCCAAATTCTTAAAGGGAGCGGCCACTGTTACACCACTCCAGCCGGCGACAGTACCGGCCCTTCTGGCAGAGTTCCTTTTCACCTTTGCGCTTGTTTATGTCGTACTGAACACCGCTACCGACAAGGATACGTCCGGCAATTCCTTTTACGGGGTAGCCATCGGATTCACAGTGCTGGTGGGGGCGTATTCCGTCGGCAACATTTCCGGGGGAGCGTTTAACCCCGCTGTCGCTATGGGCCTCTCGGTTATGGGGTTGTCATCCTGGCCGAATATCTGGATTTACGTTGTAGCCGGTTTCGCTGGCGGCGCAGTGGCGGCGGGCGCGTTCAGGGTACTGAACCCGGCCGACAGCTAATTAACTAGCTTGAATCGGTGAATTGTTCTGGCTGGTGCTTCGCGGCTCCAGACGCTCCGTCATTATTGGGCGGTAAAAAATGATCTACATTCATTCGCTCGGCCGGGCATTGCAATTCTATCCCGGCCGAGCCGCGCTTGCTCGTGACGGCCGCTTCCTGAGCTTTCGGGAACTCCACACTCGCGTTGAAGGCATCGCGGGAACACTCACGAGCCACGGTTTTGGAGCGGGAGACCGCCTGGCTCTATTGCTGCCTAACGGTCCCGACTACATTGAACTCATATATGCCTGCAGCAGGCTGGGCGTGATCGCTGTTCCGCTGAACACCCGCCTATCAACCAAAGAGATCGACCGAGTGCTGGAAGATGCGCGTCCGCATGGGATCGTGCGCCATTCCTCCCTCGCAGTCCCCACAGTAAATTTGAGCTGGCAGCAGATGATCGACCACGACCCTCTTCCAATTAGCAGCGACCCTGTTCCGCAGATTTTTTACGACCCCGAGGCCGTTTTGGGCCTGATCTACACGAGCGGCACGACGGGGCAGCCAAAAGGCGTCATGGTGACGCATGGGAATGTTCTTGCTGACATTCACAACTTCAACTACTGGATGCGCTACACCGAAGTCGGGATCTACCTGCATGCCGCTCCGATCTTCCACATCGCGGACTTTCCTAGCATGTTTGCGGCCCCGGCATTCGGCGCCAGCCAAATCGCAATTCCGAAATTTGGCGCACAGACTTTCTGCGAGGCGGTGGAACGAGAGCGTGTGACTCACACCGTGCTCGTGCCCACGATGATCAATTTAGTTACACAATTCCCGGACGCGAAAAAGTATGACTTGAGCAGCCTGCAGGTGCTGGCGTATGGCGGCTCACCTATGGCGCCGGAACTCGTTCATCGGACGCGGGAACTCCTGCCAAAGGTCAAGTTGATTCAAGTGTATGGGTTGAGTGAAACGGGTTTTCTTACGGGCTTGCAGGACCAGGAGCACACCGACGACAAGCTGATGTCCTGCGGACGACCTTGTCCCGGTGTGGATCTTCAGGTAACCGACATGTCAGGGAAACGAGTCGAGTCGGGGCAGGCAGGCGAACTGATCGTCCGAGGCGCCAACGTCATGCGGGGCTATTGGAGCAATCAGGAAGAAACAGCTAAAGCGTTCCGCGACGGATATTTTCGTACGGGAGATATCGGCCATCAGGACACTGCGGGATACTTTTATATCCTGGACCGGCTCAAGGACATGATCGTCACCGGCGGTGAGAACGTTTATTCGGGAGAGGTGGAAGCGGTGATCTACGGGCATCCCGCGGTTCGTGAAGCAGCCGTCTTCGGCGTGCCCGATCCGCAATGGGGCGAACTTGTGATGGCTTCTGTAGTTTTGAAGCCAGGGGCAACGCTTACCTCCGACGATCTGATTGCTTTCTGCCGGCGAAGCCTTGCGAGTTATAAGCTCCCCAGGCGCATCGAGTTTTCAGAAACCGATCTGCCCAAGAGCAGTTCCGGCAAGATACTGAAGAAGACGTTGCGCGAGCGTTTCTGGAGCCACCAGCAACGCGCCGTGAGCTGACGCCGCACGGTTCAGCTATCGAGGGTGCCTCGCAGCATTTTGAGCAACATCTGATGATCGAATGGTTTTGCCAGGAATTCGACTGCCCCCTCTTTCATGGCTTGAGCCCGTAGCTCGGCATCGTCAAACGCCGTAATAAAGATGACCGGAACATTGCATTCCTCTTGTTTCAGCCTGGCCTTCAACCCCAGACCTGACATCTTCGGCATAAAGATGTCGGTTATCAGCCACGCGGCTTGACGGTGCAAACCTGATTCGAGGAATTCTTCCGCGGATCCAAAGCACCGCACCTCGAGACCAGCCGACTCCACTAAGTCCCGTAGCGAGTCACAAATCGATTCATCGTCATCGATGATAGCGATCAACTTGGACCTTTGGCTCTTGGCTTGATCCGTCCCGCCCATGTTGTCCATTTACCGCAGCCGCAAAGGGGCGTAAATGAAACGGCGGTCATTTTGCGATAAAATAGGAGTCAAGCCGGTAAGCTATTGATTCTTAGGGAGATGCTCTGGAAAGCCTGGATGATGTTCTCAGCTTTATTTCGACAATTTCGAGTCCCATTGGTACAGTTTCTTACTCTAATTCCATGAGCGGTTCCCATGCACACCCTTTCCTCAGGCCGCATCCTGTTTGGAGCCTTTGAGCTCGACCTCGCCACCGGCGAACTGCGATCGACTGAGGCGCCAGACCCTAATAAGGTTCTCCTGAGAGAACAGGTTTTTCAGGTCCTGCGGATACTCTTGGAACGTGAGGGCAAGATTGTTACCCGCGAAGAAATCAAGGCGAAGCTCTGGCCGAATGATACGGTTGTGGATTTCGACCACAGCATCAATGTGACGATCAAGAGTCTCCGCCGTGAGCTGGGGGATTCTGCCGAAAATCCTCGGTACATCGAGACCTTGGCGCGACGTGGCTATCGATTGATGGTCGCGACGGAGTACCTAGAGTCGGCGCCGGGAATCGCTCGCGGCGAGGCACCCAGTCCACTGGCATACTCTGAAGCGCGTGGCGGCCTTATTGGGAAGAAAGTCTCGCACTATCGTGTTCTCGACGTCATCGGCGGCGGGGGCATGGGAATGGTCTACCGGGCGGAGGACCTGAAGCTCGGCCGCAGTGTTGCGCTGAAGTTTCTGCCTGAAGAACTGACTAGCGATGCCGTGGCGCTACAGCGTTTTGAACGCGAGGCACAGGCCGCTTCCTCGCTGAACCATCCGAACATCTGCACCATTCATGCTATCGAGGACCACGAAGCGCAGCCCTTCATCGTGATGGAGTTGCTCGAAGGAGAAACCCTGCGCAGCCGGATGGCCGCGCTTGAGCCCAAGGCTTTGCCATTCCTTGAGCTCTCCGAGATCGCGAGCCAGGTCTGCAGCGGATTGGAAGCCGCCCACCAGAAGGGAATCATCCACCGCGACATCAAACCGGCGAATATCTTTCTCTGCAAATCCGGCGTGGTAAAGATCCTGGACTTCGGATTGGCAAAGCCTTCCGGCGACCTACGGCTCGAACAGGAAGAAGCCGCCAGCGCCACAGCCACCTCGTCTGCCGACCATTTGAAAAAAGACCTTACGCGCACAGGCACCTTGGCGGGAACTGCGGGGTACATGTCTCCGGAACAGGTATGCCATGAAGCACTCGACACTCGGACAGATCTGTTCTCGTTCGGATTGGTGCTTTACGAAATGGCGGCCGGCCAGCGTGCCTTCATCGGCCCGACTGTGGTTGACGTTCACCAGGCCGTGTTGCAGGAGACCCCAGTTCCAGCCAGAGTCCGCAATCCGATGCTGCCTCGTGGATTCGACGCGCTTCTGGCAAAGGCGATCGAGAAAGACCGCGCGCAGCGCTACCCATCAGCTACCGCACTGAAAAACGATCTCGAACGGATCGTGCGCGACGCCAATCCGGCAAGGAAACACGTACGGCAAGCGACTGCGGCCGTAACCCTGCTCGCACTCATCGCTATCGCGATCTGGCGCTATGACGTCTACCGCCATCGCATAACCCTCGGTCCGACCGACACCATCGTTCTGGCTGACGCCGACAACCAGACAGGTGATGCAGTCTTCGACGATGCGCTGAATATCGCGCTGCGCTACGAAATGCAGCAGACGCCGTATCTCAATATTCTCGGCATTGATAAGGCATATGCGACTCTGGCTGAACTCAAGCTTCCGTCGACCACTAAGATCACGCCCGATGTGGCGCGCCAGATCTGCGCTAAGACCAACAGCAAGATGCTGATCTCCCAATCGATCGCCGATGCCGGCAACGGCTATCACTTGGAGATGAGAGCGCTCGACTGCAGCTCGGGAGCAACCCTGGGCAAGGAGCAGGCCGATATCGGTAGCAGGAATGAAGTCATTCACGAGCTGGGAGTCACCGCAGTACGGCTTCGCGCGAAGCTGGGAGAACCGTCGGATTCGCTGGCGCGCTTCAATCAGCCGCTGGAAATGGCGGTCAGCGCTTCGCTCGAGGCTTTGCAGGCCGGCGCTGAGGGAACCAAACTCCACTACGCCGGCGATGTTGCAGGAGCGCTCAAACTCTATCAGCGAACCATCGAACTGGATCCAAACCTTGCCCTGACTTATGAGGGCATGGGCGCCGCCTACCATGATCTGGGTAACATTGAATTGTGGGAGGCGTCGTTCGCGCGTGCGTACCAATTGCGCGACCGATTGACCCAAAAGGACCGGTTGGACACCGAGATCAATTACTACGCCGGGGTGATCGGCGACTGGGAGAAAGCCTATTCCTCCACGCTTCGTTTCTTACAATTATTTCCTCGGGATGTGTTTGCTCGTAATAACCTCTCGGCTGCCTCACTCCATCTGGGCGAACCCAACCGCGCTGCTCACGAAGCGGCTGAGACTGCGCGGTTGCAGCCAAGCCCATATTATTTCGTTGCCGCGGCAGAGAGATGCAGCCACGCAAGCAGATTCATCGAGGCGAAGTCATGGCTCGATAAAGTGGATCCCCTTAAGCTCGACAGCCCAGGCATCCGGTTCGACAGACTGGTTGTGCTATTTGCTACAGGCGACCGTGATGGCGTCGAAAAGATCTTTACAGAAGGAGAGCGAGGCAGTGATCGAAGAGACGTCTTGCTCAACCATGCTTGGATCGAGACTCAGCAAGGTCGCTTTCGCTCCGCCGAACGGCTGCGCTTGCAAGCTTCGGGGCGCACCTCGAAGGCTAGCAATGACAGGTGGGTGGTCTTCTCGGCGCTGGAAAATGCCGAAGTAGGAATGGGCGTTCAAGCTCGACGCTATGAAAGCAAGGTAGATAGAAGCAAGCTAGCCCGGGATCGAAAGCTTGTCCTGGCGCTCGCGCTCGCCAGATCGGGACAAACAGAGGAAGCCGGCAAGCTGGCAGACCAAATCAGCGCGGAAAGACCCGAAGACACGCTCGTGCAGAATTACCACGCCCCCACGATTCGGGCCGCGATCAAGCTGCAGCAGCACGACCCGGCGGCCGTCATCGACCTTCTCCGCGGGACTGCCAAGTACGATCTGGCCTACACGGAATCGTTCGATTATGTTTACCCAGCTTATATTCGCGGACTAGCGTACCTGGAACTCGGCGATGGCCGGGCCGCGGCGGCTGAGTTCCAGAAGCTAATCGATAATCCCGGCCTTACCGTTGTACATGTCACGGGACCCTTGGCTTGGCTGCAACTCGGCCGCGCGCAGAAGATGATTGGCGAGGAAGCTGCCGCGCGGAAGTCTTACGAAACTTTCCTGGATTTGTGGAAGAACGCCGATCCCGACATTCCCATCTACCAACAGGCCAAGGCCGAGTACGCCAATCTCCAAGAATCTACGCAACCAAGGGTGACGACTCCGTCCCGTGGATCGGCAAGGTGAAATGAAACGTTGCGCCGCCTCCACTGTTGGCGACCGCCCACAACCGGCCACCGTGCGACTCCACAATAGAACGGCTGATGGCCAATCCCATCCCACTGCCTTGCGGCTTGGTGGTAAAGAACGCAGAAAAGATCTGATCCATCTTCTCCGCTGGCAACCCCACGCCGGTGTCACTGACCGAGAGCTGGAGTTCACTCTCCTGCAGTTGCGACTTCACCGTAAGCTCTCCGCCCGAGTCCTTCATGGCTTCGATGGCGTTGAGCATGAGGTTCATGAAGACCTGCTGCAGTTGCACGCGGTCTGCCATGATTGTTGGAAGCTCGGCGGAAAGGTCGGTACGCATGGCCACCGATGATCGGATAGCCTCACTGTTCAGCAGCGTGAGTATTTCCTGGATAATTCCGTTCAGGTCGACCAACTCACGTTGTGGAGGAGACTTCTTGTAGAGGGAACGTATACGGTCGATGATTTCGGCCGCACGATTCCCATACTTATCGATTCGGGCTGCTGCGGCACGGGCCCGGTCAAGGTTGGGCGGTTCGCGTGTCAGCCATTCAACGCAGCCGTTGGCGCTGGTGATGGCGGCAGCGATGGGCTGCTTGATTTCGTGTGCCAGCGCCGCCGCCATTTCCCCCAACGTGCTTACACGATTGGTATGTGCCAGATCGGCCTCAAGTTGCCGCAGTTTTTCACGCTCCTGCTCGGCAGACTTGCGCTCCGTTATGTCGATCACGGTACCCACGAACTCCACCAGATCGCCAGATCGGTCGAGGACTGAATGGCCTACGCAGCGAATGTCCCTGATCTTTTTGTCGGCATGAACGATGCGGTAGTCGAGTTCGAAATCTCCCTTGTCGCGAATGGCTTTTTCGATTCGCTCCCTGCATTGGGCTTGATCTTCCGGACGAATTCGCTGCATGATGTCTCCGAGCGGCGGTGGGGCTCCGTCCGCCGGGACGAGACCCAACACGCGATAGCACTCCTCCGAATAGTATGTGTTGTCGGTCACCGGGCTCCAGGCCCAGCTGCCGGTGTGGCTGAGCCTTTGCGCTTCCGCAAGATATGCTTCGCTGCGCTCCAGAGCCTGCTCGGCGGACTTGCGCTCCGTGATGTCGGTCGAGCTGCCTACGAATTGCTCTAAATCTCCGGCGTCGGAAAATACGGGGTGGCCAACAGTGTGGATCCACTTCACCACTCCATTCGGCAAAAGGATACGGAACTCCTGATCGTAATCGGCTTTTTCCACTACTGCCCGTTCGATAATGCCCTTCCACTTAAGACGATCCTCTGGGTGGACGCGTTCGAAATATTCTTCCCAAGTCGGCGCTCCCACGGCCGTATCGAAGCCGTAAATCCGATACCACTCCTCGGAGAGGTGCACCGTTTTCCGATCCGCTAAGCGCCAAGCCCAGCTGCCTGTATGGGTCAGCTTTTGCGCCTCGGTCAAGTGCGCTTGCCGAAGTTCCAGCTCCTGGTTCAGCAGTTCTTGCTCAGTGATATCCATCGCGGTGCCGAGAAACCCCTTAAAGACTTCGCCTTCAACAACGGGAATTCCGACCCAGCGAATGTAGCGTAGCTCGCCATCGGCTCGAACAATTCTCTTTTTCATATCGCAGCTAGAACGTTCCGCATGCATTTTCGTGATGGTCTCAGCCATGAAGTCGCGGTCTGCCGGATGAACGGTGGCCAAATACTGTTCAAGTGTTGGGGCTCCGTTATTGGGATCTAGGCCGTAAATCTTGAACAACTCCTGCGACCAGTACTCGAAAAAACCAGAGGGGTTAAAAGCCCAGCTTCCCATGTGGGTAAGGCGCTGCCCCTCGGCGAGATAAAATTCGCTTTTTTGAAGCGCCTCCTGCGCGCGCTTGCGATCAGTGATGTCCTGGACTGTACCGTAGAAGCAGGCTGGTCGGCCCGATTCATCTTTCTTTAGAGCTCGTGTACTGTTGAGGACGCGCACTTCGCCGCCGGGACGAACGATGCGGTGTTCCACGTCATAGCACACACCACGGGTAATGGTTTGCTCCTTTTCTCGAAAAAGACGTTCCCGATCTTCAGGATGGATCATCTCCCGTAGTGCGTCCACGTTCATGGGCCGTTCCTGAGGTGGCAGTCCAAAAATGCGGTAGGTTTCATCTGACCAGATCAAGCCATCAGTGGCGAGGTCCCATTCCCAGTAGCCGATATGGGTGATGCGCTGGGCTTCTTCAAGCTTGGTTTTGCTTTCCAGCAAATCCCGCGATATTGCCCCCAAGGCTTCCTCGGCGCGTTTGCGATCTTCGATGTCGGTGGTGACGCCATACCACTTGACGATGTCTCCATCTTCATCTCGGAGCGGCATCCCGCGGTCCAACTGCCAGCGGTATTGCCCATCCGAGCGGCGGGAACGCACCTCACTTTCGTGAGGCTTGCCGGTAGCAACCGCTTCCTTCCATTTACCTGCATGTAGCTCAAGATCGTCAGGGTGAACTAGCGCTTCCCACCCTGATCCGGTCGTCTGTTCTGCCGATGACCCGGTGTACTCCACAAATCTCTTGTTAACGTAAATATTGGAGCCATCGGGCAGAGCACTCCACACTAACGCGGGAATGGTATCGATCGCGTCACGAAGTTCTTTTTCACTCTTGCGAAGGGCATTCTCTGCCTGCTTCACGTCGTTGATGTCGAGATTAACCCCTAACCAATACAACAGAGTTCCATCAGTCGCCCGAACGGGTTCGGCACGACTGACGAACCAGCGATACTCTCCTGCCGCGCTCCGAGCTCGAAAAGACATTTCTCCGGCCGAACCTGTACGCAGACAGGTTGACCATACTCTGCGCGCCTCTTCATGGTCGTCCGGATGGAGAAGAGGAATATGCGAATCCCACGCTGCGCCCATGGCACTACCGAATCGCAAAGGATGGTCTTTCGGGAGACCAAGGTAGTTCGCATTTCGTTCGTTCACGAAGGCGAGGGCACCGGACGGAAGTGCGTACCAGGTATACGCTGGAATGACATTGAGAGTAGCTTGCAGTTGTGTTTCGAGCTCTGAGCGCTTCTGACCAGCCACGCCATTTACGCCTAACCCGGTAAACAACCATAGTTCCGTATTGTCGCCGGCTTTGTGCCCGAAGGCGATGAGTTCGACGTATTGAGGGGCGCCATCGCTTCCTCGCATCCGGACCTGCGCGCGATACGGAGTCCCGGTTGCGAGCGATCTTTGCCAGGAGACTGAGGCGACGGCCCGGTCCTCTTCCAGAAGGAAACTGCGCCAATCAGCTTGGTTGATCTGATCTGAATTGAACCCGGTGAGGCGTTGCAGGGCTGGGTTGGCATACACGCAGTGACCCTGAGTGGTTGCCAACCATGCGGGGTTTGGAGAACTCTGAATGAACGCGTCGATTTTCGTGATGTCAGGCATGAGACAAAGCCAACCTAAAGAAACCCATCTGGCAGGGCATGGACCGAGAACGCCGTCTCGTTTAGATTCGGGGCGGCAAATCGACCGACTCCTGGTTCCTGATGGTGCGTCGACACTCGTGAATCATGGGAATGAATCTTACTCCGATGAGCAACACCGTACTACTGATAGCGGATAAGGAAACGTCGAATGATATGTCGGGTCCGGTCTGATGATGAAAGTCCGAAAAAACATCCTTAGATGATCAATGCTGACTCTGTCACATGGGTGGGCAACGTGAAATGAAAAGCTGCGCCATGTCCGTCGTTAGCGGTCGCCCACAACTGCCCGCCATGCGACTCCACAATGGAACGGCTGATGGCCAACCCCATGCCGCTGCCTTGTGGCTTGGTAGTAAAGAACGCGGAAAAGATCTTATCCATCTGCTCGCTCGGCAGCCCCACGCCCGTATCACTGACCGAGAACTGGAGTTGACCGTCCTGCAGCTGCGACTTCACCGCGAGCTCTCCGCCGGCGTTCTCCATGGCCTCGATGCCGTTAAGCATGAGGTTCATAAATACCTGCTGGAGTTGCACGCGATCGGCCATGATTTGGGGCAGTTCGGCGGCAAGTTCGGTGCGCATCATAATCGAGCATCGGGTGGCCTCGCCCTTCAGCAGTGTAAGCATTTCCTGGATGATTCCGTTGACATCGACCAGTTCCCGTTGTGGAGGGGACTTTTTGTAAAACGAACGTATACGGTCGATGATTTCTGCCGCACGATTCCCATACTTATCGATTCGAGCGGCTGCGGCACGGGCGCGATCAAGGTTGGGCGGTTCGTGCGCAAGCCATTCAACGCAGCTGTTGGCGCTGGTGATGGCGGCAGCGATGGGCTGCTTGATCTCGTGTGCCAGTGATGCTGCCATTTCGCCCAGCGTACTCACACGATCGATATGTGCCAGATCGGCCTCGAGTTGTCGCAGCTTGTCGCCCGCCTCTTCGGCACGCTTGCGTTCGGTGACATCGACCATTGTGCCGAGTACTTGAACAAGCTCTCCAGTGGCACTCAAAACTGGGTGGCCGACGCCATGAATGTGTTTGACTGTTCCATCGGGCTTCACAATTCTGAACTCTACGTCGCAATTTACCTTTGTCAGGAACGCTCTTTCACTCGCCAGCTTTACCTTATCGAAGTCTTCTGGATGTATTCGCTGCAGCCATTGATCGAACATCGGCAAGCCCTGTTGTGGATCAAAGCCGAAAAGCCGGAACATTTCGTCGGACCAGTACACGGTCTCGCGAGTTGTACCATCAATGGCACAACTGCCGGTGTGGGTCAGGCTCTGCGCTTCCACTAAATAGGCTTCGCTGGACCGAACGGCTTCCTCGGCATGCTTGCGTTCCGTGATGTCGCTCGAGCTGCCTACGAATTGCTCCAAATCTCCGGCGTCGGAAAGAACGGGATGGCCAACAGTGTGGATCCACTTCACCATTCCATTCGGTAAAAGGATACGGAACTCCAGGTCGTATTCGGCTTTTTCCACCATTGCCCGTTCGATAGTGGTCTTCCACCTAATGCGATCCTCCGGGTGGACGCGTTCGAAATATTCTTCCCAAGTCGGCACCCCCTCAGCTGAATCGAAGCCGTAAATCCGGTAGAACTCCTCGGAGAGGTGCACCACCTTCCGATCCGGTGAGCGCCAAGCCCAGCTGGCCGTATGGGTCAGCTTCTGCGCTTCGGCCAGATACGCTTCACTTCGCTGCAGCCGTTCGCGTGTCAGCTTACGTTCGATGGCAATGCCGGCGAGGTGGGTAGCCATTTCCAGGGCGCGGTTCTCAGACGGACTCGGACTACGCGGCTCGCGGTAATACATGGCAAAGGAACCCAGCACTTTGCCCGAATGCGCAAGTATAGGAGTCGACCAGCAGGCACGAAGACCATGGGGCTCGGCCATAGCCCGATACGACTCCCAGAGCGGATCCTGGAGAATGTCGGTGACGATAACAGGTTCACTGCGGTACATCGCGGTGCCGCACGATCCCGCATTCGGTCCAATCGAGAGGCCCTCAATCGCCGCGATGTACGGCTCGGGCAGACTCGGTGCCGCAGCGTGCCTTACATGTTGCCCGTCCTCATCAAGCAGCAGAACAGAGCAAAGCAATCCGGCAAATTGGGCTTCCACAACCCGTACCAGGTTCTCCAGTATTTCTTGCAGGGGAGAGTCGCGGGCGATCATCTCCAAAATACGGCTCTCACCATCACGGAGTGCTTCTGCCCGTTTGCGTTCGGTGACGTCCATCATCGTGCCGACGAATTCAACGATAGCGCCGGAGGGGCTGAGAACGGGATGGCCTACCAGGTGGATGTCCCTGATATCGCCGCCGGGATGAAGGATTCGGTAATCCAACTCAAACTCTGCCTTTTCAACCTTCGTTTTTTGGAGCGCTTCCCAGACATTAACCTGATCATCGGGGTGGATGCGTAGAAACAACGCTCTGAATCGCGGCTGTCCGCCGTGCGGGTCGAAACCTAACACCCGGTAGCATTCCTCGGACAAGTACCTCATCTCTCCATTGGCGGTGGTCCACGCCCAACTGCCCGTATGGCTGAGCCTCTGCGCTTCGGCAAGGTACGCTTGTCGGCGCTCCAACTCCTGGGTCAGCATTTCCTGCTCGGTGACATCGATCGCGGTGCCGAGAAACCCCTTAAGGACTTCGCCTTGAACAACGGGAATTCCGACGCAGCGAATGTAGCGTTGCTCTCCGTCGGGGCGAACAATTCGTTTTGTTACATCGCAACCAGAGCATTCCGCACGCATCCTTCTTATGGTGTCCGCCATAACGTCGCGGTCTTGTGGATGAAGGATGGCGAGATACTCTTCGAGTGTGGGGGCGCCCTTCTGCGGATCCAAGCCGTAAATCTTGAACAACTCCTGAGACCAGTACTCAAAAAAACCAGTGGGGTTATATGCCCAACTTCCCATGTGCGCCAGCCGCTGCCCCTCAACGAGATAAAATTGGCTTTGTTGCAGTGATTCCTCGGCGCGCTTGCGGTCTTCGATGTCGGTGAGGGTTCCATACCATCTGACAATGCTTGAATGCTGGTCCCGAAGTGGAACACCACGCACCAGAAACCAGCGATATTCCCCGTCAGCGGAGCGACGGAAGCGCGCCTCATCTTCGAAAACCAAGCCGGTTGCAACCGAGTTGCGCCACTTCTCGGAATGGCGCACCAGATCCTCGGGATGGATCGCGCGCTGCCAGCCAATGCCTGAGGTGCTCTCGACAGACAGCCCGGTGTATTCGGTCCAGCGCTTATTCACAAATGTATTAGAGCCGTCAGGCAACGTAGTGAAAGTCAACGCTGGAATTGTTTCGACAGCCTCTCGCAGACGCTCTTCCTGGTTTTTGAGTTGATGAACCCGCCACCGATGAAGTGCCCAAAGCAGAGCAATGAAGACGGCGATGCACGACAATCGGAACCAGTAGGTTTGATAGTAGGCCGGGGCGACAATGAAAACTATCGCAGTTTCTGGCCCGTTCCACAGCCCCTCACTGTTGCTGGCGACCAGCCGGAATCGATAGGAGCCGGGCCCAAGGTTGGTGTAAACGGCTTCTCGCGCCGCCACCGGCTGGCTCCAGCCACTGTCGAAGCCTTCGAGAAAGTATCGAAAGCGAATCCGCCCTGGCACTGCGAGGCTCAATCCCGTGTACTCAAACGTAATCCGCCTGGGAGATGGAGGAATTCGAACGGAGGCGGCGAGGTTTGCGGTGTTGTTATCGGCGGTTAGCGCCTCGATGTGAGGCAGCGCGGGAACTGAATTGTCTCTGATCTGGGATGGATTAACCACTGACAAGCCGCTGCTGAGCGAAAACCATATCCTGCCCGCTGAATCCGAGACCACCGATCGACTTCGCTTAACTCCTTCAGTGCTGTCCAGACCATCGGCCTGGTCATACTCGCGGACATCGGCTGCCGTCACAACACCGCTTAGCAGTTTGTCGCGCGGGACGCGCAAGACATGATCTGAGGTCGCAATCCATAGCCAGCCATTTTTGTCTTCTTCAATTCCGAATATCTGTGCGTGCAGAGACTCAGGTGCTGCGCGGGGTACATGCAACTGCCCATCAGTAAGGTAGGCGAGGCCTTCGGCCGTTCCTATCCACAGGATTCTCGTTGAATCCTGCAGGAGGCAATTGACATCCTCGGAGGGTAATCCGTTGTTGGAGGTATAGGTTCGCCACCCCTTCTGCGACATGGCACTGACGCCCCTCGGGGTACCGAACCACATCGTTCCGTCGAGGCCCTCGGCGATCGACGATATTGTGTTCGCCGCTAGCCCATCTGCAGTCGTGTAATTTGTGAAATGACCGTTCTTTAGCTCGCTTACACCACGACTGAGGGTCCCGGACCAGATGGTACCGTCACGACTCCGATAGACCGCGTACACCCTGTTTTGTGCGAGGCCGTCTGCCTGTGTGTAGGTCTTGGCTGTAAACGAATTACCGGAGTAAAGCAGATGGGTGAGTCCACCCTGTTGTCGTCCCACCCAGACATCATCTTTATCTTTATCTTTATCGTTGCCAGTGCCGGCAATAGAGTAGACGACATCGTTGGCGATCCCATCGACGGTGACAACCCCACTTTGTCCTTCCTTCAGCCATCGCAAACCGCCCTGAATGGGGGCAATCCAAGTGCGGCCCCCGGAGTCAACGTGCAGTGGCCCCATACCCTGCGATTTCAAATCAGGAAGAGAGTAGGTAACGAAGGCGGTGTCTCGCAGTCGATCTAGGCCATGCGCGCCACCGATCCAGATGTTTCCCTCCCGATCTTCGAAGAGCGCAGCTACCGGTCCAGTAGTACTCAGTAGAGAAACCCCATTCGCGTTGTACCGAAACAGTCCACGACTCGTGCCCACCCAGATGTTCACGTCCCGGTCGCGAAGAATGGAAAGGACGTCGAGATTGAGAAGAGATGACGGTACGCCCGCCAAAGAAAGCTTTGTTCCATTCCAGCGCAGCACTCCCTCCGGCGTTCCGACCCACAATTCTGAGTTTCGAAGGGGAAGAAGGCAAGTAATCTTCGTATCATCCCGCCCATTCGATGCGCTCGAAACGCGGCCTTCGTGGAGATAGAAGAGCCCCTGATGCTCCGTGCCAAGCCAAATCTTTCCGTCTTCAGTCTGCGCCATGGAAATCGCCACCGAGGTGGGCGCCGCCAGACGATCAAACCAACTGAAGGAAGTTGCTCGCTGGTCGGCAGCTTCGCCGTTCGCGACTTTTGCCGTGTCGGTGGGAAGAGCTGCAGACGACAGGCTTCGAAATCGGTTGTCAGTGTATGTGAGTGTTCCCTCAGCCAATGATGAAAGCAAAACCGCACCCGACGTCCCCCGCGCCATTGCCGTTGTGCCGCTCTCAGTCTCGCCGCGGATTAGCTCGAAGTCTCCATTGTGATAACGAAAGACCAGGGTGTTTTGTAGCAAGATCCAGAGGTTATCGCTTGCGTCAACGACGAGTGTTCGTACCGGGCCAATCCAGATTGGATCGGGATGGGCCAGTTGGAACTGTTGAAAATTCATGCCGTCGAAACGAACCAGGCCTTTATCGGTCCCAATCCAGAGATAGCCATCGGAACTCTGTGCGATGGCCGTTATCGATCCGCCCGGCCAACCTCGCTCAGTTCCCCACGAGTCGTAGAGATATTGCGGCACGGCCCGAGCGGGATCGAGCGCGCACGCCGAAACAGCGAAGCAGACAACCGCGATTCCGGCAATTGCACACCTGAGTAGCCAGCGCCTTCCAAAACCGCCCTCACGGTAGGTATTCAAACTTCTCAACCACAACCTCACTGGGCTTCTGCATTGGATGTTTGTCGCTTGCAACGACGAAAAAGATCAGACGGAGTTTCGCCTGGCCTGGTCCTGGTATGCCAGTGAACTCATGTTCAGAAATGAGTTTCGCTCCGGCCCCAGAATCTCTTCCGCGAAAGGTCTTGAAAGTTGCGTGTCCAGGTTCCCAGCGCAGGACATGCGTCAAGGTGCCTGATGGCGCCGCAAAAGGGAACAGGTTCCCAGGGCTGTAGAACGGTTGAATTGCATATTGTGCATTGTTCTTGTCTGCAGCGTCACCCCGGCCATGGACCTCTACGTCCATCTCGTGAAAGTGCTGCTCGCTAGCCGATTCGTCGAAGGTGAACATACTGAAGGCCGCGGCGGGTTCTAAGAGAGAAGTATCACGCACAGTGACCGAATAGGTGCCGTACCCGAGACTGCGATTTAAGAATATTTCTGCACACGACCAGCTGCCCGATTTCTTCTTGATTTGCATGTGGAGCGCCCCGCTCGGATCGGTCGATGCATTTTCAGGATCGTAGAGGTTGTTCGTGCCTCCCTTGTCACTTGCAACCATGCGAACAGCCCAATCATAGCCGCTGAATTTAAGCGATCCGGTCGGGGCCAATTGCGGCGTTCCAACGCCCTTCACGATGGTCACGAGAGCAACGGAACCGCCTTGGGTCGGAGCCACATCCGTCGTGGGCAAGGGATGATAATCCGGCTCCACCAATAACGCAGCATACTCAAATCCCAGATGAGTTTCCGTGCTCCACGTCGAGTCTGCTTGGATCGGAATGAAGGGATGATCAGGCCAGGGCTGCACCCACCATTGCCCGCTGTGCGCATAAATAACAATCTGCTGCTTTGGTCGAGCGTTTGTGACCCGTCCAGAGATGGTATCGACTCGTTCCCGGCCACCCTGGGCTGCAGGAGGAATCTTGGTGAAGGTGATGGATGGTTTTTCCTGGGGCTTTTCTGGTCGGCAGGCCACCAACGCCACCGCGCTGAGGAAGACGATGGCGCTCAGAATTCGCAGGACAGGACAGGTTGCAGAAGCTTCACTGCGATTCATCGCTCCGATTTCAGAGTGATTCACGGGCATAAGCGAAAAAACGTCACTCTCGTCGGCCACGGTCTACTTTGTTTCCTGGGAAGACCAGAATCCCCGACGATCGAGATGTAATCTTCGGGCCGCTGAGGGACTTTTATGTCAGCCGAATTTTACGCCTAGACGTCTTCTCGCGCGGTGCCGATCACGTCGGTTCCGTCTTGGGCAGTAGGCCGCGAGATCCCCAATCTTCTCATCTTGGCCAGCAACGTAGTTCGCTTCAGTCCCAGTTTCGCCGCAGCGCCGCGCGGTCCACCCACGATCCAGCCGGCCTGCTCCAGTGTTTCCACAATCAAAGTGCGATCGGAGTCTTCCAAGGTCATCGATGAGTGGAAGGTTCGGGTACGATGCAGATTGGGGATCGTGAGCTCTGTTTGCTTTTTGTGAAGTGGGTTGGGGAGAACACCGTCCCGCGATAGGATCACCGAGCGCTCCACTAAGTTCTGCAGCTCGCGGATGTTCCCAGGCCACGAATACCACTGGAAGGCAGCCATGGTTTCCGGAGGAATGCTGTCCACTGCCTTCCCCATGCGGCGGCTAAACAGGTTCACGAAATGCGCGACAAGAGTGGGAATGTCTTCCCGGCGCTCTCTGAGGGTCGGCAGCAGGATGGGGAAGACGTTCAGACGATAATAAAGGTCACTGCGAAACTGCCCGCGAGCCACCATCTTCACGAGATCGCGATTGGTTGCCGCCACCAGCCGGACGTCAACTTTATGGGTGCGACCGCTCCCTAAACGCTCGAATTCCTGCTCCTGCAAAACCCGCAGCAACTTGGGCTGCAGGGCAGGAGGGATGTCACCGACTTCGTCCAGGAACAGCGTGCCCTTGTCAGCCATTTCGAAGCGCCCGATCTTCTGCGCGATGGCTCCGGTAAAGGCGCCTTTCTCATGACCGAACAATTCGCTTTCCAGAAGATCCAGCGGAATGGCCGCGCAATTGAGCTTTATGAAAGCGCGCCCGCAGCGCTGACTGGCATTGTGAACGGCGTGAGCAATGAGCTCTTTCCCTGTACCGGTTTCGCCCTCGATGAGGACGGTCGAGTCTGTGGGCGCAACTTGCTCCACCTGGTCGAGAACAGATTCCAGAGCGGCGCTATTGCCGATGATCCGTTCGAACGTGCGTTCGGCCTGATCTGGCCCAGGGCTCGCGACTATTGCATAATCTCCCACAGAAACCTCTACACTTAAGGCTCCCCACGCGACTGCAATAAACGACGTTGCTCACATATCAAGTGCAGCACGGACCCTTTTGAGCAACAGGTGATGATCGAACGGTTTTGCAAGGAACTCGACTGCGCCCTCTCGCATCGCCCGAATTCTCATCCTGGCATCCCCATGAGCCGTGATGAAAATGATCGGAATATTGCATTGTTCTTCTTTCAGCTTGGCCTGCAACTGCAGGCCCGACATCTTCGGCATACGGATATCGACGATCAGGCAGCCAGCCCGAGTATGCAAATCGGATTCGAGGAATTCTTCCGCGGATCCAAAGCACCGTGCGACCAGTCCAGCCGCTTCCATCAGGTCGCGCAGTGAATCTTGCATGGACTCGTCGTCATCAACGATCGCTATTAATTTGGACGTTCGGTCCACCGACATGTGGACAGCTTAACCTCACCACTTCACTTGGAGCAATCAAACTTTAGGCTGACTGAACTAGACTTTAGGAGATTAGTTCCTACTATCGATAATCGGGCAGGAATGCGTCGATTCGCGCAAAGCCGGCTATGTGATGGCCTTCAGCTTGTCCGCCATTCTGACCAACTCAGGCAAGGATTTGGCCAGCATCTTTTTCATCACTTGACTCCGGTGCATTTTGACAGTGGCTTCACTAGCACCGAGTTCCGCCGCAACTTGCTTATTAAGCATCCCGGAAACGACGAGGCTCATCACCTCGCGCTCCCGGACGCTTAGTGTGTTGTATCGCTGTCGCAGCTCAGCAGTGTCTCGCTGCTTTTCGCGGACGACGCGATCTCGAGTGAGCGATCGCTGAACCGCATCGAGGAGATCCTGGTGCCGGAATGGCTTTGTGAGAAACTCCACAGCACCAGACTTCATGGCCTTAACCGACATCGGAACGTCTGCATGTGCTGTGAGAAAGATGATTGGAATACTTACTTTTCCCCTTTTCAGTTCATGCTGAAGGTCCAGGCCGCTAATGCCGGGAAGTCTCACGTCAAGAATCAGGCAACTAGGACCGTCACTGCGCGGACTCGACAAGAACTCCTGTGCCGTCCCGAAAGACGTAGATTGCAAGCCGACAGACTCGAGCAGTTCCTGGAGAGACTCGCGCACATCGCTATCATCATCGACAATGAATACGGTTGGCACATCCTGCGTGCTCATAACTCCGCGCCTCAATCAAAAGGAAAGTCAAAATCAAAATGTCGCGAGCTTCGTTCTGTCGTCGTCGATCAATCGCCGGTTGAAAACGCCGGATAGATTGTATCGGATTATGCATGCGGGAGCCGCGCAAAGCCTCAGGGTTGAGGCTGGAACTCGAGGATGATTAGCGACCGGTGACCCTAACCAGATTTTCCCGTCCTGAGAAATCTGTGTCGATGCAGACGGGAAAACCCGGACGGTCAATGCGGAGCATTTATCGGTGCAGACTTGATTTCAGAGAGTTCCTTGGAGAAATTGAAATCCGTGGGAGCGGCACCGGTAATTAATCGTGCGCCGCGGCTGAATGTCAGATCCTGGATTGCCCACTGAATGAAGACCAGAACTCGGCTTTGAAAATTCACCAAATACACAATGTGGATGAAGGCCCACACGAGCCAGGCAATAAACCCCGAAAGATGAGCCCCGAAAACGTCGGCCACCGCGGCCCCACGGCCAATCACGGCCAGAGATCCCTTATCGAAGTAATGAAATGGGGGAGGTTCCTTCTGTCCTTTCACCTTTCGCACTATTGCTTTTGCAGCGTAGGCCCCACCTTGCATCGCCACCTGAGCCATTCCGGGCAAAGGTTTTCCGTTCTTATCCGTTGCTGAAGCCAGATCGCCTACTACGTAGATGTCCGGGTAGTTTGGAATCGTGAGGTCAGGCTTTACTTTTACTCGTCCGCCCTTGTCGGTCTCGGCCTTGGTGCGGCTAGCCATGATTTTTCCAAGCGGCGACGCTGTGATACCACCGGCCCAGACCACTGTTTTCGCAGCGATCGAATCGGCTCCCTTTTCGGACTGGATCGTTAAGCCCTCTTCGCTGATGTGTTTCACCATTGCGCCGCACCGTATCTGGACGCCCAAGTTAGTGAGAGTACGGTGTGCTTTTTCAGCCAGGCCTTCTGGAAACGGCATCAGCACCCGAGGCGCGCCATCCATCAATATGATCTGCGCTTCCTCAGGGTGGATGGAGCGAAAATCGTTCTTCAAAGTTTGGCGCGCGATCTCGGCGATGGCGCCCGAAAGCTCCACGCCGGTAGGCCCTGCTCCAACAATGACGAATGTGAGCCAGGCGCGGCGCTGTTCAGGATCCGAGAGACGCTCGGCCACTTCAAATGCATACAGAATCTTGTGCCGGATAATAGTGGCTTCTTCAATGCTCTTCATGCCAGGCGCCCACTCTTGCCATTCATTGCGACCGAAGTAAGAGGTTTGCGAGCCGGCGGCAACGATCAATGAATCGTAAGGAACGATGGCCCCATCGGCCAGAGAGACGCGTTTGGAATCAGGATCGATGTCCACGACGGTCCCCAACCAAACGCGAGTATTTTTCTGCCGGCTTAGGACGCTCCGAAGGGGCGAGGCGACCTCTCCCGCCGAAAGCGAGCCCGTTGCGACTTGATACAGCAGCGGTTGGAAAAGGTGATAGTTCCGCCGATCGATAAGCGTCACATCCACCAGATTTGACTTCAAGTGCTGGGCCGCAGAGAGCCCACCGAACCCGCCGCCAATGATGACCACCTTCCAGCGTTCGCTCATTCTTCCTCCTAGTAGCTCAAACAATTTCCCGACTGCGACCCGGGACGAGGGTGGGCGCAGGCTCGCCGTTCAGCACCGCCTCCACATTGTCCAGGGCCAGCATGCCCATCGCTGTACGGGTTTCGATCGTGGCGCTGCCGATATGCGGCAATAGAAACGTATTTTTCAGCGAAACATATTCCGGGTGAAGTTTTGGCTCGCCTTCAAATACGTCAAGTCCGGCAGCGGCGACCCGCCCGCTCTTGAGAGCGGCGATAAGATCGTCGTCAACCACTAATCCGCCGCGAGCCGTGTTCACCACGATCGCCCCGGGGGGCAGAAGGCTTATGGCCTTGGAGTTCAGGAAATGACGGGTCTGAGGAGTCTCCGGAGCGTGCAGGCTCAAGAACTGGCTGGCGCGAAGCAGATCCGACGGATCCTTGTGGTAGACGGCATCGCCTGCGATTGCCGCAGGTAACTCCGAAGCGTTCGAATAGTGAATCTTCATTCCGAATCCTCGCGCTCGGCGCGCCACGGCCTGACCCACGCGCCCCATTCCAAAAATACCGAGGACTTTGCCACCGACTTGCCATCCCAGGAGCATGTCGGAGCCCAGGGGCTGCTTCCATGCTCCCGTTCGAACCAGTTCCTGAGCCTCGTAAGCTCGACGCGAAGCACCCAGCAAAAGCAACATTGCGATGTCGGCCGTTGCTTCACTGTTGACCCCAGGGGTGTAGGCGACCGGAATTTTTCTGCGAGCGGCGGCTTCCAGATCGATATGCTCAAAACCCACCGAGTACGTGGCGATGATTTTTACAGTAGGCGAAACTTTCTGGAAAAACTCAGAATCCAACCGGTCTGCCGGCGTGATAAACAAGGCGTCGGCTCCTTCGGCCGTGGAGAGCAGTTTCTGCTGGGTGAAGAGAGACTGGTCCGGGTTTCGTCGCGCGTTGTAATCGCGGTCGATACGGTCCTCAACTTCCTTCGGATAACGGCTGGTTACCACCAGAATGGGTCTAGTCATGTCCAGATATCCTTGCGGGGATTAGCCTTCGCGACAAATGCCTCGGCAAAGCTGACAGTGTTCATCAGAACAGGCTTTGTGGCAGGTCATCCCTCCGCCGCCTTGATTTTATTGTTCAGCGCTGGATCCTCGAAATTCGTCCGGAGGAATTCTTCTGTCGTAGGTAAATCCACCCGAAGATCATGCACGGTGCAAATCTGTACCCTACCGGCGCGAAGCCGAAAGTCGAGTGCATGTCCTCCGGCGTCTTTATCCTGCCGCAGAAAGTGCAAGTGAAACCCCGCCACTCCGATACCCTGCGCATAGTTTGGAGAACGAAATCCGGCCAAGGTCCCCTCCACGTTAGTGAAGATGTTCTCTGTTTGGTGCTTCGTTGCTTCTGTGAGCGGAGGAAACGGTCTGTCCTGGCGTTGCACGGTTCGTGTGCGAACTTCATCGAAGACGCCGTCGACTCTCACCGCGTTGAAGAGGTTGGCATCAGTCGCCTTCTCAATCATCGCCAGGAGTTCACCCTTGGTCATCCGCCGAGCTACATCCAACTCCTGCTCCGGCCGGAAAAAAGTAACCACAGCGAAAGGCGTCTTTTGGTCGCCCGTGACGGGGCGAGCGGACCCATCCGATCGAAGTTGATAAAACGTCCCATCAAAACCGATCATCTCGCCATCGAGCTGATTGAACGTTCCAAGTCCGAAGTCGCCATGTTTTCGAATCTCGCCGTATGTCGCCTCGCCCTCGTAAATCCCGGTCATTAAAGCGGACATCAAGGAAGTTTGATACAGCTCTCCCGCGCGATGATCATTGCTGTTTGAGACGTAATGCCAGGCCGGCTGGATCATTGCTAGCGAGCCAGAGGCAAGTGAATTCGTCAAAAGCATCTTTCTCAATCCCCTTTACTGCGGTTACAGAACGCTTCCCTCGTGGACGTCCTCAAACAGCTTGGCATTATCTCGATAATCGACTGGCACTCCGACGATCACCGGCCCCGGCGTATCGAAGGCTTTGCGCAGGGTTGGTGCAATCTCATCGGGCCGCTGAATGCGGAGGCCGGTGGCGCCGAAGGCTTCGGCGTACTTGACGTAATCCACCGGACCAAAATCGACTCCCGACGCGCGGTGGTACTTAATTCGTTCTTGCGTGCCGACCATGTCGTAGTGGCCATCGATCCAGATCATGTGAACCAGATGGGAATTCAGACGGACTGCTGTCTCCAGCTCATTCGCGGAGAATAAGAATCCACCATCGCCGGAGATGGAGAGGGTCTTCTCGTGCGGACGGACGATGGTGGCCGCGATCGCCCAGGGCAGGGCCACACCGAGCGTCTGTTGACCGTTGGTGATCAGAAACTGGCGTGCGCGAAAGCTAGAGAGATAGCGGCACAAATACATGCTGAAGCTTCCCATGTCCGAGCACACAGTTACATCCGGCGTTAGAAGTTTCTGCAGCTCGCTGATCAGTCGTAAAGGATGAATCGGGACGCCAGACTTTGCCGCCGCCTCAGCCATCAGCCGTTTTCGATCCTGAGCGATCAAGTGCAGCAATTCGGCAGATTCGGCAGCCAGTCGTGGACGATGGAGGAGCGGTGACAGCGCGTCGAGTGTCTCTTCAATATTCCCAAGCAGCTCGACAGCCGGAGAATAGTCATTCTCGATGTCGGCAGGTGTTGCGTCAATGTGGATGATCGGCCTTTTGTTGCCCTTATTCCATAAGGCCGGCCAATACTCAACGGCGACATAGCCGATGGTAATGACGATATCGCCTGAGTCCAGCAAGGCATCCGCCGGCTGATTGGCAAGTTGCCCAACTCGACCGCCGAAGCGGGGGAAGTCCTCCTGCGAAACTGCGCCAGCGGCCTGGAATGTCCCAACAACTGGCAGCGCGGTGGTTCTCAGCAGATTACGAATCGCCTCGGCAGATCTCGGCTTGCTTGCCATCAATCCCAGAAAAATCACTGGGGATTTCGCGGAGTTGATGAGACGGGCCGCCTCAGTAATAGATGCTTTGGCCGCGGGGCCCTGGTCGACGAATTTCGAGAGCGGGATGGGCTTGCATTGCGCCTCAGCGGTCATGATGTCCATCGGAAGGCTCACGAACGCAGCCCCGGGCCGGTCAGCCTCGGCTGCCCGAAACGCAGCGGACAGCACTTCTGCTGTAGCCGCAGGAGAATCAATCTCTGCCGCGTACTTGGTTACGGGCCGGCAGACGCCCACCGAATCCAGCGTTTGGTGATGAGACCTCAAACGGTCCGCAACAGCCGCGGCGCCTCCCAGAGCAACGAAGGGGTCACCCTCCGTATTCGCGGTGGCTAGGCCGGTAGTGAGATTCGAGACCCCCGGACCTGAGGTGACGATTGCAACTCCTGCCTTCCCGGTCATTCGCCCGATTCCACCGGCGATAAACGCAGCGTTCTGTTCGTGGCGGCAGACTACAGTTTTTATGCTGGAGTCTCGAAGTCTGTCAAAAACCTTGTCTATCTTTGCTCCCGGAACGCCAAAAACCTGCTTCACGCCGTGGGCCTCCAGCGTCTCTACCACTATGTCAGCCCCCGTCTTTGTCGCAGTCTCAGGAGAAAGGTTTGCTGGTGGATTTGCGATTTGTTGTGCCGTAGCCAATTTTCTTGATCCTTTTGGTTTGATTTACTCCGCTCAGACAATTCCCACGTTTCGCCCGATCTCCTTGATCACCGTATCCACTCTTCCGCTCAGCACTTGCTTGGCGAAACTAAGAGTGAACCCCTTGACCGTGTGAAATGGTGAATGAGACGGCATGGCAAGCGCAAAGGGATCTACAACCGCGTCGACAACGACGGGGCCGTCCTTGTACGCGAGAGCTTCAGCCAGACCTTCTCGAACGTCCTCGGGATCCTCGATACGAATCCCTTTCGCGCCCATCGCCTCAGCAACCTTGGCGAAATTCGGATTCTTGAACTCCACGCCAGAAGGAATGAAGCCGGCTTCCTGCTGCTCGATATGGACGAAGTCGTACTTCTCGTTGTTGAGAATGACTTGAACCACGGGAGTTCGTCGTTCGACCTGCGTCAGCAGATCGCCCATTCCCAGCATCGTGAAGCCTCCATCGCCGCATAACGCGATGCATTGTCGGCCGGGATATGCCAGAGCACATCCGAACGCGTTCGGTGCGGCATTGGCCATGGACGCCCACGAGAATGAGCCAAAGAGCCTGCGGTTTTTTCCACCGAAGATATGTCTGGCGAGCCAGATACAGGCCGTACCCGTATCCGCAAAAAACATTGCGTCATCCGAAGCGAGCTCGCTGAGCGTCGCGGCCAGGAATTCAGGACGTATCGGTTTTATCGCCGGTCCCTTCTCGACATAGTGCTGCAGCTGTTTGTGGAAGGATTCCGTGTGGGCAAGCTGCCTTGCCAGGAATTCTCCATCCGTCTTTTCACACACGGCGGGAAGTAATGCGCTGACCGTCGACTTGATATCGCCGACCAGACCGAGATCCAGCGCTGTACGGCGGCCGATGTGCTTCGGGTTCTTGTCAATCTGAACCTTTTTCACACTGGGGCCGGGAAGAAATTCTGAGAACGGAAAATCCGTGCCCAGCATGAGCAAAAGGTCGGCCTCATGGAGTGCGTTGTACGCTCCCCCATAACCGATCAGCCCGGTCATGCCAACGGCGTTAGGATTGTCATGCTCCAGCCATTGCTTTCCGCGGAAGGCATAGCCGACGGGGGCCTTCAGCTTGCACGCCAGTTCAACCACTTCATCGCGGCCTTCTCTGCAACCGTCCCCACCAAAGATCGCCACCGTTTTCGCTTCATCGATCATCTTCACCAATTTGTCGAGGTCTGTATCGGAAGGTCTCAGGATGGCGGGGGCTGCAATGGTGAAGTCGGTAGGCTGGTCCGGAGCATCGGCGGCCGCGATATCGCCAGGTGTGGCAACAACGGTGGGACCCTTTTCCAGGACAGCCGTAAGAATGGCGGTGTTGATGACAGCGCGGGCCTGCTCCGGATTTACCAGGCGCGCGGTATAGAGAGAAGCCGCGTCAAAAAACTTGTATGGGTTCAGTTCCTCGAGGGCAGATGTATCGAGAATGCTTGACTCCACATCCCCAGCGATGGCGATTATGGGAGCCCTTTCTTTCCGCGCATCCATCAATCCGTTGAACAAATGGACAACTCCGGGCCCCGAAGTTCCGCAGACCACCACTGGGTTACCCGTGAAATAGGCCTCCGCGACGGCGGCGAACACTCCATATTCCTCATGACGAACGGCAACGAACTCGATTGTGCCGTTTCGGCGCAGTGCGTCCACCACGGGATTCAGAGCGTCTCCGACGATTCCATAGCAGCGCTTGACTCCAGCCTTTGCCAGCATCTCCCACAATACGTCTGCAACGTTCTTCGACATTAAAGCCTCCTGAATTCTGTGGACCTCGGTACCGGTGCCGCGCAATTCACTTCCAGCGCTTAGGTTGCGGATGGGCTCACGCTGCCATCGACTCCATGCAATTCCGCTGCCATGAGATTCGGCGGTACAAACTACGGTTCACCCACGTCGCGCCGAGGCTCATTCCTGCAATTGCGTGACGACACAGGTGACACTTGACGCAAGAGCCACAGGAATGACACTGACCGGTTGGGTACGGGCCAGTCCCCTGAATTGATGTTCGGGATCGTTAGCGTTGGCCTTCATCGCGGTTGCAATGCAGAAAATTCGAGTGTCTTGTCCTTTGGCAGCACGCTTGCTCTTCATTCATTCGAATTCCGGGCGACAAGAATTGTGGCGCGCTTTGCGATGGGAATTGAGAGAGAGTGCAAAGGTCTAGTGACGGTGCGCATTTCGGAAGTGAAGGACGGAAGAAGAGAAATGTCGATGTTGCAAAAAAAATATTCGACGTTGCGGTTCCTGGCACAGACGATACTTTTTTCCCTTTGCTCGGCTATCGCCGTCTGGGCAAGCGAGCCAAAAGGCTCGTCTCCTAACGGTACGAATATCTTCGCTCCCGCCTCAACCCCAGCCAGGTCCGTGGCTGACTTGTCCGTCTTTGTACTGGTCATTACCGGAATTATTTTTGTAGTTGTCTTTGCCCTACTGATCTACGCCATCGTTAAGTTCCGTGGGCGAGCTGTGGATGCCGGCCGCGAACCGGCCCAGGTATACGGAAGCACCCAGATTGAGCTGGCCTGGACGATCATTCCCATCCTCATCGTCATCGTGTTGTTCCTGGCTACGGCGAGAGCGATCCATGCCGTTCAGGATGCCCCTGAACCCGCGGGTGCCATCGAGGTAACTGCGATCGGGCACCAATACTGGTGGGAATTTCGCTACCCGAAGCTGGGAGTCGTTACAGCCAATGAGTTGCACATCCCGGTGAGTGATCAAGCGAATCCGACTCCTACCTTCTTGACCTTGCTTTCTGCCGACACCGATCACAGCTTCTGGATCCCGGAACTCGCGGGCAAGACCGACCTGATTCCCAACCATCCGAACAGAATGTGGATGGACCCACTGCGCACCGGAATCTTTCTTGGTCAGTGCGCGCAGTACTGCGGGGTTCAGCACGCAAAGATGTTGTTACGCGTCTCGGTGGACAGTCCTGCCGATTTTGCTGCCTGGGTCCGTGGCCAGCAACAGCCTGCAGTTCAGGACGCAAGCGTATCCACCGGCAGGCGAGTTTTCGAAAGCAATGCGTGCATGAACTGTCATGCCGTGGCAGGAACGAATGCCAACGGGCGCTTCGGCCCCGACCTTACACACTTGATGAGCCGGGCCACGATTGCCTCCGGTGCGGCAACGAATACACCAGAAAACCTCCGTCTCTGGATTCAGGATCCCAACGCGATCAAGCCCGGCTCGCTGATGCCGGCCATGAAATTAAGCGATTCCGAGCTGGATGCAGTCGTGAGTTATATGGAGACACTTCGCTAGAGGAAGTTGAAGGCTAATATGTCATCGAATGCGATCACGATTCCCGGCGCCCAGATTGACGAGAAGCCGTGGGTTGACACTCTCCATGAGTGGGTGACCACGGTTGACCACAAGCGCTTGGGCGTTCTTTATATTCTCTACGCCCTGCTATTTCTGGTGGTCGCCGGTGTCGAAGCGCTCATCATCCGCATTCAGCTGATGTTCCCGCACAATCAGTTTGTTTCGCCGCAGGTCTTCAACCGCCTGTTCACCATGCACGGCACAACCATGGTGTTCTTCATGGGCATGCCAATCCTGTTTGGCTTTGCAAACTATCTTGTGCCACTAATGATTGGCGCCCGCGACATGGCGTTTCCCCGGCTGAATGCCTTCAGCTTCTGGCTTTCGGCACTGGGCGGATTTCTTCTCTACTTCAGCCTGGTTGGCGCAAATGGGCTCTACGGAGCGGGCAATGCTCCTGACGTGGGCTGGTGGGCGTACGCGCCTCTCACAGCACGGGCCTTTTCGCCAGGCCACAGCACGGATTATTGGACGCTGGCGCTGCTGGTTTCCGGAATTGGAAGTATTGGCACGGGCATCAATATTATCGCGACTATTCTGTGCATGCGCTGCCCGGGGATGAAGCTCAGCCGTATGCCTTTGCTGGCATGGCTCAACCTGGTCATGTCGGGAATGGTTCTGATCTCGGTTTCGCCCCTGACCGCGGCACAGATCATGCTGCTCATCGATCGATACTTAGGCGGTCATTTCTTTGACACGCAGGCAGGCGGTTCCGCCGTGCTGTGGATGCACTTCTTTTGGATCTTCGGACATCCGGAAGTGTACATCCTTATTATCCCCTGCTTCGCTTTCATGTCGGAGATCATTCCGGTGTTCTCACGGAAGCCGATTTTCGGATATCCGGTCATGGTCGCGGCCACTGTCTGCATCGGCTTCGTGAGCATGAGCGTGTGGGCGCACCACATGTTCTCGGTCGGAATGAACTCGTACGCGAACAGTTTCTTCACGATTACCACGATGGCGGTCGGTGTTCCTACGGGAATCAAGATCTTCAATTGGCTCGGCACCATTTGGGGAGGAAGGATTCAATTTAAGGTACCGATGCTGTTCTGCATCGCGTTTCTCTTCCAATTCTTGATTGCCGGTCTAACCGGCGTCATGCTGGGAAGCGCCGCTTTCGCTTCGCAGCTTACTCTGTCGTATTTTGTTGTTGCGCACTTCCACTACACACTCGTAGGCGGGGTTGTGTTTGGAGTCTTCGCCGCCGTGTATTACTGGTACCCAAAAATTACGGGAAGAATGTCGAACGAGACACTCGGCAAACTGCATTTCTGGCTGTTCCTGGTTGGCTTTCATCTGACCTTCGACCTCATGCACATTCCCGGCCTATTGGGTATGCCACGCAGAATCTATACCTACGAGCCGGGCCGCGGGTGGGACACTTTGAACCTGCTTGTCAGCATCGGCGCGTTCATTCAGGCGATCGCTGTTGTGATTTTTGTGGCGAACCTCGTTGTCTCCTATTTCAAGGGCAAGAAGGCGGGCAACGACCCCTGGGACGCTTGGACGCTCGAATGGTCCATCAGTTCGCCGCCGCCCGCGTATAACTTCGCCTCCATTCCAGTCGTCGCGAGCCGGCGGCCGTTGTGGGATTTGAAGCATCCCGAAGACCCAGATAGCCGATACGAATGAAGACAGCCGCTATGAACAAAGGAAGAAAGCAATGAGTGCAACGGCAAATCCGTTCCCACCGGCTCCGGCAACCTGGAGGCTCCCCGATCGCGGCAAAGTTGCAATGGCCGGCCTCATCGTTGCCGAGTCGGCGATCTTCACGATTTTTGTTGTGGCGTACCTGTTCTACGTGGGGAAGAGCCTCACCGGACCGACTCCGCGCGAGGTTCTGGAAACGCCGATCTTCTACACGATTTGCTTGTTGTCCAGCAGCTTGACCATTCACTTGGCGGCGAAGTGTCTGGCACGCGGCATTGAATTCGCGTTCCTCGGATTCTGGCTGCTCACCATTGCGCTGGGCTGCATGTTTATGTACGGCACAGCGCAGGAGTGGCACCGGCTGATCTACGAACACGGACTGACGATCTCGACCAACCTGTTCGGGACAACATATTACTCGCTGGTCGGGCTGCATGCGTTTCACGTTACCGCAGGTCTCGTCATGCTGGTGACGGTTGCGGTGTTCGGAATCAGGGGCCGTGTGGGAGTGCGGCAGTCTGGTCGCATCGAAGTGCTTTCCATGTACTGGCATTTCGTCGACGTCGTTTGGGTTGTGGTTTTTACCGTAGTTTACGTACTTGGCCGCTGAGGTAGACATGGCGACACTATTGACGGAACAATTGAACGAAACCTGTCGGACTCCCCGCACGATCGAGGTGCCGGCCCCAACCGCCTGGCCTTTCATCCTGGCGTTTGGGGTGGCCCTTCTGTTCGCGGGGCTGGTGACGAGCATGTCGGTGAGCGTTCTCGGTGCCGCGCTCGCGCTGACGGGCTGCGTCGGATGGTTTCGCGCCGTCTTTCCGCATGCGCAGGAAGAAACTGTCGCAGTGGTTCCCGAAGACATTCGCCTGACCACCGATCGCCGTGTCGTGGAACGGATTCCGGTGCTACCGGATCAACTGCGAGCGTGGCTTCCGGTCCGCACGTATCCCATCTCGTCGGGGGTGAAGGGCGGATTGGCGGGCAGCATCGCAATGGCAGTGTTGGCCTGTGCCTATGGCGTTCTGAAGGCCGGCAGTATCTGGTATCCCATCAATCTGCTCGCAGCAGTTGTCTATCGCGAATCCGTACGACTCGGGTCCGCACAGCTGTATTCATTTCATGCAGATGCTTTCGCGATTGCCTTTGTTCTGCACGGCGTTGTGTCCATTCTGGTGGGCTTGCTGTACGGCGCGATGCTGCCCATGTTTCCACGCCGTCCGATTGTGCTGGGTGGACTGATTGGCCCGGTGCTGTGGTCAGGGCTACTGTACACAATTCTCGGACTGCTGAATCCACTGCTCGCCAGCCATATCGATTGGTTCTGGTTTGTTGCCTCGCAAGTGGCCTTTGGAATTGTGGCAGGCCTGGTAGTTGTGCGCCAGGAGAGCATTCCTACGCGGGAGAATGTGTCGTTTGTTCTGCGGGCAGGAATCGAAGCTCCCGGAACGATTCCACCAGGAAACAGCGGAGAGGAGCGCCGATGAGCCGGATCCCGCGTCTGTTCGCATTCGCCGTTATCTCCCTTGTACTCCTTTCGGCTTGCAGCACTCCGAACGGCCAACCTCAGAAGGGCTCGGAGCCGGTTGCACCGAACCAGGTTGTGGACTTCGGCACTCTCTACGCGCAGAACTGCGCTGCCTGCCATGGCGCGGAAGGGCGTGGAGGAGCGGCGATTGCCCTTGCTAATCCGGTGTATCTCGCCATTGTCGATGAAAATGCGATGCACAGCGTTGTTGCCAACGGCGTCCGTGGAACGTCGATGCCCGCGTTCGCGCAGAGTGCGGGAGGATTGCTGACGGACGAACAGATCAATGTGATCACGAGCGGAATGTTTTCGCGTTGGGGACGCAAAGGAATTCTCGACGGAAGCAATTCTCCTTCATACGCCGCAAAAACGACGGGGGATGCCGCACGTGGTGAGATTGTTTTCGGAACATATTGCGCATCCTGCCACGGATCCGAAGGTCACGGTGGTTCCAAAGGTAGCGCCATCAGCAACGATTCGTTTCTAGCGCTGGTCAGCGATCAGGGACTGCGCTCGATCGTGATTGCCGGCAGGCCGGAATTGGGAGCACCCGACTGGCGCGGAAATGTTCCCGGAAAGCCCATGTCAGACCAGGAAATTACAGACGTAGTTGCCTGGCTGGCGTCGCGCCGCGTGCAAAGCCCCGGCCAGCCTTATTCCGCTACGAATTATGCGCAGCCCCATTATGCGCAGCACCTGGAGAAATGAAAATGTCAACTAAGCCTGTGATTGCCCCGTCGACTGAGGGTACGCTTTCCCGGCGCGGCTTCTTCATGAAGATCGGAATTTTGTTCAACGGATTCGCAGCCATGGTGGTCGCCGTACCGATCGTGCGCTTTCTTCTTTCATCTGTATCTCGTGGTCAAGGGAAGGGGTACCTGTCGTGGGTGCGGCTGGGCGACGTCACCAACTTTCCTGAAGGAGAGACGCGAATGGCGACGTTCCGCAATCCCTTCGTGATGCCGACAGATGGAAAGACCGTGGACACCGCATGCTGGGTGCGGCGCGTCGCAGGCGACCGATTCCAGGTGTTTGCCATCAACTGCGCTCATCTGGGTTGTCCAGTTCGCTGGTTTCCCCAATCCGGCCTTTTTATGTGTCCCTGTCATGGGGGAGCGTATTACCGCGATGGCTCGCGCGCATCAGGGCCGCCGGAGCGCGGGCTCTTCGAATATGCCTACAGAGTCGAAAACGGTGTGCTCACGATTGACGCTGGGCAGTTGCCAACACCCGGCGACCCTGTGGCAAGTCTGTCTGCGGAGAGGCCACCATGCGCGTGATCAGGAGAATTGGCGAATGGCTCGACCACCGTTTGCAACTCGCAGCACCCATTCGCGAGGCCGTGGAACATCCGGTGCCCCGAAATACGGCGAGTTGGTTCTACGTCTTCGGCAGCGCTGCGCTCACCGTCTTTCTGCTGCAACTGGTGACCGGAATCCTATTGGCGCTTATTTATGTGCCCTCGGGCGGCGAAGCATGGAGCAGCCTGCAGGCCCTGAATCATCAGGTGGCGCTTGGCTGGTTCATCCGCGCCATGCATGGATGGGGCTCCAACTTCATGGTCGCCATTGTCATGATTCATATGGTGCAGGTGTTTCTCTTCGGAGCTCACAAATTCCCTCGCGAACTGACCTGGATCATCGGCGTATTTCTTTTGTTGATGACTCTTGGCATGGCATTTACCGGTCAAGTCATGCGCTTCGATCAGGACGCTTACTGGGGGCTGGGAATCGGAGCCTCGATAGCCAGCCGCGTTCCAATTATCGGTCCCGCAGTTGTGAAACTGATGTTGGGCGGGCCCATCATCGCTGGCGCAACTCTCTCCCGATTTTTTGCTCTGCACGTCTTCGTAATTCCTGGAATGCTGATCGCTTTCGTCTGTCTTCATGTCTTGATGGTTCTGAAGCTGGGCATCAACGAATGGCCGATGCCGGGACGCATCGTAAAGCGAGCGACCTATGAGGCCGAGTATCGCGCTTTGACCAGGAAAGATGGCGCGCCGTTCCTTCCGTATGCGATATGGAAAGACCTGTTTTTCGCGGCTTTTATCATTCTGGCAGTTGCCGCATGCGCTTACTACTTTGGTCCATTTGGACCGACGGGGCAGCCTGATCCGACCATCATCCAGACTGCACCCAAACCAGACTATTTTTTCCTCTGGCTCTACGCTTTACTTTCCCTTCTTCCGCCATCGCTCGAGACGCCATTCCTTCTCATCGTCCCGCCTTTAGTAATTGGTGGCCTGATTCTTCTGCCCTTTCTCTCGGGAGAAGGAGAAAAAAGCTGGAAGCGCCGGCCGATTGCAGTGGTCACCGTTCTAATGATCGCGATCACCCTGGGCACGTTTACTCGCATGGCCCAGTTCACGCCTTGGAGTCCGCATATGAACGCCTGGAGCGGCGATCCAGTGCCCGAGAGCTACATTCATGGCACAACCGCACTCGAGCGCCAAGGTGCCCTCGTGTTTCAGGTGAAGCAATGCCGCAACTGCCACTCGTTAGGAGACACCGGGGGACAAAGGGGACCAGCCTTGGATACTGTCGCGGTGCGGCTCACGCAGGACCAGCTCATCCGGCAGGTGATCCAGGGCGGAGGCAATATGCCTGCGTATGGGAACAACTTGAGTCCGGCAGAGACTACGGCGCTCGTAGCGTTCCTTGAGACCTTGCATCCCGCGAAGCAAAGCCCGGCACGCGATGGCGCGCGTGACCTTGTGCTTAGCGACAGTCAATTGAAGACGTCTGGGAGTCAACCGTAGGCCGCGGCCATGTCACATCCTCATCAAGTCGCGTTCGGGGCATTCTGGGTCTCTGCGGCCTTGATCGTCGCTGCAATGGTGTACCTGACTGAGTGGGTGCGGGTTCGCAGACTCGACCGCGAGAGCGCAGGAGGCTGGCACGCGGCCAGTTTTGCACTCGGGTTGCTCTTCATCTGGGTTGCAACAGCTTCACCTCTGGCTGCACTCGATCATGCCATGCTGACGGCACACATGGTTCAGCATCTCCTTCTTATGACGCTTGCACCTCCCTTGATCTTGCTTGGCGTGCCTGTGAAGCCACCGGTACATGGCCGCTTGCAGGCGATCGGTCGTCCATTGCGATCTGGACCAATGCAGAAAATAGGCAGAGCGCTAACGCACCCGGCACTTTGCTGGTTTGCAGCGGCAGGCACATTAGTTGTGTGGCATATTCCTTCGATGTTTGTGCTCGGGTTGCGATCGGAAATGTGGCATGGCATTCAGCAAGCATCCTTTTTCGCAGCGGGGCTTCTATTCTGGTTGCCGGTAGTCCAGCCCTGGCCAACGGTTTCGAAATGGCCACAATCGTCGGTGCTCTTGTATCTCTTCCTGGCAACCTTGCCGTGCGATATTCTCTCCGGATTTCTGGTCTTCTGCGACCGCGTGGTTTACCCGGTCTTTTTGTCGTCACCGCAATCGTTTGGCCGTTCGGCTCTTGAAGATCAGCAACGCGCCGGTGCGTTAATGTGGACTTGCGTTACCGTTGTTTACTTGATTGCCGCGGCAATTGTCGCAGTACGTTTACTCCTCCCACGTCGGATGGAAGAACGGTCAATGTTGCAATTCGAGTCGGAACGCATTGCGGCACGGATGGATCCCCGGCGGATGGAGGCTGTCTGAATGTCCGGCCAGCCCATAGTTACCGAGCAACTCGCGTCTTCAGGGCCGCAACGCGGGGGTTTGGCGGGAAACGCGCTCTCAGATTACTGGGCACTCACGAAGCCGGAAGTCAATTTTCTCATTCTGATCACCACCGGTGTCGGTTTTTACCTGGGAAGCGGAAACGAAGCACGACTGTTCTCATTCGCGGGGTTGCTCAACACTTTACTTGGAACGTTGCTGGTCGCAAGTGGGACAGGGACATTAAACCAATACATCGAACGAAAGTTCGATGCGCAAATGCGCCGTACGGCGCGGCGACCCGCCGCAGCCGGCCGTCTGAAACCGGCTGCCGTCCTGACATTCGGAATTGCCCTCGCAGCAGCCGGAACTGTTTATCTTGCCGCCGTGGTCAACCTGCTGGCGAGCGTGCTCGCGGCTTTGACATTGTTGACCTATCTGTTCCTGTACACTCCACTGAAACGAAAAACTTCGGCCTGCGTTCTCGTCGGCGCCTTTCCTGGTGCCATGCCACCGTTGATCGGTTGGGCCGGCGCCTCTGGTCGATTGAGTATCGAAGCAGGGATACTGTACGCCATCGTTTTCCTTTGGCAGTTCCCACATTTCATGGCCATCGCATGGATGTACCGCGAGGACTACGACCGAGCAGGCTATCTGGTCTTGCCCAAAGGCAAGGCGAGAATTCCTTTCGTGACGCTGGAAACCCTGTTGCCTCTGCTGGTTCTTGTCGCCGTCAGCATGGTGCAATTTCCCACACGGCACGCCGCCATTTTTTACTGCGCCGGTGCACTGATGGGTCTCGGGTTCCTGTACTTTGGGTTGGAATTCGTGTTGCAAAGGTCGAGGTCGGCGGCACGCCGACTGCTCGCGGCATCGATAGTCTATCTTCCCTTGTTGTTCGCACTAAGCGCGACACTATGCAATCGGGCCAGAAGCTGATTCGCTCTCGACATGCCAGATGCCTCTGCGGTCAAGCCAGAGGACGAAGGTGACAGTCCGATTGCAGCGTTTTTTCTCTCTGTGCGCACGTCCGTTCGATTTCAAAGCGTGACCGAAACTGACGCTAGTCGTGCGTGTTCTGCGGGATCGGTTTGCTTTAGTTTGTCAACTCAGTTTGTCAACCAGGTTTTCGAGTGCTAGCATAACCGGAATCACAAGTCCCGTTGTCGACGTGTCTTTCACTCTTGGTTATGTTGGGGTCATTGCACGAAGCCAATGCAATAGCCAAGGCGGACTCATCGGCCCCTGGGGAAACTGGGTTGGCTGCCGCAAACAAAAACCGAACGCAACGTTCGATCGATGGACTGTCTCACGTCGATTGCATCGACCTCGTAGCCCGCAAAGGCATGCTGCTCACAGGGGTCGAGGAAATGGCTACCTCCTGGCGGCGTTGTCTAGCCGCTCATCACCTCGATCCGGAGATTCAGGCGGCACCGCACATCATCACACAAAGAGAACTAAGAGATTCCCGCGAGCCTTTGCGCAGTCTCATCTTGCACGCCCAGGAGGAACTCGATCGTCTATACGCCATCGTTGGACCACAACAGTACGTGGTTCTGTTATGCGACAAGGATGGGATTGCCATTCACCACCGCGGAGATGAGTCACTCGCAAATGCCTTCAAACATTGGGGAATCTGGCTGGGCGGAGTCTGGTCGGAGCAAATCGAAGGCACCAACGGAATCGGGACCTGCATCACTGAACAACGAGCCACGACCGTACTTCGAGGCCAGCATTTTCGCACGCGCCATTCCAACTTAAGCTGTGCCGGCGCCCCTATTTTCGATCCTCTTGGTCGCTTGGCTGCGGTGCTCGATACCTCATCGATGAATCCGCAAACCACCGAGCAGTCCCTCTCTTTGGCCATGGCCGCGACAAAGGTATCTGCTCGGGGTATCGAGGAGCGTACATTCCGCGAGTATTTCCGGCATGCATGGAACATTGCCGCCGCCCCCAGCGGGGGCAGCGATGTTGCGGTCCTGCTCGCGGTGGACAATGATCAACGAATTCTGGGCGCAGACCACATCGCTCGCCGGCTCTTCAGTCTCGATGACGAAGTGCTGAACCGGGGCATGGCTCTGGCGACGATCTTCGAGAATGATTCCTCGATTTTTCGTTGTAAGCGGATGCAGGATGTGGCGACTCGTCTGCTTCGGACAGGGACTGATGCGCCATGGAATGCCTTGATCACTCCACCAGCTTGTGGGATGAGTGGCTTGTGTTCTACGACGGACGCTCTCGTTCATTCACGACCGCGATTCGGCATGCTCGCACACCTGCCACTCTCGGTGGATCCACCCACGATTCGCGGGGGTCTGGCACCAGCACGCGCCAATCGAATATGCGAGTACATAGATTCGCATCTGCAGGAAAATATCGCTCTGGGAGTGCTCGCCGAAATTGCAGAATTATCGGTTCATCATTTTGCCCGCGCGTTCCGTCAATCGCTCGGGGTACCGCCGCACAACTACATAGTGCAACGACGGGTCGAGCATGCGCAGCAGTTGCTACGAAACACCGACCTCCCACTTTCGGAGATTGCGATTGACGCGGGCTTCACGGACCAAAGTCACCTTGCCCGACACTTCCGGACGATTACCGGCGTTTCTCCTAGCCTAGCCCGCCATCGATTCAGGACTGGGCCTGATCTCCTTCCTCATCGCCCTGCCCAGGCTGGAAGCTAACAATTCAGCAAGAACGTACCGAGCACGGCCCCTTCATCCAAGACACATAGTCCCATCTTTGCGATCATCGGTTCACTGTGGGGAAGCGAAGGTGGGAACCGTGGATAGTCCTAATGAACGACGCGCTGGCGGTACGCGAACGTCCAAGTTGATTGCGATCATTGATGATGACGAGGCCATGCAGGATTCCCTGCGTGATCTGATGGAAGCGGCTGGGCTGGTCGCACAGTGCTTTGGATCCGCGGAAGAGTTCCTCGCATCTGGGTTGCAGCGTCGAGCCGCGTGCCTGATAACTGACATCCTTATGCCGAAGATGTCGGGTCTGCAGTTGCAGACCAGGCTGAAAGATGAGGAATGCGATATCCCGATCATCTTCATTACTGCTTACCGCGATGCCACGATGCGGATTCAAGCGATGAGAGAGGGCGCGGTCGAGTTCCTCGCGAAACCCTTCGATCATAAATTGCTGCTCAAAACCGTCCGAGCTGCACTTGATATGTGAGCAAAGCAATCGTATGCGGTACCGGGAAAGGAGCGTCTTATGGCGGGTTATACAACAGTCACGAACCCTGGTCTAGATCAGGCCGAGCGTACGTTCGAGCGCATCATCGGCAATAGCACTGCCCTCGAATCTGTTCTCGAACAAGTAGAACAGGTGGCTTCCACAGACTCGACTGTCCTCATCGAGGGGGAAACCGGCACCGGCAAGGAACTCATCGCTCACGCCATTCACAAGGCCAGTCAGCGCTGCGGGCGTGCCTTTATAAAGCTCAATTGCGCGGCGATTCCGCTGGATCTTCTGGAAAGCGAATTGTTCGGTCATGAGAAGGGCGCCTTCACCGGAGCCATCGCGCAGAAGATCGGGCGCTTCGAAATGGCCGACAAAGGCACGCTGCTTCTGGACGAAGTAGGCGACATCCCTGCGGCGCTGCAGCCGAAGTTGCTCCGTATATTGCAGGAGCAGGAATTCGAGCGTTTAGGGAGCGGTCGCACCCACAAAGTGGATGTCCGGCTGGTAGCTGCAACGAATCGGAATCTCGTGAAGATGGTGGTTCGCGGACAATTTCGCAGCGATCTGTACTATCGTCTGAATGTCTTCCCGATCGTGTTGCCTGCATTAAGAGAGCGCCGGGAAGACATTCCCACTCTTGTGACACACTTCGTGAAGCTGTTTAGCCGCCGCATGGGGAAAGAGGTCGAGGCGATTCCTCCGGAAACCATGGCTGCTTTCCAGTCGTATTCGTGGCCTGGGAACATCCGCGAGTTGCAGAACTTAGTGGAACGCTCGGTGATCCTTTCGCGGGACGGTGTTCTGCCCAACCCACTTCACAAAAAGCAAACAGAGCTCATGCTCCCTAGTCTGCATCGCACCCCAGCCTTCCCGTTACCCATGACCTTGGAAGACTCCGATCGCGCGCTGATTGTGGACACGCTGGAGCAGGCCGGCTGGATCGTAGGTGGAGCGCGCGGCGCTGCGGTGAAACTGGGACTGAAGCGAACAACGCTGTTGGGCAAGATGCGCAGGATGGGGATTTCGCGACCGATCGACCAGCAGGGAACAGACGCGCGCGGTGTGGCACGGGATGATGCTCGGATTTGAAGGCGTCACTGCCGTTCCAATGTGAAGTCGCATGGCTTCCGCAGCTCAGGCGTGCAATCCTATTCGACCCCTGGAAGTGCAGAAGCAATTCAATCGTAGCGTTCACCCCGGATGCTATGCCGGCTTGCGCTTCGCGAAAAACGCTCCGAATGCTTCCTTCGCCTCGTCGGACCTTACCCGTTCAGCGAATACCTGGTTTTCGACTTTCACAGCTTGCTCCAGTTGCTCACGGAATGCCCCCTTCATGAGCCGCTTGGAAGCCTGCACGGCGCCGGCAGGCTTTTTAGCCAGGGTTTGCGCGGTTCCCGTTGCTGTGGCTAGTAGTTTCTGATCTGCGACAACGCTTGTGACGAGTCCAAGCTCGGCTGCTCGCGCGGCGCCGAACGGCTGCCCCAGCAGGATCAGTTCGGCGGCGCGCACATATCCGAAACGCTGCGGAAGCAAATAACTGCTTCCAAATTCCGGCACCAGCGCCAGATTCACAAAAGGGAGTTGGAACTTCGCGCTCTCTCCCGCGTATACGAAGTCGCAATGAGTCAACATGGTCGTTCCGCCCCCAATCGCCGCGCCTTGCACGGCGGCAACCAGCAGTTTGTCGAAGTTGATCAGGGCGTGCATCAACCGCGCCTGCGGACTTTCCCCTGATGCTGGCGGGTTCTTCATGAAGTCCTCGAGATCGTTGCCCGCACTAAACGAATCACCCGCGGCATGCCACAGCACGACGCGTATTTGATCGTCCTTTGCCGCGCCATCGAGCAATTCCGCCATCTCGATATACATGCTAGAAGTCATTGCATTCTTTTTTGCTGGACGATTCAGCTGAATGCTCAAGATATTTCCAAGGCGTTCCGTAACAATGTCACTCATCTCCGGCCTCCAGTATGTTAGACATAGGTGCTCCTATAAAAGCCAATTCCTCCAATCGTTCACATGATCGTGAGCGAGTGCCTCATCTTTTCCTTCTTGGTCCGCAAGTACGACAACGCATAAGGGCTTGGCGGTGCTTCGCAGGGAATCCGTTCGATGACTTCGATTCCGCCCTTGGTCAGTGCTTCAACTTTTTGCGGGTTGTTTGACATCAGGCGGACCTGCCGGACCTTAAGTTCATGCAGGACAGCCACGGCCAGGCTGAAATCGCGGGAGTCGGCGTCAAAACCCAGAGCTTCGTTTGCCTCGATCGTGTCGAGACCCTGATCCTGCAAGGCATAGGCTCGCAGTTTTGCCATCAGCCCGATGCCACGCCCCTCCTGATACTCGTAAATCACCAGACCCGATCCCTCTTCAGCGATAGCCGACATTGCGAGTTCCAACTGCCCTCGGCAATCACAGCGCAGAGATCCGAGGACTTCTCCAGTCAAGCACTGAGAATGAATGCGCAGCAGAGGCGCACGATTTGTCAGATCGCCAAGCATCAGGACGAGGGCACTCTCAGCCTCTCCTTTGTCCACGTTCGCGCGCTCAAAGCCGCTCAGGTCGAACACCCCGAACGTGGTAGGCAGGCGAGTGGAGGCCACGCGAACGACGCTGCTTGGTCCGGCCCTCCGGCCGCCATTCTTCTCCTTAGATCTATCAGCCAACTTGGAATTCATTGGACTGTGCCGCCCGTCGCATGGATAACTTCGTCATGGGCCTCGAAGTAGTCGAGCTGTGACTGAAGAAGAAGCGCCTTGGCATCGTATTCCAGAGCTCTTGCGGTATCTGCCTGCGAGTTCAGCGCCGCTCCCCGGATGAGTTCCTGCTGACGCACACGATTCGACTCCGTGCGCAGAGAGAGGATTTCTTCGGACACCTTCAACATCTGCTGCGTCCTTTCCAGCTTGTTGTACGCTGTTTGGACCGAGACCTCGACCTCATCCGTCAGCTTCGCGAGATTTTCTTTCGCTTGAGACAACTGCGCCTGACGTTCGTGGACTACGGCCTTCTTGCGACCCGAGTCGAACACGTCATAGCCGAAGTGAACCCCAAAGGTACCGAAGTTGCGCGCTAAGAACGGGACATTTTCCTGGTAGCTGTAGCGGGCAAAGGCTTCAACATCGGGCACCCACATATCTGTCTTCGCCAAACGGACCGCGGCCTCAGCTTTCTGCACCTCGGCACGAGCTGCAAGGATTTCCGGATGTGAGGCGGTGGCGGCAATAACACATTCTGCACGCGGACAAGTCTCTTGAAAGTCAGGAACGGCAGGATCCAGATCCAAAGCTGTGGTCAGTGGCAGTCCTGTCAAGTCGTTGAGCTTCAGCGCTAGATCTGACATCTGAAGGTCGGTAGTCAATATTTCTTGCTTGGCTTGCAGCAATTGCGCGCGGCTGTCGATCAAGTCCTGCTCTAGCCTGCTGCCGAACTTCACCTGCTCTACGCGCTCGCCCTGAAGGTCCTCGGAGGCCTTGATTCGCGCTTCGGTGGCGCTGCGGTGCGCCTGAGCGATCAGAATGTTGTAGTAGACCTGATGGACTGCGAGCGCAACGTCGTTTCCAGTAAGCTGCGCTTTCTCGCGCGATGCTTCTAACTCGGCCTGGAGCAGATCATTTTCCCGTCTGATCTTGAGCAGCGTCGTCAACGGCTGGGTGATCTGGGTTCCGCTGGTCGTAAAGTTCTTGCCGCCCTGGCTGATGATCGCGTTTTCAGGTGGAATCGGCGTTCCCCCGGCGCTGCCGAGACTACCGGACCTGATCTGAATCAACTGTGAGTCGGTCACATGCATGAAGCTGCTGTCATTTCGTATCGATGGAAAATACGAACTCTTCGCGACTTGCTTCGCGCGCTGTTTCTCCTCAACCGTGTAGCCGGCGATGCGAATATCGTGGTTGTGCTGGAGCGCCAGTTGAACAGCTTCCTGAAGTGTTAAGTGGCGTGACGGCGCGGTATTGCCCGTTTCCTCGGCTGCCGCAGCGCGGGCAAAGAAGGCCATCGCTAGTAGCAGGAGTAGTGCGGCATCTCGTTTCATTGATTCGACACCTTATGGGCGGCGGGAATCTGCTGCATGCTGCTGAGTTCGCCGTAGTTCAAAGGCGACTTGCGCAGCAAAGCGACAAAAATCATGGCGCATGCACAACTCCACGCGATCAGTAGAAATCCGTCGACCAGGCTCAAGCTGAACGCTTGGAGCCGCAGTCGGCCCGCAATCAGATCGACGGCGCGCTCTCCTGCGGCGGCCATACCCGACGATTTGGCATAGAGACGCGCTGTCATAGCATGAATGTTCTGATCGGTGATCCAGTTTCCACTGCTGGCATGGAGTCCCAATAGGTTCGAGTGAAGCTTCTCCCTCTGAGCTATGAAATGGCCCATATAAATGGCGCCTGCGGTGCCACCGAACAGACGAATGACGTGAAAGAAAGCCGAAAAGCTCAGAACCCACTCCGGTTTGGCTAAAGCCCCCGCGAAGATTGCTTGCAGCACGATGCAGCCGACCAGTCCGATGAAAGCAAACGCCTGCCCGACACCTGTGAGCAATTCGGTACGGTAGAAGTTCTCGGCCGCCCATGCGCTGGCGTACTGTGAGTTCAACCAGGCAGCGAATGCGGTACAAGCCAGACCGATGGCGAAGAGCATCCTGGGGTCATGTTTGCGTAACAGCAGAAGTGCAGCGATAAACGCGATGGGTATAAGGGGAAGAGCGCTCCAGATGATCGCGGGCCCAATCTGGTCGGCTTCGAAACCGTGGATGGCCAGCGACTGTGGGACCAGGATAATGGTTGTGCACAGCGTGAACCGGAACCAAAAGAGCAGGCAGCCCAGTAGTATGGTGTTCCACTTCAGTAGATAAGGTAGCGCCACGAGCGGGTTGGGAGCGCGTAGCCTCCGAACAAGCGCACACAGCAGGAAGAAAGACCCGGTCCAAAACCAGGCATTGAACTCGCCCGAGCGCCACCAGTCGAGTCGCTGGCCTTGCTGAAGCGCTGCAAAAGTCAAAGCCAATCCGGCACTCAGATAGAGGAATCCAACAAAGCTCGGAGCCGGACCGCTCTTCTTGCGCGGTGGCATCCCCGGTATCCCGAAGTAGATACATATCATCATCACTGGCGCAATCACAGCGGAGTTCCAGAACATCCAATGCCACGATAGATGGTCTCTGTACCAACCGTAGAGCGAAGGCGCGATATTCACGGCTCCATCAACAAAGGTCGCGTACAAGGCAATCGTGAATGGGAGGTATCGCAGCGGAATGTTGCGCAGGGCGAACGTCAGCGTGAGCGGATAAAACGTACCTGAGGTAAGCCCGGCAACAATGAGCGCGACGACGAGCAGACTGTAGCTGTGGATCAGGGGGAGAAAGATAGAAGTCGCGGTGAAGAGTCCTGCGGCAAACAGGAGTATGCGCCGCGGCCCGAGCAGACCTCCGAGGTAGACACTGAACGGGCCGATAAACATGAGCGATGCATTGAAGGCACTGTCGAGCCAGGCGCCGTTGTCGAAGCCGATCCCAACATGGCCCTTCAAATCGGCAAGGCCGAGAGTGAGCATGCGGCCGGCGAGGGTTACGAGGCCGGCGCCGGTGACGACTCCCAAGATGCCGAGCAGAGGACGCGTCGACACTTCTGCCGGGATCGCCGCGGCGGTAGCGCGCGCGATGTCTACCGCAGACGGGCGAACGGTGATGGTCGAAGCTGCCATAGGTTTCCGGTTATCGTCGGGTGCGGACGGCTGCTACTACGGAAAGTCCGGGACGCAGCGTCGCCGCGAAAGTAGAATCGTCCAGCGCGATCTTGACAGGAATGCGCTGTACGACTTTCGTGAAGTTGCCAGTCGCGTTGTCGGGCGGCAACAGAGCGAATTGCGATCCGCTGGCGGGCGCGATCTCGGCAACCTTGCCGCGAAATAGTTGGCCCGGATATTCGTCAATACGAACGTCGGCAGGATCCCCAACCTTCACATTGGTCAACTGTGTTTCGCGATAATTCGCTTGCACCCACTTTGTGAGAGCAACAAAGGAGATCACCTGGGTACCTGGCGAAACGAGTTGTCCGGGCCGAACTTGTCGTTCGCCCACGGTGCCGTCGCCCGGAGCGTAGATCTTGGTGTAGCCAATGTTCACCGAAGCTACCGCGAGGTTCGCTTGCTTCGCGCGCAAATCGGCCTGAAGTCGCACCTCCTCGGATTCGAGGACGGCTTTGCTGCGGCGCTCGGCTTCGGCAGCGAGTTCACTACTACGCAACACGGTTTGGGCCTGATTGAGATCGGCGTCACGGCTGGTAAATTGGCCTGACAGGTTTCCTTCCGCGGCGACGGCGGCTTCAAGGCTCTGTTGAGTGGTCGAATGTGTCTGATAAAGACCTTCCTGGCGTTTACGTTCAGAACGAGCACGAATCAACTCAGCCTGTACAGCTTCCTTGCCAGCTTCGGCCGCTGCAATCTGCGCCTTTGCCTGATCGATACCCGCCAGCGCTTTGTCGATGCGCGCATCCTGTAACTGGCGTTGCCGAAGATTTTCACCAATTCCGGCACGCGCTGCCTCAACTGCCGCTTTGGCTTGATCTACCTGGGCCCGATAGTCATCGTCCTGCAATTCGACGAGGAGATCGCCCTTGTGCACCTGTTGGTAGTCAGCCACGTCCACCGAGCTCACGATGCCTGACACCTTGGTGCTGAGCGGTGTAAGGTCGCCGCGGACGTAGGCATCATCCGTAACCTGCTCTACCTTTCCGCCTTCCCATGCGTTCCAGTTACGTGTGATGGTGATCAAAACGGCCACTGCGAGAAGCACCACGAGGATGCTCGTTATGTAATTCTGCCACCTGGCGCCCTGGCGAGGCACTGCCTGATCTGTAGTGATCTTTGGCGGCACCGGTTTCGGTGTGGGTGGCGCAGATCCAGCAGACACTGGTGAGGTGGACATTAAACGTGCTCCTTGAGCGGTAAGAGATCTCGAAGCGTTGGAGTTCTCACGACTCAATTGGAGCAACTACAGTTCCACTTACGAAGAGGAGCACTAACCAACGCGAATTGCAGGCTTCTGCTCGCAATCAGGGGAAATGCTTTCTTCTGGCTGAAACAGCCGGCCCACTGCATTTCCATAGCGCGCCATGTCACATGACACGTGACACTTGACACCGTGTGCCACCGGACCCTGCCGTGCAAAGTTGGTCTTATCGGAATTGCGGTTCAGCAGTGGTTTATGGCCGCGGCGACAATTCGAGACCTGCTTCCGGTTGAGAGAGACACGATGTCGTGCGATTGGAATCGTGCATGCTGGAGAGTTGGCGTTGTTGACAATTGCGGGCAGCTCTCTCGCCCAACTCTAGTTTCGCTCTAAGGAAGGAACCGTGAACCAAAAGAAATTTCTCGTGAGCACTGTAATGTTAGTCGCATTCGCAGCGACAAGTTCGGCATTGGCGCAGAATTCGTCGTCGGCCAAAAAGGACGCGGCCAAAAGCCCGACCGCAGACGACGCCTCCCAACCAAAGTCCGACGACTTCATCGAGCTGTTGCGCAAAGATGTTAGATCCCAGAAGAAGCAAATCATCGCTGAGAACATGGATCTAAGCGATGCTGAAGCAGAGAAGTTCTGGCCGATCTACGATCGATATGCTGCGGATCTCTCCAGAATCTACGACACGAAACTTGCCCTGCTGAACGACTATGCCGAAAACTACAGCAGCATGACGGGTGAGCAAGCCGAGAATTACATCCGCAAGCGCGCTGAGGTCGAACAGTCAATTATGCAGCTGAGATTGAAATACATGCCTGCGTTCCGCAAGGTGCTCTCCGGCAGGGAAACCGCATTGTTTTATCAACTCGACTGGCGGCTGGGTTTGGCAATCGATGTAGAGCTGGTGCAAGTGCCGCTAATCAGCCAATAATCGACGCATTTAGCAGTGATAAAGGCTCCCGCATGGAATAGACATGCGGGAGCCTTTTTATGCGGTACTCCATCCGCAGAAGGCGCAGGCAGCGTCGGCTAGTTGGACTGCTGCTGTTCGTGCGGATGCCTGTGACCTTCTTGGAACCCCAAGGCACTCGCGGTCAGGGTTTTTCGCTCCGGTAGTTCCGTACTTCGTAAATCCGTACTTCCAGGGGCAAGCGATCAACTCGCCCCTTTCGATATCGACACACTCTGTTCCAAAGTGAAATCGAGTAACGTCTCACTAGGGATCTTCACTTGCTCACCTTTGGTGATGATCTCCGAACCGGCACCCAGTCCGGCGCCTGCTCCGGCTCCGATGGCCGCCCCCTTGCCACCGCCGGCAATTGCACCAATGATGCTTCCAATTGCAGCTCCTCCGACGGTTCTTTTGGCCGTACTTGCTCCCTTAGATTTGCCGGTCAATTCGTAGTCGCCTGTCACGAGGGGCACAGTCTTTCCATCCACCACAATTCCGGTAAGCGCCAGTTTCAGCTCAGACCTTCCGGTGAAAGTTCCGCTTTCCTTGGACTCTTCCAGTCTCCCATAGATGTCTGCGCCCTTCGCCACCACTACGTCGTCATCCACAATCAGGGGCTCTTTCAGAGAAGCTTGGAAGCGATCTCCCACGTGATTCTTGGTAGAGTCAATGGCGTCGATCGTACGCACTGAGATTCTTGTTCCCGCGGGAACGGTAACGTAGGAGGACGGCTGCGCAGCTTCTCTTGCCGAGACCGACCCGTACGACGGCCCATCCGACGGCACAGAGACCCCCGCGCCTTCCGGCTCGGAATCGAACCGGAGAGAACGGATATCGCCAACGCTATAGCTCTGCATCGACGACCCAACCTGAAAGTTGATGCTGTTCTGGTTGCCTCCCATGAACTTACCCTTGATCAGACTTCCATTGTTCAACTCCAAAGAATCTGCCAGTGCAGCCGAAGCCACCAGGCACACAACAAAAACCAATCCTAAGTTTTGCCTACGATTCATTGTGATTTGTCCTCTATGTCGTTTTTCCAGCCCTATTGCAATCAAGATTCCGCCTGCCGCGAAAAGCAGTCCGGGCAATCCTGACTTCATTCAGGCACCGTTTTGACCGGATGCCCCGCACTCTGGGTAGTAACGCCGACCGTCTACGCAAAGATTGACCCCGGCGTTTGCCTCCGCTGGATAGGTGCTGCTCTATCCTCCATGTGTGCGCCAATACTCCCTCTCGCCCTCATCTGCATTCCGTTTGCGCGTAAGGAACCACACGACAAGTCTTAGTGAAACAATGCATAACGCGAATGACACCAGAATGACTATTGCTAACGCGAGCCGCTCACCCGCGTGAGAACCGAATGCATAGTTCCTGAACCAATTCACCACAAGCTCCTTCAATCGATACCGACAACGACGAACAAGCAGAGATAGGACTTCCCGACGCCGGCAGTGTCACGTGAAACACAGTGCCTCCAACAGTCGACTTAGTTTTGTTTAGCTGCCGTGGGGCCATTGGCCACATCGGCGGGCATTGGACTCAACAGTTTCCTGATCGCCCGTTCCATCGTCCGGTTCATCTCAGAAACCACCGCTGGGACATCACGCTTATTTACGTCTCCTACTTCCGATACAGCGTTGTTCCAAACGGTCGCTCCCGTAGCCAGATTTGTCATCTGGGCGGAGATTGCGACTTCAACCTTGACGCCACCCGCGTAGTCGATTTCTTCGAGCTTCTCCAGTCGCCCGCTAAGCACGTATTCGACGTCGGGGCGACCGTCGTAGGGCTTGACACGGGCAAAGTCTCCGCTGGCGCGAAGCTGTTCGATTACCGAGTTGGTCACGAACTCACAAGGGTTAATTGCCCAACGATCGTAAGCATAAAAGCCGACTTGCTCGGGAGATGGTTTGTACACAATGGCTCCCTGCCTCAAGTATGCGGGCGCGCGGAATTCACGGATTGCCACCGTGGCGTGCACGTTTTCTGCAGCAGGCGGATCCGGCGGCGCAGGCAGGTTGAGAGTGTAGTAGTTTGGATACCTCACCCTCCCTCCGCAGCTCGTCAGGATCACGAGAGCCGCCATGGAGAAAACAATCGTCGTCACAGTTTTTCTCACACTCGTCCGACGGCGCAGCGCGCCGAAACGGTTGAGGACACTTCTTCCTTCACTTGGTCGCATCATTTCGGCACCTTCCTATCTTCGGGCTGTTTGACACGAATCAAACTCCACGGACGCTGTTTCACTGACTCGGTCAACTGGTCGAGATTTTCCGTTGCCGTCCGCAGGTTTTCCATCGTGTCATCAATCTTGTAATTATTCGCCCTGACCAGCACCTGCATGTCAGCCAGCAATTGCTTGGCTTGGAGCAAAGTGTTCTGCAGTTCCGCCAGATCTTTGCGGACGGGCTCGCGGACATCGCTGACAGTGCCATTCACGTTTTGAATGGTTTCATCGGCGTGCTGGCTCACTGTATTCAACTGATCGGTAAGACGGTCAATCTTTGGCCCCTCGGTCGCGATCATTGCGTTGACGTTATCGAGCAGGGCTCGGATCTTCTCCTGATTGGGCCGGCCCGTCACAGTATTCAGGTTTGCGAGCAGCGTGCGCGCATCTCCGCTGATTCCTTGCAGTTCGCCGCGCACCTCGGTGATCAAGCCGTTAGCATTGTCTGCAGCAACCGCCATTTTGTTGGTGATCTCGTCCAGGCTCGCCGCCTCCTGCGATGGAATGGCTGACCCTGGGGATAGACGCCTGGCATCGTTGCTGCCGGTGGTGATGGAGAGCGCGGCGCCACTCATCACGCTGACGAGTCCTAACTTGGCCACGGACTTTTCGTTCAGCGGCGTGTTTTGTTTCACGTCCAGCAGAATCTCGATCTTGGTTGGATCGGAGGCGGCAGGCCGCACCGCCGTCACCTGCCCCACGTTGATTCCGCCAAACAGCACTTGTGCGCCTGGCTCGAGCCCGCCGGCGTAACGAAGATACGTCCGGTATGGAACCGCGTGTCCTCCAAACTGCGCATTGATAAGGTAGATCAGTGTGAATGCCAGGATCGAGAAGCATCCAAGGACAAAGGCTCCAACCTTTGCTTGTGTGGTCACGGGTAAGTCTCCTGAGACTGCATATACTTTTCGAAGTAGGCGGCCACAGCCGGCGTTTTCGCCACGTTTTCAGCGATACGATCGAGAAACTGGCGCACGCGCGGATCCTGGCTCGCCTTAAGCTCATCTTTCGTGCCGACCGAGCTGAATGAGCCCCGATACAACATGGCGATGCGGTCGGCGATGCGGAATGCGCTCGGCAGGTCGTGAGTAACGACAATGACCGTCATTTGTAAAACTTCTTTAAGGAGCAAAATCAGTTCATCCAGTTCCGCGGCGACGATGGGATCAAGCCCGGCCGATGGCTCATCGAGCACCAGGATTTCAGGGCCGAGGGCAAGCGCCCGTGCCACAGCCGCGCGCTTCTTCATCCCACCCGAGAGTTCGTTCGGAAGCAGCTTGCCAAACTCCGCGAGACCGACTGCGGCTAGCTTCATCCACACCACAAGGTCAATGATTGAGGGTGCAAGGCGTGTGTGTTCACGCAGTGGCAAAGCGACGTTTTCTTCGACGGTCAGCGAGTTGAACAACGCCGCGCTTTGAAAAGCCACACCAATCGAGAGGTGCGCTTTCTTCAGGTCGGACTGCGAGCAACGCGTAATATCCACACCCTTTACGTGCACGCTGCCCGACTTGGGGCGCTCCAGTCCGATGATCTGACGCAACAGCGTGCTCTTTCCGGAGCCACTGCCACCCAACAGCACCATCGTCTCGCCTTGCTCAATGTCGAGATTCAAACCATTCAGCACGCGGCGTCCTCCGTATTCAACCACCAGATCACGAACCGAGATGATGGGCATCAGGGTTTCACCGTGAAATAGAAGATGGCGGTGAATACCGCATCCGCGACGATGACCAGGAACGTCGACTTCACCACCGCGCTGGTGGTGGAGCGACCGACCGAATCAGGGCCTCCGCGGACGCGAAACCCTTCCAGGCATCCAACGTGAGCGATGATGGTTGCGAACACCACGCTTTTGATCAATCCGGTGATCACGTCGCGTAAGGTGATCGAATTAAACACAAGGTGGACATACAACAATGGCGCCAGGCGAGTGCTGAAGAACATGAACAAGCCTCCGGCCAAAATGCCGGAGAAATTCGAGAGGATGCTGAGGCAGGGGACCGAAATCAAAGCTGCCAGATACTTGGGCGCGAGCACAAACTCCACCGGTTCGAGCGCCATGACACGGAGGGAATCGAGTTCCTCGGTCACCTTCATCGTCCCGATCTCGGCCGCGAATGCCGACCCGGATCGCCCACTCACCGCAATCGCGGTGAGTAGCGGTCCGAGTTCGCGCGTGAAGCCGACGGCGACCAGGTCAACGACGTATTGCAGGGCTCCAAAGCGGCGCAGTTCAGACGCTCCTTGCATTGCGAGAATGAATCCAGTGCAGATCGCCATCAGAGAAACCATGGGCATTGCATCAAAGCCGATTTCCAGCATCTGCTTCACGGTAGCCTGCCAACGGTAACGATTTCCCACAAACGGCAGAGCTCGCCCCATGGCCCGCAAGGTAGTCCAGAGCTGAATATTCAGACTTCCGACGTAATCGAGATGTTCGATCGTCTTTTCGCCCACGTGTTCGAGAACATTGGCCATCAAGAAACCTTTTCTTCGCGGCCGCCCGGGTCGAACAGAGCTAGCGCGCCCGTGACCTCAAACAACCGGAGCACCGAACCATCGAGTCCCTGTAAGAAAAACCCAATCTGGTGATGGCCGGCGATTCTGAGGGCTTCGATCAAAGTCGCGATCCCGGACGTCTCAATGTTGGGAACACCGGCCAAATCCACGGTCACAGTCCGAGGTAATGGTTCTGTCGACAAGATGGTCTGCAGGCAGTCGCGAAGGTCGGGCGAGGAATGGACATTAATGTGGCCGCTCGGTCGGACGATAGCGTCCTGCCCACTGTGATCTAGAGTGATCTTGAGATCGCCAGTTGAAGGAATTACAAGCTGTGTCATACCACTCTTCCGCTTTCTATGGTTCGACTGCCCGATTCTTTGTCGTTCCCGTGCCGTTCACCCTTCTGTGTTTGCACGCAGCCTTCCACGGCAAAATGACACATAACGCGACGCGTCGGTCTGGTGTTTTCCCGCCGACGACTTGAGAATCGTGGCACGACAAGTGCTTTACATCGTTCTCGAAACCGTCGTTGATGCCACCATCTGTGACCTTTCGTTGAAAGTCATTGACATAACTGTGGTTCGTTCTTATGCCAGCGCATGGTGGACCACCAAAGTGATGGTTTCTGGTGTCAAAGGGAATGACGTTTCTGTCAAAGTGGCACAACTTAGTGGCGCTCCGTACGCGCCCATAGGAGAGGAGCAACCATGATTAGGCTAGGGATTGTGTTCTGTATCTCCTTGACGATGGTTTCGGCGTTTGGCCAGTCGACCTCGAAGTATCAGGTGGGAACGATTACTGAGGTTAAGACTCATCAGGATGCCGGCGGCGGGGCTACGGACGCCGCGAGCTACGACGTTTCGGTCAAAGTAGGCGATACCATTTATGTCGTGCTCTATACGCCACCGCTGGGCCAGGAGACGGTCAAGTACGCGGCAGGGCGCGACCTGCTCGTGTTCGTGGGGAAACGCAGCATTCGCTACAACGATATATTGGGTCAATCGTTTGACGTGCCCATAGAAAGCCAAAAACCTGCCGCGAAGCCTAAACCGGCAAAGCCAGCCTCCTCGCCGACAGAGTAATGGTTGACGTTTGTTTGAATTGGAGAAAGAGACATGAACCGAAAGAATAGAGCAACGTTACACGTTAAGCTTGCGCTCTCATACGGAGTAGCGGCGATCGTTGCGACAGCTATGCTCGCAATGGAGGCGTACGCCCAAACGGCTGAGGAGAAGCTACCGCGGTTGTCGGGGGTCGTTGAGCCGCTGAGGCCTGGGGTAACTGAAAGCCAAGTATTCGCGGAACTCGCCGCGCATAACGAGCAACGCAGGTCGGCCCTGCACGACTATAGCGACCTGAGGACGTATGAGGTTATCGATCTCAAAGGCAAGGTGCACGCTGAGAAAATCGGACGCATGGAGTTTCTCTCCCCAGGCCAAAAAACGTTCACGGTCAGCTCCGAATCTGGCTCAGGCTTGGTCCGAAGTATGGCGCTGAATCCGCTCATCAAGAGCGAGATCGAAACGGCAGCCGGCAAAGAACATCATGACAGCGCCATTTCCAATGACAACTATTCCTTAAACCTGTTGGGTGAACAACAGGTGGGTCCGTATCTTTGCTTCGTCGCCGAGGCGGTGCCCAAGCGGAAAGACAAATACTTGTTCGAAGGTAAGCTCTGGATCGACGTGAAGGACTACTCCGTAGTACGGATCGAGGGCCATCCCGCGAAAAAACTGTCTTTCTGGATCCAGCGCGCTGACTTCGTACGGCAGTATCAGAAAATTGATGGGTTCTGGCTTCCGCAGAAGGACCAGACACTGGTTCAGGTAAGGCTGTATGGGGAGAAGGTACTGACCATCGATCACCGGGAATATGTTGTGAACGCAGGTCAGAGCAAGGACGCGCGGGCGATCGTTCCGGAAGCCGCCATCGCTTTGACTACATCACGTTGACCCAAAACACCCGCCGCGCCCGGTAACTTCGCACTCGCCCAAGTTTTCTCGTTCTCGGCAGGGCTGCTCCAGAGAGCACTGCCTCGCGCATTTCTTCCTTACGACAATTGCGTGACTGTCACAAAAGCTCGACATGTCAAATCGAGCGAACTCAGGTGACACCTCACTATCCACCGTAGATAGTCCTCGGGTTTCATTGCATCTCTCGTTTTCTCAACGCCTTGAAGCAAATCGCGTCGGATGCCTTTGGTTTGGAGAGCACATTGCAATTCAGGTGACGCGGAGGAACATCTTGCGACGTTCGTTTGGTATCGGGTTGGCGATCCTGCTGTTGCTGGACCTTGGTTTCGCTCAAGGCGGCTCCCCCACACTTGGATCGATAAGAGGTGATGTGTTTACGAAGGGCACAAATGGAGAACCCGCCGTTTTGCCCGGGGCACACATCGTCCTTCGCGGGCCCGTAACAAAGGAGACCGAGTCGGACGCACAGGGAGCATTCGCTATCGATAGCCTTCCCCCTGGCACCTACGAGATCGAAGCGAATGCTCCTGGGTTGAGTGGCGGACTCGCGGTGGGGGTGGCCCCAGGCTGGTCCTCGACTGTCCCTCTCGAAATGAACGTGACAATGGTCAGCAATGCCGTAAATGTCACTGCAACCGAGGCTTTCGTCGTTGATGAGTCTGCTCAGCACAACACCATCAGTCAATCCGTCGTCGAAAAAGCGCCGAATCAAGAGGAGAAGATCGACAGCCTGCTTCCGCTCGTCCCTGGAGTGGTCCGCGGGCCTGACGGACGTATCAACATGAAAGGCGCGCAAGCGACACAGGCCGGGTGGCTGGTGAATTCGGCAAACGTCACTGATCCGGCAACGGGCGGCCAAGCCATCAGCTTGCCGATAGATGTGGTCTCATCCGTCCAGGTGATTTCCAACCCTTATGACCCCGAATATGGAAAATTCACCGGAGCTGTCTCCAGCGTAGAAACTCGTACGAGCAACTTCGACAAATTTCACTTCTCCATCCAAAATCTTGCTCCCCGGGCCAGAGATCGCGACGGGCACATTGTTGGCATTGGAGGTTTCACTCCGCGTACCACCATCACTGGGCCCCTGATAAAAAACAGGCTCGCATTCACCCAGTCTCTGGAATACCGGTTCGTTCGAACGCCGGTCGAGAGCCTGCCGCCGCTGCAACGCGACACAACGCTCGAGAGCTTTGATTCTTTCAGCCAATTCGATCTCAAGATTAACGACCGACAGACTGCGACTCTGTCGGTTGCCATCTTCCCACAAAAGTTTGACTACCTTGGGCTCAATACGTTCAACCCCCAGCCATCGACCACAAACTTACATCAGCGTGGAGATCAGATTTCTGCGCAACACAGCTACGTTGCGGAGTCCGGCGCATTGCTTTCGTCGCGGTTCGCCTATGAAGAGTTTGACGCGGACACGTTTCCCAACAGTCAAGCTCCGTATCAGATGCTGGTCGAAACCACACAAGGTGGCTTCTTCAATCGGCAAAATCGAGATACGCGTCGAGTCGAATGGCAGGAGATCTACCACTTCAGCCCAAAGCGTTTTCTGGGCGACCACGACCTGAAGGTTGGCTTTGACTTCTCTCACAGCGCGTACGACGGACGTCAGCAGTTCCTCCCAGTGTCGATCGTCGGTACGGCAGGTTCGACACTCGAACAAATCAACTTTGGCGGGCCAACCACTTTTTCTATCCAACAAAACGAGGTCGCCTGGTTTGGTGGAGATCAATGGACGGTTCGCCCGCGTCTCACCCTGGATTTCGGACTGCGCTTCGACAACGACTCCATTACCAGTTCGACACATGCCGCCCCGCGTGCCAGCCTGACGTTCGCATTGACACGCGATCGCAGAACTCTGCTAAAGGCCGGTGCGGGATTGTTCTACGACCGGGTGCCGTTGAATGCCCCAGCCTTCCCCAACTTCCCCGATCGCACAATTCTGACGTTCGATGCGGCGGGTAATGTGATTTCTTCGGTCCCATACTCCAATGTCATCACCGGCAGACTAAGAAACCCACGAAGCGGGACTTGGAATATCGAAGTTGACCGCCAGGTACTGGAAAACCTGCTGCTGCGGGTGGCTTATCAACAGCGAAACACCGTCGACGACTTGGTGGTAAATCCCGAAACAACTGCCGGAGCGAGCTTGCTGTCGTTGGCGAACTCTGGACGGGATTTTTATCGCGAGTTTCAGCTCACTGGCCAATACAAGATCCATCGGCAAACTCTGAACGCCTCCTACGTGCGGTCGAAGACCACTGGCGATCTGAACGACTTCAACCAGTTCTTCGGAAACGATCCCCAGGCCGTGATCCAGCCGAACTCTCGCGGTCCGCTGGCCTTCGATGCGCCCAACCGCTTCCTGGCATGGGGAGAGCTCAACGCACCCTGGAAGTTAATGCTCATGCCAGTCCTGGATATTCACACCGGATTTCCGTATTCCGTGGTGAACGAAAGGCGTGATTTCGTCGGTCCGCGAAACGATCAGCGATTCCCACGGTTTGATTCGTTCGATCTTCAGGTGCTTAGAAACTTCGGACTGGCCTTTCACGGCAAGGAGCACACCGTGAAGTTGGGGTTTGGAGTGTTCAACCTGTTCAACCACGCCAATCCGCGTGACGTTCAAAACGACTTAGACAGCTACCGCCCTGGGCAATTCTTTAACAGTGCCGTTCGCACTTTCAAAGGGAAGCTAGTTTTCGGATTTTAGCGGCCCGTGCAAGTCTCTCGGGTTCGACGTGAAGGTGTCCAATGAAAAAAGTAAACCAATGTCTCATTCTCGCTGCCGGTAACGGGACGCGAATCAGAACGATCTCCGGCGGTCTTCCCAAACCTTTGGTCGACTTCCGTGGCAAACCCATCATTGAGCACATCGTTCAACGTGCGCGCCGGGCCGGCATCGAGAGCTTCGTGATTGTCGTGGGATACCGCTCGGACTTGATCCGTAACTGGTTTGAAGGCCGGTCGCTCGGTGTATCTGTGACCTTTGTGGAGAATCCGGACTACCACAAAGCTAACGGCGTCTCCACTCTAAAGGCCAGAAACGCAATTCACGAGAATTTCTTGCTGCTCATGGCGGATCATCTCTTTGAGCCGGAAACGGCCGAAACACTCATACAGCAGCCACTCGCGTCCGACGAAGTAATTCTCGCAGTGGATCCCAACATCGATCGCATTTTTGACCTGGACGATGCCACCAAAGTCCTCAGAAGCGGCGACCGGATTGTGGATATCGGCAAGGAGATCGCTCGCTACGACGCCTTAGATACTGGGATGTTCCTTTGTAGTCCCGCCTTGTTTGACCGGCTCGAACTCGCAAGCAAGAAAGGGAACTGCTCTCTTTCCGACGGCATGCGGCAACTGATTGCGGAAAAGCGACTGCGTGCCCTTGAGATTGGCGAGGGACGATGGCAGGACCTGGACACACCGGAGGCATTAGCACACGCCGAAGCCGTGTTTGATCCATATCTCCACTACGAACCGAGTCTCGGAAGCGTGGCCCGTGTCTAGGACATTGGCAAAAGCGCGACTCCCTCTCCGCATGCTCGGAGTCATCCTTGGCATTCTGCTGTTCGTCTATCTGATCGACCGGGCCGGTCCCGCCAAGCTCCTCGCAAGCATGGTCGCTTTAGGTTGGGGACTGGCGTTGGTAATCGCCTGGGGTGGAGTCGCCCACATTCTTAAGACTTGGGCTTGGCGGCTTACCCTGCTAGAGGGGAAGCATCAGGTATCGTTCGCGCGGATGCTTGGGTTGCGGCTCAGCTCTGAGGCGGTCGGGCAGTTCGGCGGCCTCGCACAATTGTTCGGCGAAGGTCTGCGCGTGTCGCTACTGGGCCCGGCAATTCCGCTCTCGCGCGGTATTGCGTCAGTGACGATTGACCGTGCATTCTTCGTCATCAGTGCTGCCGTCGTGAGCTTCCTCGGGCTCTCCGCCGTTTTAATGGTGTTACCACTGCCTCATAAGCTCATCTTTTATGCGATTGTCTTTGCGTGCCTTCTTCTGGGTTTTGTTCTTCTGAATGCGATTGCCATCAGAAACCGCTGGCCGCTGTTTTCACGAACTGGCGAGGTCCTAGGCCGGATTCGCTACCTTAAACCGTTGATCGACCGTAAGCGCGCACTGATTCACTCGGTCGAGGAGAGTCTTCTCGACTTCTATCACCGTACGCCCAAAGCGTTTTGGGCAAGCCTCCTGCTGAACCTTGCCTGCCACGCCGCCGCGATCGTCGAGGTCTATCTGATTGTGCGGCTCATGGGCACCAAACTCAGCTTGTTCGGCGCGCTCGCAATTGAGGCCTTGACCAAGTTGGTGAACATTGCGGGCACATTCAATCCTGGGAATATCGGAACCTATGAAGGCGGGAACATGCTAATTACGAAAATGTTCGGCCTCACAGCCGCCGCTGGTTTGACGCTGGCTTTTGCCCGCCGACTGCGCGCTCTATTCTGGACTGGTGTGGGTATTCTATGCCTGATCGTCTTGTCGAAGCGTACAAAGCGAGATGAGAGCAATGAAACGAACGAGGGCATTATGCAGGTTGCAACCAAACAGATTCTTTCACAAGAACTGCAGAGTACTTCTGCATCGCAGCGCCGACCTTCTCACCTGGCCGTTGTTCTTGCCAACAATCCGGGCTTCGCCTCTCCGCTGCCCCAGGTTGGCTCCGTACCAATTTTGCTTCGAAGCATCTTGGGAGCAGCAAAAGCCGGCGCCGCGCGAATCGTAGTTGTTATTGATCGTGTGGAGGGTCTGCCGGTACGACAAGAGCTGCTGAAGACCGGGCGCGTGCCCAGTCATGTTGAGTGGTGTGGAGTGACAGCCGGGGAGGATTCTGTTCCGTCCCTGATCGGGCAGCTCGCTTCCGAGATTGATGGACATCTCGTTCTGATCGCCGGCGACCGGGTCTACAACCCTTCATTGCATAAACGAGTCGCTGAATGGGATGGAGGAGCGGACGCCTTGACGTTCGTCACGGCCTGCGACGTGGTCGGTATCTGCGCGCTGACTCGGGAGGCGTCGGTCGACCTCGCAATCCACAACCCCACCACCGCCGGATCCCTCGAAGACATTGAACACTGGATGACTAAGACACACGCGGTGGAGAGCGAGGCCGTTGCGGACGAGCAATGGCAGCGTGTTGTCAACGAGCAGCAACGCGTCCTGGCCGAACGAAAGTTAGATGGCTGGCTCGTCAAGCCAACCGACGGGATTTACGCGAGAATGAACCGCAGAATCTCCATACCGATCAGCCGTCGGATCATTCCATTCCCCATCACGCCCAACATGGTCAGTGTATTTACGCTCGGTGTGAGCTTCGCCGCGGGCGTCTTCTTGGCTCTCGGAGGGTACTGGAACATGTTGACTGGGGCAATCCTTTCCTGGTTCTCGAGCGTGCTCGACGGATGCGACGGGGAAGTTGCCCGGCTGAAAATGCAGGAATCTGCGTTCGGCTGCTGGCTGGAGACGGTTTGCGACAATCTCTACTACTTGTTCATCCTCGGCGGCATGACGATCGGGCTGGTAAGAAGTTCAGGCAATCGGAGCTATCTGATATGGGGAGGTCTCTTGCTTTTCGGCGCGACCATGAGTTTCCTCATGACGGGCCTCCAACGTCATCAGATGACCAACGGACAGCCGGAACGCTATTTGCAGGAGTGGCACAAGAAGGCGGACAGCCGGAGCTCGAATCCTCTCTTGTATCTAGGGCGGCATACAGAATTCATCATCCGGCGCTGCTTCTTGCCTTATGTCATCCTGTTCTTTGCCCTTTGCGGCGTCATGAACTGGTTCCTGGTTGGCGCGACCGTTGGTGCGAACGTCGTATGGATTGTCGCTCTTTATTCTTATCTCAGTTTCACCCCGACCAGGGCAGCTGCGCTGCAGAGCCCGGCTGTTTAGGCGCTCACACGATGCGGAACGCATTTCCACCACTCACTCGAGCAGCTACAGTCTAAGTGTGGCTATGCAGGAGATCCTTACCGGAAAGTTTGCCCCGCTGCCGTTGATGCTTTGGCCGCCCAAATCGCTGCGGATTGTGGATTGGAACATTGACAGAGGCCAGCAACTGCAGGGCATTACGGACTTCCTGGCGAGTGCGAATGCGGACATTCTGATCCTCCAGGAAGTGGATGTTAACGCACGACGCACGCACCGCCTGAACATCGCCGAAGAGATCGCCCGCAAGCTGGGAATGAACTATGTGTTCGGCCGCGAGTTTCAGGAGTTGGTCCAGGGATCGAAGAAGTCTCCGGCTTACCACGGCCAGGCGACCCTTTCGAAGTGGCCTATTTTGAACCCGCGCCTGATCCGCTTCTCGAAACAATCACATTTCTGGCAACCCCACTGGTTTCTGCCGAAGATCGAACCCTTCCAAGAACGGCTGGGAGGAAGAATCGCATTGGTCGCGGAGGTCAATGTTGCCGGACGGAAGCTCGTGACTTACAACCTTCATCTGGAGAGCCGCGGAACCGATGCACTGCGCCTTTCACAGTTGGGGGAGGTCTTGTCAGACGCGACTTGCCACGACGCCGAATGTTCGTTAGTAGTGGCGGGCGACCTCAACCTGGACGCTTCGAGGGAAGCAGTGGCTTTCGCCGTCGCGAAGGCTGGATTCCAAGATGCAGTGACGGCGCCGCACACTCCAACCACTCCTGCGCGCGGCCTGTTTGAAGCAGGGCGTCAGATTGATTGGGCATTTGTCCGAGGACCCGTGCGGGCGTCCTCCGGCCACGTGCACCGCCGGGTCAAAGCTTCGGACCACTACCCCATCTCCTTCATGCTGACTGGATAGAGCCTGTCCGAGGGCGCTACCGGTTCCGTCGGCAGCGGGCGAGTTGGGAGGATGGTTCCGGCCGGGTCTTGTACGCTCGGACCCGCGCGGTGGGGAGTTGAGGAAGTCACGCCGGAACCGGGGAGCCCTCCACGGCGACTTCCATATCGGCGAAGCTGACGTCTTCGCGAATTACGCTTTGCCTCTGCATCTTGATTGCGATTCCTCCATCTGCCCTTCACGGCTTGCAAACGCTAAGAAAGCCTGTGATGCGAATCCAGGACCCAGTGCGTGGATTATGCCGCGCGAGAGTCCGCGTCACGATTGACCAGTAGCTCAAATATCGTGCCAAATGCCCCCGATCCCCTGGAGCTGCGATAGAACACCCGCAATTCGTCGGGTTGCTCTACCGCCAACGTCTTCACTATCGAGAACGACGTACGATTGATCGGGTTTGGATTGCGCCAGACAATCTTCACGACAGCCTACCTTGCCTTTAAAGAGCTGTACCTGCAAAGCCCGTTCTTCGAAGTGTCAATATGGCGACACGTTGCCAGACAGTCACTTAGTGATCTCTCTGACGTTGACCGTGGCTTGGCGAAGTTCATTCATCACACCCGTCTCTTCTGCACTCGAACTTCCATTCGATCTTTTTGCAGCAGGGAAGTCGGAAACGGATGCCTTGTTCAAACCACACACGCATTTAAGCAGTCCCACCTGAACTTCAAGGTGAGAAGACTGACCACACGGCGGTCGACATTTACCGTGAGATGGGGGCGTTCGTTCTCGAAGAGTTTGGCGGCTCAGTTGCTCTTACGTTTGAATCCGAAGCGACGGGCCGCAGCCCCTATCCACTGCCCCCCAAAGGCTCCTGCGGCCCGCGCTTAAGGCTCTGTGCATCCGGCGGCGAAGAACCGCCGCCAAAAAGGGAGAAACATTATGGCTTCGCTGGCTGTAGTTACAAACACCACCTCGAGCTTCATCTCCGCTATCCGTAACCTGATCTGCCCGCTCTGCGGAGCAAGCATGTTGGAGTTTCGTTGCCTCGGATACTGTGGCAGCGACTGGCGTCAGGACTGGGAGCAGGCGATGTGCGCTGGATCGAAGAGTAGGGAGGCGCGTTCTGGAAGATCGTGCGCCAAGCATCGAGTGTAGATGAGCAGCTCGGGTTAAGGGAACCTTCAACCATCGAGATGAGAGGCAGCGAGGCGATCACCGACACTGACTGGACGTTCTGGCCGAAGGCCGTCTTGCTTTCCAGCCCTCGAGCGTCCAAGATTTCACCCGTTGCTCGCTTTGCATGGACCGCATTGTATTGGAACGTAGCAGTCGTCCTCTGGGGTGCTTACGTAAGGGCGACGGGCTCAGGTGCTGGCTGTGGCAATAGGTGGCCCCTGTGCGCTGGCGACGTTGTCGGGGCAAGCGTCAAAGCGCAGACTATCGTCGAATTCACGCACCGAATAACCAGTGTCATCTCGTTGCTCATGGTGGCCGGTCTCGTGGTCTGGTGCTGGCGAGTCACAAAGAAAGGTGATTGGGCCCGCTATTCCGGTGTATTCGCCGCCGCACTTCTAGCGAACGAAGCATTGTTGGGTGCCGCTCTTGTCCTGTTGAAGCATGTGGGCAACGACCAGTCTGCCGGCCGAATTCTCTTTCTCTGTTTGCACTTTGGCAATACACTTCTGCTTCTTGCGACGCTGTCGCTCACTGCCGCCTGGTTGTCGTATGGCAGCAGAAGCTTCACTCGCATTGGCAAATGGCGAGAAGTAGGTTTTATCGGACTCGGCCTGCTTGCCACGATGGTCACGGGTATCACCGGGGCGGTAGCTGCTCTGGCCGATACCCTGTTTCCGGCAACATCGCTGACGTCGTCATTGACGCAAGATTTCAGTCCCGGCACACCCGCCCTCTTGCACTTTCGGCTACCCCATCCCGCAGCCGCCCTGATCACTGCATGTTACGTTCTGTGGCTTATCTGGAGAAGCTCCACCCGGCGAAACCGATTCTCGCGATCTGCAATCGCTCTTATCGCAGTTCTCCTCGTGCAGGTCGTCATTGGCATGGCGAATGTATTGTTTCTCGCTGCCGTTTGGCTCCAGATCGCCCATCTCTTCGTAGCCGATGTACTGTGGGTGTTGTTGGTGGTTGCCTCGGCGGACCTCGTACTTGAACGCGCCAGCACTGTCGAGGCCAATGCTCCGGCAAACCTCGTCAAGGTAGGGCAAGAGAAGTGAAGCGACGTGTGCAGGTAGCTGTCTGTTGTGGGATTGTCGCGGCCGCGATGGCCGGCGGATTGTCCGCCGATACCCCGCCAAGCACATATCATCTCCCCTCGAACTCAGAAGTCATTGGCTACCTCCTTCAATCCGTGAACTGGTATCGCCATGTGTACACCGAACGGCAAGTTGCCAACGACCCAGGCGACCTTATGTTTCTCGATGACAATCGAGCGACCGAACGGCAGATCGTGACGCTCTCGTTCGACTTCGCCAAGG